>Ga0222691_1000675_pt1 | contig 11224 bp, 13 predicted proteins | sample AntAcemetage1237_FD_179839 | JGI IMG/M metagenome (GOLD analysis project Ga0222691, IMG submission 179839) | Saline water microbial communities from Ace Lake, Antarctica - #1237 | ecosystem: Environmental > Aquatic > Non-marine Saline and Alkaline > Saline | place: Antarctica: Ace Lake... | reverse complement strand
TAGGGGCTGCGTTCACAGATGCTTTCGATTCAACTATAACGCGTAATGTTAAAGGGTTAACGCGCGGGTTGATCGGTACTGTTGATAGTGGACTCTCCTTTGCAGAGATGATCGGATTCAACAAAGGATCTGCTAAAGATGAGATAGCCGGTGCACGTTCTCACCTACAGGAATGGCGGGACAATCTTCAGGTAGAAGATCCGACGTTCGTTGACACACTAGCAGAGGGTGCAGGGTCAGCGTTGGCGTTCTACATTCCGGGAGGAGCTGTTATGAAAGGTTCACAAGTCCTTGCAAAAACCTCTCCGACTGCTGCTAGGTGGTTCGGAGCATCTGCATCTGCTTTCTTGGAAGCCTCCGCAGAAGCGGGAGGAGTTTTCGAAGAGGGTCAGAGAATGGGTATGACAGAGAGCGAAGCGAAGATGGCAGGGTGGAAGACTTTTGCAGTGAACGCTGTACTCGTCGGTGTAACGAACCGGTTCTCCCTATTCGGAGATCAGAAGAAGCTCGTCAAACGCGCACTGAATAACATGGGATCAGAGGGACTACAGGAGTTCTTACAGCAGGTGACATCCAACGTCACACTAGAGAAAGGAGATTGGGATGAAGGTGCATACCAAGCAGCAGGTATTGGTGCAATCCTCGGACCTATCCTTGGTGCAGTAGATATCGCTGACGGACCACAACCAACAAAGGCACAGCAGTTTGCAGAAGCTACTAGCCCTGAAGCTACAGCAGAAAACTATGGTCTCATGGTTGATTCCCTACACGACGAGGGGTTGATTACAGATAAGAGATATGAAGTTCTTCAGAAGCGTCGTGGTGAACTACAACTAAAGCAAGACTCTAAAGGACGTGAAGGTATAGAGATTCCAAAAGCTCCGGAGCAGAGGCTCCCAGGTCAGCCAGTACCAGAGATAGAAACACAGGCACGTCTCGGTAAAAGAGGACCTGAAGCAGAGGCACGACTTCCCGGGGTAAAGGGTGATGAATCGATAGTACCAGGCGAAGGAGAGAATATTGATGACGTACCATTAAGTGAGTTCAGCCCACAAGGTAAGCAGGACGCAGCAGATACGCAGAAGCTTGTCGATAAGGGTGTGGATCCACGCGAAGCGGTGAAGGAGGTTAGTAATAACCAGACTGCTATCGGTAAGTCTGCAAAGAAGGGCCGACAGACTACGAAGCAGCCAGAGATAAAGACTCTACCTTCCGAGTTCCGTGATAGGAGAGCGGAGGTACGTGAGCGTGTGAAGATACAAAACGAGAAGATTGACGATGTTGCTATTCGACAGCAGCGCGCTGACGATCTACTAAAGCCAGAGTCTATTGATGAGATTATTACTAGAGGACGTGGAATCGTTACGATTGCAGAACAGCGGGCTACAGCTCAAACACTACAGTTAGTAGAGAGTAAGCTACGGAATCCCCAAGAGCCACTGGTCTTCACTGGTGAACAAGCTATCGCTCTGAAGCAACACATCAAGGGGCTTCAAGAGACCACTGAACACTTCAAAGACCTTGGTAGGCAATTCGCTGAAGGTAAAGAAGGGTTCTCTGATAGAGAACGCAGTGCTGTTACTAAAGCATTAGACAGTGAGCACAGTGGTAAGAACCTTGACGATAAGCAACTCCTCGCATTGGCTACCTATGAACATAACATCAAGCGTATCCAACTCGAGATGACCGACTTCGCTGTTGGTACGGAGACAGGTCGTGCATTGCAAGCACGTAAGGCAGACATAGATTCTGTCAGCCTACGTCTTCGGTCTATTTACAACCGTATTAAGGCACTTCCATCGGATCAGCAACAGGCTGTCGTAGAGCAGATTGGGGAGATCGATATTGAAAATTCGAAAGAATATATGGATTTGATAAATGACCTAGATAGATCTGATAAGTTCGACAAGTTCGCAGAGTGGACTGTTGCGGTTAAACTTTGGAATCCTACTACACAGGCAGTTAACCTCGGAGGTAACGCATTACGACAGGTAATGGACCTTGGAGTAACAGGGTTCGAAGCAGCTATTACTGGTGATACAACACTATTCGCTATGGATATTATGGGTGCACGCGTAGGTATGTCACGAGGTGCTCGCAATGCTGCCAAGGTATTTACTGAAGCAGGATATGCAGAGGCACAGTCCAAGTACCTTGAAACAGGAGGTAAGGCGGATTCTATTAAAGGATTAAAAGGAAGAGCTCTTCGTCTACCATTCAAACTTCTCACAGCAGGTGATGAGTTTTTCAAAGGTGTTGCGTATGACCGCGCGCTCTATCGTAATGCATGGTTAAAGTCTGGTAAGAATAAAGACCTCGCAACCAGACTCATCCACGGTGATAAACTGACTACGAAAGAGTTTGTTATCAGGGAGAAGATTCAAGAGATAGCTGTAGCTGAAGCTAAAAAAATGACATTCCAAGAGGATATGGGTCGCTTCACTCGTATGGTAAACGAAGCGCGAAGCCCGGATAACTTTGAAAAGACAGGGGAGAAAGTGTTAGCCACTGCTCTCCGTACACAGCTTCCATTCCTAAAAACTCCTGTAAATATCTTCAAGCAAGGTGCATGGGACTTCGGAGGAATAGGTTTGTACAGCCATCTTACAGACTCTTCAGCCTCTAACTCTGACAAGATCCGACGTTCCGGTGAAGCTGTCATAGGACTTGGAATGATGGCGACAGTGTATTCCCTTATAGGACAGGGGCTTATCACTGGTGCACCACCAGATGATAAGAAGGAGCGTACAAAGTTCTACGATGTAGAGAAGAAGCTTCCGTATGCTGTGAAGATTGGAAAGAATTGGATCCAGTATAAAAGAGCAGAGCCACTAGCTATCGTGCTAGGTTTCTGGGCTGATGCGTTCAACCTCCCAGAGGATGACCCTTCATTCCCACAGATGATAAACCATGCATGGTATATCTCTGCTATGCAGATGCAGGATAAGACATACCTCTCTGGTATTGGGAATCTTATGGACCTTGTATCGAAGGAGGATTGGAGGCGACAAAATGCGTTCAACGATATCGTTGCATCTAACTTGTTCCCATCTATTGTTCCACATACAGCACGTGCATTGGATCCGGGTATCAAAGAATCCAAGCGTATGTCACTCACAGAAGGTATACGATCCCGTATCCCTGGCCTTTCTAAGAAAGTGACCCCTATGGTATCTGTCTACGGTAACGACGTTACGCGGGCTAATAAAGGGCTGATGTACTTCTTCAACCCCATTCAGATACAGGACGCAGTCATAGACGATCCGGTATCCCTAGAACTTATTAACTTGGATCACATGATCTCACTACCTGGTACACGCGTAGGTTTAGCAGGGGAGAACATTCAGTTGAACAGGGATCAGTACGAACTCTACTCCCGGATGATTGGTACTGTATGGCACAATGTAATGCTTAGTACTGTACAGACGGCCGCATACAAGAACCTTGGTAGAGAGGATCGTATCAAGATTATGGATAGCACAAAGACAAAGATCACCAGGATCTCTAGTAAGCTCATGGCATCTGAAGCTGTAAAGGATAGTATTATAGACGAAGCAAAACTTGGAAAGAAAATAACAGACGAAGCCGTTCTCCGTATTCTAGGACGTGGCGCACCCCCTCCCCGCTTTGTAAAGTAATGGTCGGCGTCACACAAAAAGGTCGAGACACTCGACTACGGCACGTAGGATCCCGTAAGCCACGGAGTATGCAACGTAGTGAGTTGGCTACAGACTTGGATGCAGGAACTTTGAAGACCATGGTTAACCAATCTCTACAAGAAATTTCTGGTTCCTACTTACCTCTATCTGGTGGTACAATGACAGGAGACATAACCCTTGGAGGCGGAGACAACATTGTGTTGAACCTTGCTACAGGAACAAAGATCGGAACAGCGACAAGCCAACTACTAGGGTTCTATGGAGTAACACCAGTGAACCAACCTGCAACTGTAGGAGATGCTACCGGAGGTGCAACCGTAGATACTGAAGCTAGAGTAGCTGTGAATGCACTCATCGACAGACTACAAGAACTTGGTCTTATCGCTTAACCTTCTATATGAATACTCCTACCCAAAACTTAGAGCGCGTCCCAAGAGGAACACTTCTTGTGTCTATAGGAGTCATGTGGACGTTACTCATTACAGGTGGAGGGTTTGCGCTGGGAAGCTTTGCACACAGATTAGATTTAGTAGAATCAAACTCACAACTAAACGAAAAAGATATTGCCATCATCCAATCTGAACATAGTACATTCGAAGCATGGATAACGAGAATCGAAAGCAAGCTAGATAAAGTACTCTACGACAGCGTGGGGGTAACATTTGGCAATAGCACCCCTGTTGATGTAGAATTATTCTATGAAGAAAGTAAGCCTGTCAAAGTACACTGAAGAAAATTTCGAAGCCATTGGATCCCTCTACGGACCAGTCCAACCTGTCTTCCGGGAGCTTTTGTATCGTCTAGCAATGGCCGGTATCTACATTCGGATAACGTCTGCATCGCGCTCTACAGCAGAGCAGGAGGTCTTATATGGACAAGGTAGACCTTGGTTAGCTACAGGTACTATCGGACGTATAGTCACATGGGTACGTGGAAACTATAGTATGCATACATGGAACTTGGCGATAGATATCGCACCTCTAAAACGTATCGGTCCTATTTACTATAGGACATGGTACGCGCGCGAAGCACTCGATCAGATAGCAATGATTGCAGCAGACATTGGCATCTCTCAACCATATCCTATAAACGATGGAGGTCACTTCGAGTACAACCAGGGGCTAGAGAATGGGGTAATGTCGATGATAGAGTCCGGATATCCGAACATTATACCTCCTGTATTCCAGATTGCCGAAAGGCCAGGAGCATTGAATAACGCTCTAACAAGAATGAAGCACCGTGGTATAATTCCAAAGAACGCTTAACTCATTCCCCATTCATATATGGAAACTATTGAATACGGTGCTGTAATTATCGGTCTTACTGGCTACATCGCAAGGTATGTACCAAAGAGGATGAAGGATAGTATCCTTCCTCTTGTATCTGTTGCTCTTGGAGTTGCCATCATGGTGCTTCAAATAGCTCAATCAGGCGCAGGTTTTTCTGCGGCTACCATCGTCCCTGCTGTTTGGCAAGGAGTGATCCTTGGTGGAACATCCACAGGTCTCTTCGCAGCAACAAAGGGAATAGTAAAGAAATAGGTTCCCCCACAACTTTCTGAACGACCATACTGCTCCTGCACGTATAACAATAATGATTGTCATTCTTATGACGATCATATTGTTACGTCAGGGCGCGGGTGAATCTGTTTTCACCAACACGGGTATGCAACCATCATCGTACACAAACTAGCTATCGCTAGGCAGTGGAGTGATAGTCCCATACATTTTAAGAAATGGAGCAGAGACAGACGCGGCCTGGGAGAGTGCGGAGGTAATTGCAAGGGTTGGATCTATGATACCAAACTTCACCATGTCACCCCACCTCTTTTTAGCAGAGTCGTATCCGTAGTTCTGGTCTTTGCTGTCGAGGATCTTCTGTACGATAGCATCCCCCTTCTCTCCTGCGTTAGAAGCAATCTTCCAAGCAGGTGTCTGGATAGCCTCCTGAACGATTTTAATACCCTGTTCCTCTCCATCGTTGGAGAAGTCCATATCGTCCAGTGAGCCTACGCATCGGAGTAGTGCTACTCCTCCACCTGGTAGAACTCCGCCCTGTATGGCACTGCGCACGGATGCGAGTGCATCGTCTACACGTAGACGTAGCTCTTCAGATTCGAACTCTGTAGCAGACCCGACCTTTATCACACCAACACCGTTCGTGAAACTTCCTACACGATGTCTGTGGAACTCTTCGTCGTATCCCTTGTTAGCGTTAGCCGCATCGTTGCGGACAACCTCTACATGCTCTGCAAGTTTTTCCTTATTGGCTCCTCCTCCTACGATCGTAGTGTTATCTGCGTTAGAGATCACACGCTCCGCAGTACCAAAGTCATTAACGTTTAGGTCTGGGTGCATCATCTCCTGTCCATCCGGTGACTTCACCATAGAAGAGATACCTTCCGTGAGACCTCCGCCAAGCTCTGTAGAGAAAAGACGCGCACCAGTGTAGGCAGCAATATCTTTTAGAAGATCTATCTGCTTTGTACCGTGGTTTGGTACACGGACGAACAGAGGAACGATGTTCCCCTTTATCTTATTCTCTAATAGGAAGTGGAGTGGGCTACCCATTCCGTTACTCTCTATGTGTGGTCCGACGATCAGAATGTTCTTCATACCACCGCGAGCAGCAAAGTCGATCATTGGTACGAGTTGTTCTTTACGCATGATAGGATCCGTTGTAACGATCACTGCGATCTCATCCTTCTTGTACTGCTTAATGACTGTCTCTGTGATGAATAGGTCTGTAAGGAAACCATTCCCTACCTGCATACCCTTCACTACATCGAATGACATACCTGGTTCACCCTGGGATACATCGACTGTGATAGTACTATCTGGTCCAATCTCTATAAGAACATTAGCGATGAGCTCTCCGATCTGTGGGTTCTGTGAAGAGATAGTAGCAACGTCTTGGATCTCCTCCTTCTTCTCTATACCAATGGACATCTTTTTAAGCTCCTTATCCACGCGCTCTGCTGCCATCTTTATACCGTTACTAATATGGTTCACGTTCCATCCACCGGTACGGAACTTGAAGCCACGTTCTACAATCTCCGCAGCGAGTAGTGTAGCGCAAGTAGTAGCGTCTCCTGCTACGTTGTTCGTATTGTTCGCAGCTTCGAAGATGATATCAGACCCTAGCTTTACCTCTGGATCCTTTGGCTTTATATGCTTCGATACTGTCACACCATCCTTTGAAGGGATGGGACGGTTGTATTGCCCTTCAGCAATAATCACTACCTGTCCGTTTGGACCCATGGTAGAACTAACAAAGTCCTTCTGAAGGCGTACGCCTTCGAGTACTTTCTCTTGTGCGGCTAGGCCAGAAGCGTGTTTGTGCATTAAGCGGAGGGGAAATGACCGTGAAGATCAGACTGGTCAATAGAAATATATTTGATGTTATCACGTTCAACCTCTACTCCTTTGTACTTATCGAAGTACACATCCCTTCCCATCCAGTCCTTTGCTTCTTCTCCTGCTGCAACAACAATACCTGCACCAGGTGCAGTCACCATAGTTCTGTTGGCCTCGGGGATATACAATCCTCCTGAAGTTTCTGTCGTAGCCTCACTAGGTTTAATGAGTACGAACGATGAGTTTGGTTCAGCTAACTTAGACATATTACGTTGCGAGCTTCTAAACCTTTGTTACCGTCTCCGGTACCAAAGCTAACTTGAACTCCTCTTTCGAGGGATTCGAAGACCGACTTGTAATCTTCATCTCCGTCTCCACACTCTGTTATGTGGAAGAACAAGTCTGTCTTTCCTGGTCTACGGATAAATCCGAAACCTTTTTCTAGGCTTATCATTTTAATTGATCCTTCTTCCCGGTCTGCAAATTCTGTATCAGTTGGCATGTTATTCAGGGGTGGAATCTTTAATAGTAACCTCTACATCTTCTACATCCTCTAGTGACTGATAGAAAGAGTTGTAACCACTACCTTTAAGGTATGGTGTGAACTTCTCTGCTATAGCAACAAGGATATTCAGGTCAGCTTCTTCTATAAGAATGAGGCCATCGTCAGATTCTAGCTTTGCACAAATCTCGTCTGCTCTCTTCTGTTCTGTGCGCGTATCGAAAGCCTGTAGGTCTACCATTCTCTTTAGAAGGTAGAGCATATCCATTAAAGGACCAGACCCTTGTGGAAGAGCGAGGTGTCCTTTCTCATTGAATATTGCTAACTCATCCGGTGTAAGAACATCGGGGGAGATATCATGCTGTGGAGTTCCGTCTTGTGTGACTAAAACTATATTCTTAATGGACTTCATGGACGTCATCGTAACAGACGAGATTTTACAAAGCAAAAGATTTTTTGTAAGGTACAACTCATATGGTTAAAAGACGACACCTAGAACCGGAGCAAAAAGCTGAAATAGTTGGCGAGATTATGACTGACCTACTACCGCAGATAAGCGCGGCAGTGGAACAGCAGATCAACGACTACGCTATCACCGACGAGGATGTTGCATTACGTGTTATGGCCACTATAGAGAACATCGAACCGCGTTGGTTTACGAAGTTGTTCTTTAAGATCCGACCTCTAAGAGTTCCAGTGTCGGATAACACAAGTGCAAATACTGCTGTCGAGGATGTTTTAAATAAGGGTAGTGATGTATAAGGAACCAATTCATAAAAGTAGTCCATCTAAAGTATCTTTTTTGCGTCGTATATGGAACTGGATATTGAAAAATCTCCTTATAAGTAGTAACATAGATTTATGAAACGAACACAAGTTACATTCTCTGGATCTACTAATCTTGCATTATCAGATTCCGAGCAGTACACAGACCAGATTGATATTGATAATTTCGGGAAGCACGATCTCCGGACTGTGTATGATCCTGATACAGTGGACGAATCAACTTTGAATCTTGAAGTTGTTATATATGTGAGTGATAACGGCATGGATATTCCGGAGGCCAGTTCTACCTGGCATCCAATGCCTGTAGATACTAATGCCGGTGGTGGTAAATACGATCCTACGATTGTTACCTATCGTCGACCTGCGGTTACAGCTTCTATCGCGAAAAGGAACGCCGTTATTGGATTTGAGATTAGTGGAAGGAAAATTCGCTTTGGACTTACAGAACAAACGACAGCAGGTGCAGCAGCAGCGGATACAGGTGACATAACAAGTGCGTATCTATCTTCCCGATCTTAACCTATGGGTTATTCAACAAGAAGCACGGCCACGGACACGGCTTTAGTTACAGGAGATGTAACAAGCGATATAATTCTTGACGGTGCTATAGTAAACGCAGACGTAGCAGCAGCAGCAGCTATCGATGCAACGAAACTTGCAGACGGAACTGTAACAAATACAGAACTACAATATATTAATTCTCTATCATCTAACGCTCAGACTCAGTTGACGGAAAAGGCTCCAATCGCAGATCCTACATTTACAGGAGAGATTGGTATTGGATCAGCAAACGTAAGTGAGACAGAACTCGCTATCCTAGAAGGAGCTACATTATCTACAGCAGAACTAAACTATGTTGATGGTGTCACTTCAGGTGTACAGACTCAGTTGGACACCAAACTACCTATAGACCCTAGATCCTCAACAGAGGCTTCTAGTGCAACACCTACTATCGATACAGACGCAGTAGAGAACCACTCTATTACAGCACTAGCAACAGCAGTTACTTCTATGTCCTCTGGACTAAGCGGTACACCAGTTAACTTCCAGAAGCTAACGATCAGGTTCCTAGACGACGGTACAGGACGAGCTATCACATGGGGAGCATCATATGCAGCTATGGGAGTTGCACTACCAACGACAACTACCGCAAGCAAGGTTCTCACTGTTGGGTTCATTTATGACTCAGTTGACAGTAAGTGGGGATGTGTCGCAAGCGTTGAGGAGGCATAGATCTATATAATTAACTTTCTAAATAATGCTCACCTATATTTATGCCGATCTTGACAGACTACAAATTCTGATACATCCACAGACCCAACGCTCCTCTAAGCATGGAGATAAGCAAATGTGCAGTTCGGTATTACGAAGGTGAAGTCACTACAAAGGATGAGCATGATGGTGTAGACGGAACACGATCAGTTAGTGATACAGAGGCAAGTGGTTATTTTGCAAGGGTTTATAATCACCCAAATGGACACCATATAATTATAAGATCATTTTTCTTGTTTGATATGTCTGTAATTGGCAGTGACGAAATATCTAGTGCAGTATTTAGCGTGTATGTTACAAGTACGCAGGATACTTGGAATGATGGTGATGATTTTGTGAAGTGGTCCGGGACCGGGACCATAACAGGGTTTTCACCTGTTACAGCAATCAATAATTCACCGTATGTTGGCATTTGATCGGAAACAGTGTAATATTGATGTATGGCTAGACTTGAAGTAACACTACAGAACAAAATGGCAGCCGAACGCGCTAATTTGAAAGGCGTTGAGATTGCAAAAGTGGCTAATACAAAAGAAGAGAGAAGCGATTTTACAATAGAAATTGTTAATAAAAAGGGAATAAAAGGCGGTGTTGTGGTGTTTGTTAAAGCGTGGAAGGGTGCAGACCAAATTGGCTTTGGTAAAGATGGCAGTGTCGATATTGAGCGTTTCCAGATATTTAATCCACCAATATTAGTTGACGATCCAAACGGTGATATTGTGCGACAATGGGTAGACGAACTACCAGACGGCACCAAAGTACAAAGAACCCGAACATTAAGAGAAGATCACAAGGAAGCATTGATGCAAGTAATAGAGCAAAATTTAAGTACAATGAAAAATGTGCATGTTGGTTCGGAAAATATAAAAACTGGCAAAATTGGACGTACTACTAGCACCTTTTACCCTGATGCGGACACGGAAACGACATGCATGGACGCAAACTATCACAACATACAAGCTGCTTCCTTTAGCACAGTACGTGGCGCTTCTACAACTACTGGCGGAAGTGATAATTCAGTGTATATTGGTGGATACTGGCATAGGGGTGGCGATGGAAAGTATCTTATTACTAGAAGTGGAATATTATTTGATACTTCTGCATTAGGTGGCGATACTGTTCTATCGGCTGATTTGAGCTTGTATTATTATAGTAAAGATGTGCGAACAGACGGGGATTATTTTGGAATATATGATTTTACACCATCGAGTAATACAGGGTTTACCAGCACAGACTACGCACTGTCCAATTGGGGTAGTACGTTGCTTTCAAATAGTGTTAGTTTTGGCTCACTCGCAAGTGGTAGCTATGAAGTGTACACGCTTAATGCTTCTGGTGAATTAGCTATTGATACTTCTGGTATAACAAAATTTGGATTAAGAACGTTAGGCGATGTGGCAAACAGTAATACAATGAGTGGCACGAACTCTGGGATTATTTACAATATTTATTCCGCTGACCAAGCAGGAACAACCACAGACCCTAAATTAGTAGTTACCCACGAAGCAGAGCTAGTACCTAGCATGTTCCTAATGTTCTAATTTATCCCCAATAATAATATGAAGAACGTAATAATAGTTCTAGCCCTCATCGTATTCCCATCTACCGCGTCAGCAGCTCACCTATCCCCACAGGAGCTAAAAGACTGT
>Ga0222691_1000671_pt1 | contig 11255 bp, 3 predicted proteins | sample AntAcemetage1237_FD_179839 | JGI IMG/M metagenome (GOLD analysis project Ga0222691, IMG submission 179839) | Saline water microbial communities from Ace Lake, Antarctica - #1237 | ecosystem: Environmental > Aquatic > Non-marine Saline and Alkaline > Saline | place: Antarctica: Ace Lake... | reverse complement strand
ATATTACCTTTTTGGCCAGTGGTGCCGCAGGATCAGAAGCTGCGGACGCTGCGAAACAAACCCTTAAGGCGGCAGCCGCCTTGGAGCGGGCCGCTGCGTCTGGCGGCGGGGTTAAGGCACTTGGCAGAGCCTCAAACAATGGCGAAAACGCTCAAGAGCTACTTGGGCTTTTAGGTCCTCAACAGGCTGAGAATATTAGAAGGCAAGCCGCCAATCAGGGTGCTCAGGTAATCCAATCTAAGATTGGCGGAAATATTGGGGCAGAGGCTAGGACGGTAGCCGATACCGGATTTACCGAACAGGGAAAGGTACTAGTTAAGGGGGTTGCAAAGCAGGGAAGAGAGCAGACTAAGGGAGAGGCCGTTATATTACAGGTCCAGCAAGACAACTTAATCCTACTACAAGAGTCCGCTCGTCTATTGCAGCAGTCGGTCGGGTCGATGGCTGGGCACTTCACGAACTTCGGAGAAGAGCTGAAAACAATAGTTTCGTCTCTAAAAGATTCCAGTATCAGCATGACGATGACACCACTCAAAGTTTCTGTTTCGCTCAGTGACCCGAAATCTCTGCAGGACCTGAGGGAGGGTATCGATAAAACAATATCTGAAAAAATCAAAGAGGCATTTGCCGCAAAAGAACAGGGACGATAATGCCAGTACTACTTAATGATAAAAGGATTCTTCCTGCCCCCATGGTCACCTTCGGTAAGACGCCGCAATTTGCCGACGATGGAAGTGTGATTGGGGCGGATTATACAGTTCGTTTTGAAGGAACCATACTTCAGAACAAGGGGAACCCGATAGCCACGAACGGGGCTAGTTTTTCCTCTTCGTTATCCGCAGACGGCTGGACGTCAACCCAGACCCCTGACGATGATCCATACCATAACGTTGGCACGTCCGATCTACTGATTTCTACAATAACCAAGATTGAGCAGCTTCGCAATCTTGTATCGCCAGCGTCAGGCATAAAGGTCGAGATCGTAGGATTTAATCATGATCAGGGGTTGAAATTCTATGGAGACTTAAGGCAGTTCGACGTTTCCCCGGATGGTATGTGGGCGAAGCCCGCGAGCTACACCATGGAATTTGGCTGTAATAACTTCATAGGCCCGGCCATATCTGGGCTGTTCCCGGAGGGCAGTACTGAAGACGGGTTCAACTACTATGTGTCATCAGTAAAAGAAAGTTGGTCTATTCAAGAGGGCGACAGGGTTATCGTCTCGACCGGCGACTTTAACGACATCCATAAGACCTACACGATCAGTCATTCGGTAGACTCTAAAGGGAAGAGAGCCTATAACTCATCAGGAGTAGTCGAGTTTGAGCCTTGGCAGCAGGCCAGCGGGTATGTAATCAACGAGATAGGGTTGGGCACGGGCAATATGCCTACCTCTCTTTTACTTGGACTCGTCGACTACTACGTAATTGACCGCAAAATCTCTGAGAGCGTTGATAAATTCGGCGGTACGTATGCGGTAGAAGAAACCTTTACGTACCTACCTACCGGCCAATTGCCAACTTATATGGCGTATGAAGAGTGCTCTATCAATATAGAGAATACTGAAGGCGTCCTAAAGAACGTAGCAATTCAAGGAACTATTACTGGTGCAGAGACTGGGGTATCCACAACGGGTATCAATCGCTACACGAACGCTTCTAATTACTTCGGATTGGTTTCAAGCACCCTCTATAATAGAGTTAGACAAAATTCGGGCTTGACATGGATACATCCCATGGCTAAGTCATCTACCGTGGGTCGGTCTCCAAACGCGGGACAGATTACATACGCTTATAATTATGACAACCGGCCACCAAATCTAATCCCCGGAAGTGTTTCGGAAGACATTAAAGTTTCGGATACTTTTCCGGGGCAGCTTTTTTCTTCCACCCCGGTTATAGGCAGAAGTCAGGCCATACTATCTTACTTAGGGTCCAGAAGCTCTTACAAAAGATCGCTATCTATATCGTTATTCATGGCGGAGATCCAGCAGGACTGGTCTTATGGAGACGTAGATTCAAGCGGCGTCTGGGCCGGGGTGACCGAGTCAGGCTTGAGGGATATTTTCATACATAGAAAACCGAGTCTCCTACAATCGCCCTCGTTTGAAAAGATCTTTCAGTCAGTCAATCCCGCCAATGAGTCGGGCGTAGTCAAAAGTAAAGTGTTTTACGACGAGCCACAAGAATCGTTCGATGTAAAGACCGGGGCTTATAGTTATTCGATCAATTGGACCTTTGAAAGAGAATAGTCTCTATGGAAAATATACTACCGTTCGGCTCCGGAAACTCTGGCGACATTCCTGTTCAGAGCTTCTTCGGAGCCACAGTGTCAAGGTTTAGCTCTAGTGCCGATTTTGCATCGCAGCCCGGCACATGCTCGATAGATCTAATCCAAGACGATGTGGCCGGTGATGTGTTTCTACCCGGAGTAATAGGATCACCTCAGTTCTTTAAGATAGTGGACGTACTCGATAAGACTATCTTTGAATTTAACGGGGTGCTAGATTCGGTATCGAGAGACACAAGTGCTTCATCAAAAATGTATAAGGTGGTTCTCGTCGGACCGCTCAGGATACTTGAAGCGGTTACTATTATATTGGACGGGTACACAGGATATGGAACTGCGAGAGAGGGGCTTCCTCAGTTCTATTCGGAAGACGGATATTATAACATCGGAGAGGATGATAAAGAGCCGGGGTACGCACCGGACGGGGTCACCACGATTCCGGTAGCTGACTATTTTGAGGTCACGGACTATTCGTTTGCGACTAACAATTCGAACCTAAACTTCACAGGGATGTGGAACAGGGTATTCAATCTCTTGAACGTGTTTGGTGCGTATGAGAATGAATCTATCTCAATGACGGACTACGCGGGCTTTGGGGCTTCCTCATCTGTGAGAGGAGGAATGAGAGTAGACAAGATTGCTTATGCTCTTGACCAACTAATAAATCACGCCCCTCCAGACTCCCTAAGGAGATATCTCGGAGGAAACATCCTATATGGCACAAGTACGTACAACGTCTGTGCTACGGCTACTGGATACGAGGAGCCGATGCCTTATTACTATGGTGTAGACATCATAGATTTCATAAGCAAACTACTTAATTACCTGCCGCAGGATTTTTTGGTACCCGGACCGTCTTTAACACTAGCGGAATTCATCGGTACGGTTTCTGATATTGTGAACGCCGATTTTATAGTAGAGTTAAATGATGCGGCCACCTATAAAGATGGTGAGTTCTTGGCGATGATGGATCAGACCTATCCCGCCTCTTCCCTTGGTGGCATAATCTCTTTTTTACTGATCCCCCGAAATGAATACGTTAATTGCGATGCTCCATTCAGCAACTTCACGTACGATCTAATCAATCTGGAAAAACCGGATCGAGGAGATTTTGGCTATTCCGAATCGAAGATCAATCCGGGGGTTTTGACCCAATCCGGAAATCCTCTGGATATGAATTTCACCTACAGGGGAACTGAAGGCTCCTCTCCTTACGGAGGTTCTTTTCCGGAGGGGACCGGTACGTCGAGAGGTTCCTTTCCTGAAGGGACCGGTACGCCGGTCGAGATTAGGGCGAGCGACATCTCTGTTTCTCTCAAGTCTTCCAGTGGCACCGTAGGAAAAATGGTAACCGGAGGATTTCAGACAAGAATGAATGTAGTCCCTCGGGACTACATCTATCAGTACTGGGGCGAGATAACACTGGTGGACTCGCCATCTGACACATGCGGAATAACCACTAGCTCTCAAAAATCCATTCCCGTCATAACTCAAATCTTGCCACCTAACGATACTTGGGACTGGATAGCGATTGACCTACAAGATATCTTTGGTCAGTTCACAGTTCCCGGCCTACTATATTCCGGAATTTATTTTGCCAGCGTAACAGAGATTCGCTCGGCGATGGACTCATTCGAGGCGTGGTACAAGTTTTTGTCTACGTTTAAGATGGGCAAGCACTATCTGTTCGGGCTAAACGTATTCAAAAATATCAAGAACGCAGCCCAGTTTAGGTATCCGGCGAGAATAAAGAGATACATAGCAGCCGCCAAGCAAGTTGGCGGAGATATTGAGATCGCTGATAACTCAGAGAAGCCAGAGCCAACTACTGTCGGTTCGGCCAAGAACTCAGTCCTCACAAAGATACACGAAAAGATAAGTGGAATTGGTAACGAGCACTATGGCAAGAGCTGGGTGGCACCAGTCCCTTTCATGAGAACCAAGCAGACCTTTTCAGAGGACAACTTGGTTGGCAACTTCGTCCGCAGTTGGGACATAGCGGATTCTGCTTACGTGGAGCCGTATGCTTATAAGGATATCGAAGCCCCAAAAGACTCCCGATTTATAGATGACGGAAGACTAAAAGCATTCGCCAACTTCGAACATTCTTTTTCCGGAGACGCCGGGTCTATAGGTTACGACATCATCACTGGCGAGCTTACGGGATTTCTAGACGGAATCAGTTATAAGTTTGACTTTTCAAGCAGTAAGGACACCGCAGTATTCGACACAGACCCATCGGCCACTGGGAACTGTACTACCGTTGGATTAGCCCATATCCCAGCGGAAATAGATAAGGAGATATTGCTTATATCTCCTAGGTATTTCGATTTCTATAATAGAGGACATTGTCCATTCTTAAATCTGAGTACTACTGGAGTAACGCCTATCGCGAGTATGTACACTTATGAATACCCAATGAAACAAAGTGGCATTCCTCAGCCTTCGCAGAATAAATACGGGATAGTGTCCTCTTTGACTAACGATCCAAACTTTCAGTTCTTCTTCGAAGAAAACCAAATACAGGCGACTATCAGCTTTAACGAAGATGACCCAAGTGGTTATTACTTTGCTCCAAAGTCGGACCTTTTCAATCCTAATCCTCCAAGCGGGTTTGTTCCCGGAGCGTTCTCTTATGTAGAGACATTTAATTCTAAAGGTGCGTTGATGTTCCCTATGCCGTCGGGAAGTGGTCACGAAGCCTTCTTTTCTTACCACCTGTCTGGCAGTGCCTTCTATGACGTACTCAAGGGTATAACGGATACCCCAGCCGGAGATAACGGATCGGGGCTGCCTATGGTTAGGTTCTCCACTAATCCAGTATACTACCCGAAATCGATTTCGGCAAACGGCTTCAATCCCCTCACTTCTGATTTTGCTGACGCCTTTGAGGAAAATATCAGAGCGGCCATTTACCCAAACATAAAGCAGTCATCTCGTGGAGGTTTTGACACAGAGGGTTTTAATAACCAAGTAAAGAATGGTCTGGCTCCCGCTCCAGTAGCTCCTAGGTCTGTGGGTATTCCACAAAGGTCGAATAGATACACCTACGGTCCTTGGATCACTAATTTCTCTAACGTAATTTATGCTGGTAAGTTCGAGTACGAACAAAAGGAAGAGCTGACTCCTGAGAATTTCCTAATACCGATTTATGGGACTACCGACACCAACTGGAATATCATGGACGGAAACGGAGGAATTACTAGAGTGATCGAGTCTATTGACGGATCGAACCTCTCTGGTTTCGCGGGGATGAATCTGGCGGGACAAGCCATCGCAAATAGCATTGATGGGTTCAGCCTTTTTGCTCAGGAGGAAGGAACTGTCACAATTCCGGGTCTTCCACTAATATCTAAAGTTGGCCAGTTTTTGTTTGACGGCCCAAGGATTAGCGATGTAAGCATAAACTTTGATAGTAATGGAAATGTCAGTACCACCTATAATTTCCGTAGCCTGAGTTTTAGACAAGGTAAAACAGATCGAGAACTTGTCAAGAATTTAAGAAAAATGTCAAACGCAATAAAAGCACAGTCACAGAGTAAGGGCGGTAACAGATGATAAAAAACCATAGCTTCATTGTATCTACCGTAACGGATATTTTAAGATCCGAGGAAGAAATTTTTGGATCAACCACTAGTGGCGTCTATGTGAACAAGGTGAATACGGCTCTAGTAGACGAGTTTAGTTTCACCGAGTATACGAATCTGATGATCTCTAGTGATCTGACGGACTATTACGCCGCCGCATCTATGGATTCAATGTTCGTTCCTTACACCACTAATTATGACCACACTGGGGTACTGCCGAGATTTGAGAGACCTACAGACGAAACGGACGTAAATGTCTATAGCCTGAACCCATTTAACCCAAACCACATCTTCGGTACTGGCGTCTTAAATACGGGGGTCGTGGATACCGGAGTCTTTAACACCGGAGTCTGGGTAAGTAGCGGCCACAACATCGCCTACAGTATGACCGCCAGTCAGTACGCAACTGAGGAGTCTATAGAGTCCGGCGTTCATCCCGGCTCGACGCATTTCGATGCCGACTTTTATAATCGTGGCAGAACAGAAATTCGAGATGTTCGTGCCATCGCACACAGGGCACCAATGATACTGTCGGGATTTGGCTATGACACGGACGGAGGCCCTGTTCCATCATCAGGAGAGATATGGAATACGGAGCTTTGGAAAACTGGCCCTCTCGATGTCAGATGGGATAATGGAAGAAAGGTCTGGACCGGCGGTAGTACGACCAAAATCTTCCTAGTAAAACTAACGAATACGTACAACCCAAAAAACTTCTCTTACGAGGTAGAGCGTAGTAACTCAAGAGACCAATACACAAGGATAGGACCAGCCACCGCTCAGGTATATTCAACAGGGAATACGGCGATTTACGACCCAGAGCTTTTGGCCTATTCTGGAAACCCAGACAATCAAGGGTCATACGAATATCTGAATTACACAGGAGTAGATTTTCCCTTTTACGAGGCCTTCATTATTAGAGAGACCTCCGACGATGTCGGAAATGAGTATTATAATATCTGGACTGAAGATTGTCAAGACTGCGGGCATGTTACCAACCCCTGCCAAAGTCCGACGAATCAAAGAATTCTTATTGAAAACCCGTTGAAGCAGAGCTTCGACGCGGGGGATCTGGCATTTACCGTCAAGACCGGTAGGAGTAAATTAGTAAACACGGGCAGCTTCATTGGGGGTAGCGGCGTAGATGCGACCGCGTCAATCACCACTGATGGTAGCGGGGTCGCCTCCGTAGTGGTGGAGACAGTCGGCAGTGGCTACATATACGGCGGATTTGGCATAGTGACTAGCGATATCTGTGCCTCAGTACAATTATACTTTAATGCCGGGACTTTAGCATCGGGGGTCGTAGTACCATCTTCTGGCTACGACTATAATAAGACATATAACATGTCCATCTATCCAACAAACGCACAGATAGAATCGGTGTCTTTGCCGATTCACTGGGTGACTCAATCAGAGTTTAAGACACAGCAAGTAGTTACTCACGTTGAATGTGATGGCGGAATCATGCAGACCTGTAGTGTTAAGGTACAGACGCAGGGAATGAAGTCCTGCGAATTCTGTGGTGACCCAAGCACCTTAATCAATAGTTTCTAGGACAAAATAATGGCAGATATTTATCAAGGATGCTATTCCTGCGGCAAAAACTGTATCGAGACAGCATTTTGTTCAGAGGGGGGGGGCTACGACAACAACGAGACAGGAGGAATTTCTGTTCCGAGAAACTTTCGTGTCAAGATTACGGCCAACCCAGCCTTCTGGGGATTCAGCGGAGTACTAATAGAGGGATGGGCCCATTATGAGAATGGGTACTTCGACTATTTCGACGGATTTGATGCCGACCACTCGGTATCCAAAAGCTGTGGCCCCATCATTACCGGGCCACTCACTAACGAGCAGCGACCAGACGTGTTCTATCGGTCAGTATACGACCCAGACACTGACACTTCGACCCACTACGGCTCCGACGGGATCGAGGACGGAGTAAATCGTGGCGGAGCGGAGATCTATCTAGTTGATAGAATGAAGGGTTTGGTTCAGGGGGTGAGCTCCGACCGACCGTCTTGCGACACGGTAGAAGCGACTCAGGTATACAAGAAGTTCCCAGAGAATTTTGGCTTTGGTAACAAGATAAACTTTAATGAGAATCTATACAAGAACGCTACCAGTGCTTGGCGGATGATCGACTTCTCAGGGTGTTATGATTCCACCATCAATGACAGCGGTCAAATAGACTGCTCGGGCAATGAAAAAGATCACATAGTAAGAGACAGCCACTACCTTGAAAAGTACGAGGCGTTTAATACTAGAGTGGCCGTATTGGACTGCACTCAGGACGGAGCCGTAGCCCCACCATACTCGGGGGGTTTTACACTCATCTCCGGACTTACAAGAGACACGGGCGTATCGTATTTGGCCTCAGTGAATCTTGAGCTATCTCCGGCATTGAAGGACGGCATGTCCCTTGTGCTTTCTACAGCCCCCCTTTCTTTTACTGGAAAATACGTCATACAAGATGTCGCCCATGGCGTTAGCACAACAGCTAACCTACTGGGTACTTGGGGTCTCGATAATTTTTCTTATAATATGACCTCTGATAATTTCTGGGTGGCCATAAATACGCACGACCCATCTAGTTGTTGCGGTGAAGCCGCCTATGGCGTTGATTCAGATTCAAAAATAATCCCAAATGAAACAAACTACCATATCGACTTCGGTAGGGCTTTCAATAACGATAAGAATAAGATTCAATCAAATAGACTTATCGCCAATAGGGATACCTACGGTACTCCGCCGGTTCTAGTATCCTCTTCTGGATACCGTCAGGATAGAAGTTATCCGTCGGTCACCTCTTCTGGTACGATAGATTCCGTGTCTGGCGTTCCCGTATTTGAAAAAGATCTGCCCTACTACGGCCCGTTTTTTGAAACCGATAGATTCGATACGGAAACTAGAACCGAAAATAAGTACAATCGGGTAAAAGGAAGGAATGCTACTTGCTACTCGAAACATGCATCGCTTGAGATTTTCCCTGATTGTCTTACCCAGTACGAGGACTATAGCGAGTGCGATACCGAGACCGCCAAATTTAAAACCAATCGGCTATCCCGACTGGCTTTTGTGTATCGCGGATGCGACTTCTACGACCCCTGCGAATTTGATGAGTCCGGTAGACCATACTCGGCCCCCACTGGCATTGCCGACCTAAAAAGAGGCTTGGCCGGCCAAGAGATGTATATGTATCTCAATATGAATCAGGCCTTTGGTGGCCTGATTGCTAAATGTGCTTGTGGCTGCTCAAACCCAGTTCCCGGACAAAATCCTCCTGAGATGGTCGAGATCGCCTCGCCCGTATCTTTTCCTTGCCTGTTTAATTTCGACCTGCATCCAGAACGATATGGGTGCAACGATTCAAGATATCAGCTACAGAAATACAAAGAATTCGTAAGTACGATATTTGAACACGAGACATGCGACGCTATTCCAGAACTCCCGGAGTCTTGTAATGTCAGGCAGCCATACACGACATATGGGTTCATCAGAAATCTTTGTGGTAAGGAGACCCAGAGCCGAAAGGACGTGATAACTGAAGCTTTTGCCAAATTGAAGCACGCCGGTACCTATCGTGACACTACGCCGAATGTCGACATAGCCGAGCCTATGTATTGGAACTTCGTAGACACTGGTCCAAGTCCAGACCTTCTGGGTAGCGGGACGTGGAACGGGCAGACTACTGGTGATAATTCGATTCATACGTCTGGAGACTATCCCTACTGGGGGTTGGCCGATAATCAGGGTAGATTAGTCGCCCCTTACTTTAGACCTAAGGTTGGAGACTTTAGCTGTTGTGCTACCGGTCCAGAGATTCCGTATGTGGACTTCGATACGTCTGGCACGTTCTATAATGGCTGGCCAACTGATAATGTTCCTTTCTTAATCGAGTTAGAGTCTACAGATATCTGCGTTGGTTGTACTACCACTACCATGCCAGTTGGCAATCTGGTTCTTACCCTTAGTGGGGGCGATACAAAATACTCTCATAACAAGGGGGTTGGCGGCGGTAAGTATGGATATAATAACTGTCGTTATTCCGGTACGGCGATAGACCCTACCTATTCGTGCCTAAGCGGTATCCCCACCAGTTTCTGCGGGGCTGGTGCAGATACTCTGCATTCTCAATTCGCAACGCCTTACACGGGAAACACATGTTCTTGCATAACGGGATCTGAGGTGACTTTATACACCAAGACCATAGGAGAAGGACTCCACGATCTTGCTGTCGGCTGGATATCCTCTGGGATAAATAGCTCCTATGTTGAGATGACCGGATGCAATGACATTACTAGCAGCTATCTGAATGTTGACTATGCCAATGGTGCCGCCGGCGGGGTTAGCGTATATGCCTCTTTTAAGTTGGCATGTCCAGAGAATATAGACTTTCTAACGGAACCGAGCTTCCCGTTCGCTTTTTACGAGGGGGACTCTGTATCTAATCTTTGGTCATGTCGCGGAGACTCCTGCCCATCGACCTACCCGTCTCCCGGAAACCGCCTCTCCTTATCTAGTAAAATGTTGTTGATTGGCGATGCCAGAAAGTCAGATTTTGAAGCACTTACCGAGGCCGAAATTGAGGGTCCCTCCTTCTCCGACATCCTAACAAATGGCGTTCTGTTAGGTGACCCAATACATGCCCGTAGGAATATTCAACTATGCTCAGGTGAGAAAGTGCTGATTTATGGATGCTACGTGGGCGGTGGGTTTTACGGATGCGGAGGGTCTTGCGATTCAGAGTCGGTCTGTGTTAGCTGCTCCGGACAAGGGGTTGGGTGCAACGACTGTGGAGCCGTCGTCTCTTTTAGTGGTATCGCAACGTCTCGTATTCCGGCCCATTTCGAACTGAACCCCTGTTTCTGCCAATGCTCCTCACCTACGCTGATGAGGATTTACGGAGTAGATAGCTCGGGCGGGTCGTTGGTGCTTGAGACGACTTACGAGAACACGGGAAACTATGACTGTAATGGCATACCGTACTGGTATTCAATAAGCGGAGAGAATAGGGTCTCTATTCCTGTTCTACTAAACCAACTGCCCCCATTCCCACACATGGGCGAAGGTCCATACTCCAGCACCGCTACAGACTTCTGCTCCTTTGATTCTGGTCCTAATAAAATAGCCTCCGGGATTCAATACAAGTTCTATGAGCCGAACAATGCAAACACATGTGGTAATCTTGATCCCTACTCATGCGATAACGGTATCTGTGCCGACTCCCGATCGAATTCTGCCAACTGCGGAAACCCAATCTACACGACCGGCAATGTGATAGATATTTCAGTAAATAAGAAGGCATGTTGGCCTGAGATCATGATAGTCAACAAGGTGGAATGTTATGGAAGCGGATACGCTCTCCATGTTTCT
>Ga0222691_1000667_pt1 | contig 11314 bp, 24 predicted proteins | sample AntAcemetage1237_FD_179839 | JGI IMG/M metagenome (GOLD analysis project Ga0222691, IMG submission 179839) | Saline water microbial communities from Ace Lake, Antarctica - #1237 | ecosystem: Environmental > Aquatic > Non-marine Saline and Alkaline > Saline | place: Antarctica: Ace Lake... | reverse complement strand
GGTACATAGTATGTCTAAGATGTTAGACAGAGGGGATCAGGATGAGCTACTGCCTGATTGCCCTTGGACCAAAGAGGATGGGCTTTTTTGTGACGCCCATGATGTAGAGCTTTCCTATGGGGAAGATGATGAGGGGCAGGAGTTTAGGTACTGCCATATTTGTAACGAATGCATTGATGAGGAAAATTAACATGAATATGACAGATGATGAGTATCAGAGGGCAATAGAAGTTGCCACCAAGAAAGGCAGGGCCGAAGCGAGAGAGCAGATAAAAGAAGATTTGCCTGTTCTTATAAAATTTCACAGCAACCAGTTTCACGCCAATCCTCAACTGTTTTTCCCTCTTATAGCGGCGGTTGCGCGAGGCATTAGTGAGCTGATAGACGGAAGGCAGAAAGAGGATGATGAAGATGAATAAATATTTCAGTACGCTTGATGCGACCAGAAACCTGTACTACAGGAACTGCACCGCTAATGGCGAAAAGCCTGACAAAGGCAAGCTAATGCAGGCAATGAAGTCTGCGCTAAGGCGGCACCATGATATTGGTGCTGAGGCAAATCATGTAATAAAAACTTACTACGCGGATAAGCATCTTGTTAGTCCGCTTGAAGGAGAAAATGTATGAATAAGAAAGAACAAAAGGTATTCAACAAAGTAAAGAATCATTCGTTAAGGAGAAAGAATAATGGAAAATAACCTAAGCATACCAATCATGCCTGCAATTCTTGTATGTCTCGCCGCCTTTACAATAGGTCTTGGTCTTGGAGGCCTCGTGCAAGGAGGCGCGGCAGAAGAAAAGTGGCAGAAAACCACCGCACAAACAGAATGTGCTAGATTCAACCCCGATACTGGGAAATTTGAATGGATAAAGGATAACAAGTCATGAGCAGAGTAATTGATGATGATACTAAGGCGGCATATTCTATTTTGCTATTTTTGCATTATGGCGGATATGAAAATGGTTTGATAAACCCTGAGTTCATGCGGATTTTGCTAGATGATCTTAGGGGTGATGATGCGCAAACGCCAACCCCTCACCTAGATTTAATGTTGGAATCCAACTACCTTGCCGCTAAAAGCAAGTTGAAAAACATATCTTTTACTTTTGATACTTCGGGAGCGAAACCATGAATAGAGTAATTGATGATGATGAGAAGGCGATGGAGATTATAAACAAGTGGCGCAGAAAGGTGGATGGTCTTAACTACACCCTCCATACAAACGACTTTATGCTCCGAGACTTAAGAGCAGAAGTCCCTAACTGGTGGGGTGATATAGACCCTCTAGATCATACTACTTGGGTGGACTGTATCGTTGGAGGTCATGGGATTGAAACCAAAAGGGCTTACGTTAAAGAAGTCATTGACGGCCACTTTTATATTGACGTGGACGATTCGTATAGCCGCGCAACACCATTCAGAAAGGAGAAGTAAAAATGAATGCTAAAATAGAATTTCAGGAAAAGAAAAACTTAAGAATAGCGGCTCGTAATGTAGCTTGGTTAATGCGTGAACATGATATAAGCCAGACAGACTTGAGTAAGATTACTGGCATATCGCAAACCACAATCAGCAGGCTTGTTAGTGAGAGGTCTATGCCGAGAGTATCATCGGTTCAGGCTATCGCTAAATTCTTTGACTCAACCATGGATGATCTGCTTGTAGAGTACAGCTACGCTACCCTTGTTCCATATAATTACGAGGCTGGTGGGTTGGTGCCGGAGGTTAATCTTGATGCGGTAAAACCAACAGGCGGCTTATTTCGCATACTGGATGTGTTGTTTGCTTTAGGGAGGAAAAAAGACCATGAGAAAAGTTAATCTTAATGGCAAATACATTGTAGCCAAGTGTGTGTATTGCGGCAGTGGCAATGTTGGAATGTCTCGATCCCCTGTCTGGAACAAAGGGGAATGGAAGCTTCCCAACAAAGGAGGTAGCTTACCGTACACCAGAACCTTGTTTGAATATGAGCGAGGTGAATCAATCGAGTCGCAATACAGTCGGGCATATTGTTTGAACTGCTTGGGCGAGACAAAGATTAGATTTAACACGTTAACAGAAACCTACGATTCCCCGACGGACTCTCACAGCTACATCGCAAGTGTGACGGAGAAAATTCAAGTAGGCGATGGTGATGAATATGACTGCATCTATTTTGACCGAGAGTTTGATTCCCTTGAAGCATTAGGGCGTGATCTTCTGCTCCAACTTTGGGATGAGAATTGCGAGGTTAAAGTTAAGAAAGTAATGAAGGATACCTAACCAGAGGAATTTGTTATGCTCAATTTTATTGCTAATTTTATCGCAATCGTATTTTTTACGGTATTCATAGCGGCAACTATTATTTATTGTTATGCGGCTTTCACAGAAAAGCCAAGGAGTGAAGATGAACCAAGAAGTTAAGACAAGTGACATCATCTGGGCAAGCAGTCAATTCCTATTGTCACCATTCCCTGACTGGGGTGGTGACTTTGAAGCGTGGGAGGGAGATAGAGTCCTTGCCCATATTGAAAGTGCCAAGATAGAATCGCTAAGGGCTATCGACAACAAAGAGATAGCCCGAATGATACTCACTACCGCCGTTAGTTTTAGAGAAACGGTTAGGGGTGAGGCTCAGGAGATTCTAAAAGAGTTGTCTGCAGTGCTTAATGCTGTATAAACCCAACTACCAAGCCTCATTCCTTTTCTAGGAGTGGGGCTTTTTTTTTGAATTTTTTTTGGAAGAAACACGGGTGATCTAAACTGCTTTCAACCTGTTAAGAGCAGATAAAAACCTCCCGCCTTCCGCCTACTTCTTCCAAATAAGCTACATAGTAGTTGAATAAACCGACCAAGAAGACTGTTCCGCTTCTACTCCTAACCTGTTAACAACAAAGGCATTGTTCATCTCAAACTAACACTACAGGCGCGTATAACACAGCGATAGGTCACCGCAAGTAATCAAGAATCTTCCTAAAGACCTGCAACTTCTTTGCATCCTGTATGTGAATATCATCAACAATAATATCAAACGCGATCTTCTCACCCTCAATGCCGAACTTTTTTTTGATTCGCCTCATGGTCCGAGAGAACAATAATAGGCCGTTGGTGTACCTGTCACCCTTGCCGCCACCAAACGCAATATCCATTGATGGGGTTTTGACAAAGACGTTAGCCCTTGTCGCTTGCCCAAGAATCCATTCAGCAGTCATGTGGTGGTGTACGTCTATTTTCTTAGACAAAAGCAACTGATCAATATACAACTGGTCAGTCACCTTAACCCTAAGAAACGAATTGTCACTCTGCTCTAACGAGGTTTTGTGACGCAGGTGTAACTCACTTGTTCCTACTTCATTTACTTTTATCTCAAAGGTTCCAGTCATCTTTAGTCTCATGCCAGTCGTTGCTTCTATCGTTAGTCCCACTTGGTACAAAGTCACCATAGGAAATATCAGAGTAACGCCCAGTGGGGATGTCGTAATCTAAGCCAACCATTCCGGTTGTGCCGACCCATTTAAACCGGCACTTCCAGCAATGGACTTCAACATTCTTATCTTTGTCTAGGTGAACGGTTATCCCCAAATCAGCCTTAGCAAAGAAAGCCGCTGACCCTGATATGTTCATCCCCTTGGGAACTGGTGTTGATCCGTCTTGATTGGTCATCATCTTGGCAGGATGGGCAATGAAAAAGACATGGACATCATGCGCTCTAGCAAAGGCCACTAGTCGGGTGAGCATGTCATTGATCCCCTTATGCTCATTATCTGAGCCACTGCTCTGCTGAATGTAGTTGTAAGGGTCGATCACTAAGCCGCGCACACCTAAGCGCATTACGGCCTGCTTTGCCCTGTCCAGAATGCTATCAATCGTAGCTGAGTCACCGCCGCGTTGTTCCAAGAACAGAAAATGATCCTTCACCCAACCTAGCGCGTCAGTTTTCTCTTCGTCACCCATTCGCTCTGTTGCCCCTTTAAAGAAGGGCTTGCCAATGTACTTTTCTGATAGCTTTACAATGTGCAGTGAAGGTGGATTCTCAAAGGATGCGACCGCAAACTTCCAACCCTCTCGCTTGGCTAGGTTCACCATAATCTGATCAACAAATTCGCTTTTTCCACTTCCCGGAATTCCAGTCACTATACTTAACTGACCCGGAACAATGGTAAACAATCCGTCAACTGCCGCAAGCCCTGTCGAAACGCCACCAATGATTCCTTCTTTGTATAGATGTTCGATTTCATGGGTATAATCGTCTGCCGAATAAACACCCTCAAGAGGGACAGGCTTGGCGTTAGCTATCGCCTCTTTGACGGCTTCGGGTCCATGATGTTTCAGTACGTCATTAGCGTCATTACAGCCCTCTGGATACTCAACTGTCCAGCACTTAGCCTTGCCTATTCGTCTTGCTAATTCTTCACCAAGAGCGATACCTGCGTCATCTGCATCCACCGCTAGGATAATCCTTTCGGCCTTTTCTATCTGCTCTCTAGCCGCCCAGATGTAAGCAAACTTATTGTCATCCTCTGGGTCTACCTTCCTGTTACTGACCTTCTGGGGCGCACCATTGGGGACGCTGACCACATTAACAATCCCTGCCGAAACACAAGCCAGCTTATCGTTTTCCCCTTCTGTAATGATAATATCTGTTGCACCCTCCTCAACTTCATCTATTCCCCACAACGTCCTTGCGGCACCATCCTGAGTGAAAAACTTCCCTTGCACCGATCTCCACTTCACTGCCTCTCGATCACCATATACAAAACCAACTGCATCAACTTCACCAACCCCGTTGAAATACTTGAGTCCTGATACTAATGGTTGACTTGTTACAGAGAGTGGGTCGATGCTTCTTGAGAGTAAATACTTATTTATTAATTCTTGATTTGATGTCGTTGGCACTGAAATTGCCCTCACTTTTTGCGGCTGGACTATGCCTAGAACTGACGGCCTGTTGTATCTGCCTGATAGACCGCAGTGATGACATTGATATAAGCAATCGCCGCCCTCAACCGTTACGCTTAGTGTTTTTACATTTTTTTTCTTTCTTTCGTCTGAGCAGTCGGGGCATTGAACCCTGCAGTCACCATAGATATTTGAGAAAAAATACTCTAAATCTGGAACATTCATGTTTGCACTCCATTAAAATTTATGATTATAATACTCTTCCGTTAGGAAGATTCCTGTTTGAATATAATCCTAATCAACAGGAAGATTCCTGTTACTAGGAAGATTCCTGTTACTAGGAAGATTCCTAGTTGTTAGCAACACCTATCTTGAAAGCCTCTTCTACGCCCTCAATAATATCGCTAACCATCCTTTGCTTTTGTACGCCACCAAGTCTTAAGGCTTCAATAACATCTGTTCTTAACTTGGCTTGATCTAATCCAACCTTGTCGCACACAAAGCTATGATCGCCTGACACAAAATAATTGGCCGCTTCAAAGCTTATTTTTTGGTTGTTGTCGTAGGTGTCTCTCAATGCTTGCACGATCATCCTGTGGCATAATTGTAATATATGATCTTGGTGCTTCTCGGTCGAGTGACCAGAAGATGTGCTTCTCTTTAACTTGTCTGTCGTTTCCATAAATCTTCCCCTGCATACAATCTAAAATTACTGATTCATCTAGGTCTGGCCTTCTTGATGCGTAATGTATTGTGATGATTACCGCGAGGTCGCCCTCAAGCATATCAGGTAATGCCTTACATTGCTGGTCAAAAAGTTTAACATAGTCCCTAGCCTTCTTACTCTTGATGAAAGCAGGCCTACCCCTGATAGTTACAAGCTGTCTTGAGTTAGCTTTACTGGCAGGCTCCCCGATAATCTCTAAATTAACTGTTGTCATATTGTTTCTCCCGATGTAAGATACCTACTATATACTAAATCAAGTAAACTAACCAAGTAAATATTACAGGGGATTTACATGAGTAAAATGGGCAATTACTTAATCGAAGCAGAAGAGAATGGAGAGATACGGTATGACGAAAGACAAAGACGATACATCACCCAAGAGCCTAATTTTAGAGGACAACATTCCCCTGCCGAGAGATCGAAGGCTAGGGACAGGCGAGAGGCTACCGATAGAGCTAAAGGCGACCATGGGGGCGATGAAAGTGGGCCAAAGCTTCTTTCTACCGATGACCAACAATGATAAGCGGCATCCTGTGGCAATAGCGGCTATTCGGGCGGCTAAGATAGCGGCTATTCGGGCATCTATTGCGAGGTACGTTGATCAGGATGATTCACCTATCAATGAGGATTGGCTGTTCTCAGTGAGAAGAGAGAACACCGGTACTAGTATGGGCGTAAGGGTTTTCCGTATGGAAAATAAAGGGGAGGCTGATGAGAATCACGAACCGATTTAATCTTCCTGATGTTGTTGTGCATGCCTTGACTCAGGATGACTACACCAAAGGAAAGGCTAACATATCAGTGACAACTCTGATTGACTCACCTCAGATTGCTATTCTTGAGATAGAGAATGCCGACAGAATCGAAAAAGATGCTGTTGATTTTCTTTGGTCAAGGTTTGGAACCTCAGTACATAGTATGTTTGAGAAAGCGACTGAGAACGCAGACAAAGTTATTAGTGAAGAGCGAATGTTTGCGGAGGTTTCTGGCTGGACTATATCAGGTGCGGTTGATTTGCAGGAGTTAGTTGATGGTGGGCGTATTGTTAGTGATTACAAGGTCACCTCTGTCTGGTCTGTGATCTTCGCCAAGCAAGAGTGGCATAACCAATTGAATTGTTATGCGTGGTTGATCAGAAAGTCTCATGGTGTTGCTGTTAAGGAGTTGAGAGTTATAGCAATTATACGGGACTGGCAACGCAGGCGAGCAGGCGAAGATAAGTCTTACCCTCAATCCCCTATTAAGATTATTGATATTCCAGTGTGGTCTGATGCAGAGCAAGATGAGTATGTCGCAGAGCGAGTAAAGCTTCACCAAGAGGCTGAGTATCATCGCCTGATTGGAGTCGAGGTCAGGGAGTGTACTCGGAGCGAGAGGTGGACAAAGGATGATAGCTTTGCTGTCATGAAGAAAGGCAACAAGAGAGCGGTTAGGGTTTTAGAGTCTCAGGAAGATGCTGATAAGTACATGGCTGATAAGGTCCTAGATCATAGAACGCACTCTGTTGATGTAAGAAAGGGCGAATCAACTCGGTGTGTCCAGAACTGGTGTAGCGTTAACCAGTGGTGTCCTCAATTTCAGAAGGAGGCTCGCGGATGATGGGAACTGATGAAGAGACTTATCTAAAGATGGTAGCCCTGTGGTCTATTACAGGTATGCCTGATTTGAAGTCGAACATGGTGGGGGGTGTTTTTAAATTTACTTGCGCTAAGGGATTTATAGCAAACATGGAAGCAACGCTTTTTTATAATATTGAACCGATCGAAATTGTCAGGTTTCTTGAGACAGCTTTTGAGAAGCAGTTTGGTGAGTCGGCGTTGGTATATAGAAAGAAACTAAGTGGGTTCAAAAAGAATCCGTTTTCAAGTCAAAACTAGGAGTGCGAAATGGTTACTAAGAAAGAACAAACCGAACTGAGTTTCGGGTCCATCTGGGAAAAACTAAATAAGGTTGACTGCTCTAAAGTATCTAAGAGCAAGAACAACCTTACTTACCTCGCTTGGAACGAAAGCTGGGCTTTACTAATGGAGCATTACCCAGAGGCTACCTTTGCCTACATGGATAATGAAGTCTACTCAGACGGCTCAGTGTCTGTTGTTTGTCAGGTAGAGATACATGGCTTTGTCCGAAGGATGTGGTTGCCGGTGATGAATTACGCCAATAAGGTAATTCCCAGTCCTTCGTCTAGAGAAATTTCCGATAACAAGATGCGGTGCTTAGTGAAAACGATCGCTCTTTTTGGATTAGGATTCCATATTTATCGGGGAAAAACCCAGCCAGAGGATATGATCGACGATCCTCTCCCTGTAACAACCCGATCAGTGCCGCACACTCAGGGTCCACCACCAGCCCCCAAAGGGGTTGCTACCCCTGCGGCAAAGCCTGTTCCTGCGGCAGAGCCTGCGCCTGCAAACCCTGATGAGCTTTATCTTCAATGGGGAAGCGATGAGGCGCAAGTCTGGGTTGATCAGATGATAGCGGTTGCAAAGGAAATGATGAAAACGCCAGATGATTTGAGGCATCAATGGCATGCAAATAAAAAGACGATAGATTATCTAACCACCACCTTCCCTGATGTATACGCTTCATTGAGGAATCAATTTACCGAACTAGCTACATCACTCACACCAAAGGAAGAAACCAATGAATAAGCAATATCCAAAAGGCGAAGGCGCAATGTTTGCAAACGTGAAGCAGAATGACAAGCAACCAGACTTTAGAGGGCATGTTGAAGTGACATCCTCGCAGTTGCGTGAGCTTCTTTCCATGGCCAAGGCCAATCAAGAAAATCCTGTTGCTGATTTTAAAATTAAGATGCAGATCGCATCTTGGAATCGAATCGCAAAGAGTACAGGCGCGGAGTATATGTATCTCAGCACTGAGGTTTATAACCCACCTACTACCGCTCCCTCTACTGCACCTGCGCCACAACAGGCACCTGCACCTGCGCCGGTAAATTCATGGTTTGATGACAGCGAGATTCCCTTTTGATTTGTACCGTTCTAATTAACGTGGTATTCTATAGGTTCATTACTCAAGGTGTGCGTTATGGATGCTAAAGAATGTTTTAAATGCAGGGAGACTAAACCTCTCTCTGCATTTTACAAACACAAGAAAATGAAAGACGGCCACGTTAATAAGTGTATGGACTGCAACAAAAAGGATGTTTTTGATAATCGGTTAAAAAATATTGAGAAGATTCGAGCTTATGATAGGGCTAGAGGACACCGGCAAGATAGCCAATACCTTAAAGATTATAGGGCGAAATACCCCAACAAGCATAGGGCGCATGGCCTAGCTTATAGGGCTGTTAAGGCAGGTAAGTTACATCCTGAACCTTGCTCTGTTTGCGGCACCAATGAGCGCGTTGTAGGCCATCATAATGACTATTTGAAGCCTCTCAATGTAACTTGGATGTGTCAAGCCCATCACAAGCAGTGGCATGCTAAACATGGGGAAGGGCTGAATGGTTAATTTACCGTTCTAATCAATCTAGCCCCTTAATTGGGGCTAAGTAGGTACTAAATCAATCACACCTAACGAGGAAGTTATTATGGGATATACAAATCAAGACTTTAATCCATCCGGATCAGACGCAGTAGCTGAAATTAAAGCGGCGGCAGAGGCTCTGGCATCTGCCATTGAGCGACTAGGCATACAGCCTGAGTTAAAAGCAAAGGCAATCCTTGATGTGCAATCAGCAAGTATGTTTGCTGTTAAATCTATTTTCAGTTAACCCACCTTACCCAGCCCCTTAATCGGGGGTTTGGGTATAAACAACTAACTAGGGGAATGATATGAAAAAAGGATATGAATTTTTCAAACTAAATATGGAAAGTAAGCGTGCCATTGCCCAGAGCATCTTGATTGCTTGGGCTATTTTTGTTTGCACCATGTTTGTATGGGCATATAACTTGATTACGTTTGTGGAGAAAACATTATGAACACTGAATTAGTAGAGGCTCTTGCCGATAAAGCCGATACCAGTAAAGGTCCGCTCATCTCTGTAAACAGGAATAACTACATCAGACTGCTTCATCTTCAAGACAGGGTTGATTCAAGAATGGCCCGCATTTTTGCGGTGATTTTTTCTGTATCTTTCGGCGTGGCGGCCACTTTGCTGTACATCAATTACTAGGAGCAACATTATGGAACTAAGTATTTACATTGAAACGCTAGACCCAGCAGTTATTTTTCAGTCTGGTGGCATGGACAAAGTGCTAGAAAAGATACATGAAGAAACCTCTAGCTTTGTTCCCGACATTACCTGTGACAAAGGGCGTAAGGAAATTGCAGGTCTGTCTCACAAGGTAAGCAAATCCAAAACGCTTATTGACGCCTACGGTAAAACCTTAGCTGATCAATTGAACAGCCAGCTTAAGCCTATCAACAATGAGCGCAAGAAATGCCGCGATGTACTCGACGCTTTAAGAGACTCGATACGCCAACCTCTCACTGAATGGGAGAATGCGGAAAAAGAAGCCGCTAGGCTTGCGGCGCTTGCTGAGGAAATTGAAGGCTGTCTTGAAAATGCTTATCTAATGAATGACATCTTTGATCGAGACTTGGTTGACCGACTGGCCGAGGAAGCGGCGGCAGAAAGAGAAAGGGTTGAAGCTCAGGAAAAGAGCTTAGATGAACTGATAAATAAGATAGAGGTAGAGGTGAAGGCAAAGGTGGCTGAAGAGTACCTTGCAGAGAAGGCTGAAACCCCGATTACCCACACCACCACTCAAAAAATAAAAGTCAATAATTTGATTTTGCAGAAGTTTCTTGATCTTGGCGTTGACCGACTGGATGCGATAGTGGCGGTGCGAGAAATGCACATGGGCCAATGGCCGTTCGTTTCTATTAACTACTCAGGATGAAAGCGGATGATTAAATTAGCTGTAAAAGAAAACAAAGGGGTAGTGGATATTCTTTTGACTCTCAGCAATCTCTTTCCAGACCAAAGCTTATCTCTGATGAACCTCTGCCTTAAGTCAAAGCGGGGGATACTGCTAGAGATTAAGGGCATTACCAAGTCTCGTTCAGCGGTGCAGGAAAGATACTACAGGAAATGGTGCGGTGAGTTTGCTAGGTTTGTGGGCATGACTCATGACGAAATGCATGACGAAATACTATGTAGAGCCTTTGGTAGCGAGCATGTTAAAACGGCGATGGGCGAAGTAAGACGGCCAACAAAAAGAAGCTCCGAGGTGGGGGTGGTCGAATACTCCGCTATTATTGAGATGTTAATATTTACAGCGGCGGAACTAGATTTTCGTGTTCCACCTGCTGAAAAACAACCAGTGGGGGTGAAGTGATGAATAAAGAACAAGAGCTACAAAAAGCACTACAAGCCGCACAGGATGCACTAACTGCTTATCAATCGGTAAAGCCTGCGGTGTGGGTGCCTAAAGATGGTGGTGAGTATTATTGGCGAGTAATCGGTGAGGGGGAAGTCGTAACTTGCCCAAGAGTATCTGAATTTGATGAGCGCAATATTAAAAGAGGCACCTGCTACCAAACACAAGCACTAGCACTTAAAGCCGCAGAGTATTCAAAGGTTCAAGGGCTAATCAACCAAGCGTGTTTGAATGTTGAGCCTGATTATGTTCCTGATTGGAGCGATAAGTCCCAGTTGAAGTGGTTTGTGTGCTATTCCCACTATACATGCGGGTGGGTTTCGACCCTTACCATTACCGAAGAAGCGGCCATTATATATC
>Ga0222691_1000665_pt1 | contig 11332 bp, 18 predicted proteins | sample AntAcemetage1237_FD_179839 | JGI IMG/M metagenome (GOLD analysis project Ga0222691, IMG submission 179839) | Saline water microbial communities from Ace Lake, Antarctica - #1237 | ecosystem: Environmental > Aquatic > Non-marine Saline and Alkaline > Saline | place: Antarctica: Ace Lake... | reverse complement strand
CGTTAGTAGTCATTTTACAAGTTTAAAAGGTTTGCCTAAAATCTTTGTTAATTCTTCCATTGTGTATTCTTGGATTGTGGTTGGTCTGTCGTCTTTAATTCTACCATTTGAATCTTCAAAATAGATTTGATTACTATTTTCATCGTATTCACTTTTCTCCCAATAATTATATGAATTTTCATAATAGGTTTCATTATTGTTTTCATCATATTCTCTTTTAGTCCAAAAACCAGTTGAACTTTCATAATAGATTTGATTATTATTTTCATCAAATTTTCTTTTAGTCCAAGAACCCTCTGAATCTTCATAATAGATTTCATTATTGTTTTCATCGTATTCACTTTTAATCCAAAAACCATATGAATTTTCAAAATAGATTAGATTACTATTTTCATTGTATTCTCTTTTCTGCCAAAACCCCTCTGAAGTTTCATAATAGATTTGATTATTGTTTTCATCAAATTCACTTTTAGCCCAAAAACCAGTTGAATTTTCATGATAGATTCTATTCCCATTTTCATCAAATTCACTTTTATCCCAAAACCCCTCTGAAGTTTCATAATAGATTTGATTATTGTTTTCATCAAATTCTCTTTTATACCAAAAACCATCTGAATTTTCATAATAGATTTCATTCCGATTTTCATCATTAATAATAAAAGGGAATTCTGTTATGTTTAATTGTTGCGCTATTGTTTTCATTTTATTTATTTTTAGTTTTTGGTAAAATATTCATCAGCTCTAAATACTCTTGGATATTGTCATGTTCGCAAGCCATGTCTAAAATAACATCGTAAGGAACTATCTGCCCGTCAATAGTCGGGTGCTTGTCGTAGGTCATTGTATTGCCGTCCATGAACTCGCAACTCTTAACATCAATCTCGAAACCTATTTTTTCAAGAAGCTCATAAGCGCATACGTCAAACGTAAGGTCTGTTTGGGTTATTTCTTCATCATTCCATTCGCTTACTACTATGCTTAGTTCCATGAGGTCTAGGCTACTGTCGTAAACTTCAAACTCGTGATTTTTGTAGTGGAAAGGCAGGTCTAATTCTTTCAGTGATTCGTGGTTCTTGGTTGCGCTTGTTTTAATGTTTTTCATGTTATTGTTTTTATAGTTAAAAAATGGGGCTTTTACACCCCGTTGGTTTTAGTTTTGTTTTAAATCATTATAAGATATAAAACAAATGATTTTTTTAGATATGTCCTTTCCTATGGTGTTTGGCTCATTGTGAAACCAAACTCCAGAGGAAGTTGGATTTATAACTATGTCAGAAATTTCATTATTTACTTTCAATCTTGAATAAGTTCCTAATGGCATTCTAAATGCTTTATCGTTTGTGGCTCTCTTTACTTCTGCTGTTATTAAATTTTTCATGTTTTTAGTTTTTATACCTTTGCCTTATTGACAGTTCAAAGATACAATGACTTTTATTACTAACCTAATTATAATTAATAAATCTTTGTTTTATTTTCATTTAAATAACAAAACCCCCCATAAATGGAGGGTTCTGCTTTCTAAACACGACTGGTAAACTACTCCAATCTAAACTAAAAAAGGTATGAGATACCCTAAACATGAGAATCAAAGATAGTAAAACTTTTTGACAGTATGACTATTTTGTAGAATTAAACAGGTAGCCAACTAAAATAAGGCAATTTCTTTAAAGTCTGAGCCAACTTTAAAAACGCCCCTCCAGAACCAAACAGAGAAAATAATACAGCTAACCGACCCAAGCCGTTAAGCCCCTGCATGAAATTCAAGAACTTATCAGTTGCCTTCTCAAGCGCATTGTTACTCTTTGTAATCTTGACTTCCTTTTTATTATTGTCCTTGTTCTGCTTTGTTTTTTCTTTCTCAATCAGTACGTCCGCAACTGCATCTTCTCGCTTAGTCTTCTCGACTTGTTTAGTTGCCCTTACAGCACTTCTGCCCGAATAAATGAATATAGTATCAACTGATAAGTTTTCACAGCTTAAACAAGCCTTTAAAGCAGTTTCACAATCTGACAAATCATTTTTTACGCTTTTTTTTGTCGCACTTAATAAGCAAATGGATATTAGTATAATAGGTATCTTCTTCATATATTATGTTCTTTAATTAAATCTTCTAAAGCTTCTTTGTAATTATTCAAAGTAAAGTCATCTTCATTATGTTTCCAATTTCGCCAAAAATTGTACCGAAGCTCCTCAATAAAGTCTGCCATATTTTCCGCATTAACACAATTCAAATGTGCTTTTACGTCATCAGGATTATCTAGGTCAAATGTCAATGTTGCTTTCATTATAAAAAATTTTCAATTTTGTGAGTGTCTAATCCTGTAAAGGTATGTATTAATTTTCGCAAATCATTACCGCACTGCATTACCATATTCTTTCTGTCCTCAATATCCATATTGTCGCACTCTTGATTGTCAAATACTTTATCCATTAAAGCAGTTTGAAAAATAAATATAGTATTTAAAAAATCTCGATTTGAATAGTTCGGTTTCTCCGATCCATCTTCGGACGCATTTTGATTTAAAATGTCGTTTGCGATATATTCTAATTCTTTTTTGTATGTTCTCATAGCGTTGTGTATTTCCCTTTAAACATTAACAAGCTTTGTACTTTCCCGTTGCTGTGGATTATAGCGTTCCCATTGCACCAAGTAGATAGCCCTTGATTGTATCCCATTCTTAGCTTCGTATTCGTTCCTACAATCGTACTTCCATCTTCTTTTTGTGGACTATGTGAATGAGCCGTGATAGTCTTTGTGTTTAGTCGCTTAAATTGAACAATACCCCCCCTCGTTCCGCTTACCCCCCTATGACCATGTATCCCACATTCAACTCCCTTAACTTTAAAGCTATCATTTTCAGTTAAGCAAATAACTTTATTGTCAAATCTTTGCTCCATTTCGTAAGGTAGAATCCCATTTGGTAATTTCCCCTGTGAGCGCAGATAGGCATATTTTAAATAATCATTCTTAGCGTGTGTTTTTCTCCAATCATTTAATAAGTACCTATCAATGAAAATATCGTGATTAGACTTCACGATTACAGGGTTGTATTTCAATATTGTTTCTGTGAATTTTAAAGCATCATTTATTTCGTATGAAATATTTAACATTCCTTTAGCTTCTTTTTCTGCTATAACAAAAGGGTCTTTACTGTCGTGTGGATTAGCTGAGTATCCCTCAATTAAGTCATGGATAAAAACATTTTTAGGGTTAAAGCGTTCTAACATTTCATAAGAACATTTTAAACTATCTTCGCAAGTTTCGCCTAAATGCAAGTCGCCCAAAATAACGGCTTCAATACAACCATTCTTAGCATTAACTTTGCAATCCGATACAAATGTATCTAGGTCGTAGAAATCGCCGTTAGAATCGCATGAAACGTGCCTAAAATTGAATTCATTATCGCTTAGTGCTTCAACTATAACAAACCCGTACGTATGATGAAACTCGCCTTTTTTACCTACCTTTGAATCCGTGTAATTAGGAACTGAAACGCAACCTGTACTTATTAAAAACTTGTGAATCTGTCCGTCTAAAATAGGCATGGTCTTGAAGTGTTGTCTTGAATGTCCTATTATCGAACTTTCAACACCGCTCAACCCCTCGAATCCGCTTAATGGAGTGCTTGCAGTAAGTTGTATTTTAACATCTCCAATTACTTCTAAGTTCTTATGTATTAAATGACGGTTCGCAATTAAAAAAGGCTTTGTTTCCTCAGCCCAAAACTCGACTTTCTCTTGCTTATCAGTAAATGTAGACGTTGGATTCTTATATCTCATTGGAATGACCTCTAATTCAGCGCCTAGATAGTCTGAATAAGCTAAAATATTATTCCATACTTTACCGTTTAAAGGAGTAGCATTTTGAACTGCCGTAATTATGTAGTATTTTTTACCGAAATTAGTTTTTTTGGTAGTCGCTTGCTTAAATATTAAGTCCTCTTGTTCAGCTACTTCAATCCAATCCCTCACAAGCCGTCCTATTGATTCCGTGTGTGATACTCCGTACTTTTTGCATAGAATTTTAGCCGTCTTATCTTTGTTTTTCTTACCAATGGAGTAGTATATTTCGTTGGATTCTTTTGCGTGTAATTTCTTTTTCAATTTCATGTTCATTTTTTAGTGATTAAATCGTGAAACTGCACAAGCCTACCATGATAAGGTAAGTAAATAGCATTGCCTGGGTTCGATGCTAAGTAGTTTAAATGAGATTCTACAAAAGTCGGAGCGTGTATAATAGTTCCACAATCTAACTTCGTGTCATTCCACTTTTCCAAGTCTATTTTCTTAAAAAATATTTGCAATTCATGTAGTTTCACGAATCAAATATAGCAATTAAATCGGTAATTGTGCCTTATTGTTAATTATAATATTATCTTTGACAAAACAAAGGACATGACACAATCATTTAATAAGGCAAAAATAGCACTAAGAAAATACTTAATGGCTAATAAGGAACAAGTTAAAATAGACCTTAACGAAATGCGTAAAAAATCAAAAGGTAACGACATATTTTTTTATATAAACATAAAGCGGTTATTTTGCTAACGCTTAGGCTAAGAGCCGTTTTTTCTATGGCTTTTATACATTGTTAGCAAATCGGCTTTTTCTTTACATATTAAAAAAACGTGTAAACAAAACAACTAAAAACTATACATATTATGAAAAAAGTTATCGGAAAATTACTTTGTAAAATAGGAATACATAAATTCATTTGCTCGTTGGAAGATTGCATTGAGGAGTTTGAATATGTTCCGAATGATGGAAGAATGCCAAAAGATGCCGAATGTGAAAGATGTTCTATTAAGTTTGGTAAGTAAGCTGTTTGCTAACAAGCGTGTATGGGGAACGTCTAACATTGTGGGTAATGAGCTATAAAAATGGAATTTATAAATCAAAAATACTAACTAAAGTATATTTCGCTTTCCCTTTTTCTCCTTGTAACTAATCCGTTTAATACCTTACCACCACCTTTGTTCCATTTCGCAAACTCAGCTTTTATACTCAAGTCGTTAGGGTTAATATTTACCTTTTTAAGTAGCGTAGATGACCTAAAATTCCCTATACCTACATTATACACAAATGAAGTTAAAGCGTTCAATTGATTAGCGTTTAAATCGCTTTTAACAACCTTGCGGACTTCACGCTCAAAGTCTTTATGTATAGAATCAAATAACGAACTTGCACGCTCCAGCGTAATTGGTGCATCGCTCATAGTAACCTTGCGACCATCTTCATACATCGTGTTTCCGTATCCAATTGTAGCAACTCCAGCTGGACACAAATAAGGCTTTAAACTTAATCCTTCAAATTCTTTAATTATGCTATTCATTATTTATATTTTTTGTCAAACCAAAGTTTCAAAAAGTAAGACACTACAAATAAAAGTAATCCGAAAATGAACTTCATTAGGTCGCCTATAAACATTTCGTAAATTGGATTATTTATTTGTAAACTTAAACGTGGGAAACTAGCGTAACCTAATAAACCGATAATTATACATATTTTTGTAGTAAAAAAATCAACAACTCTATCAACCATTATAAGACCTTTGTCGTGCGTGTAAAAATAACTTTCGCAAGGCCTATACCTCCCATTAATAACCCTACTGCGCTTAACATAATACCCGTACCGCTCAACTCCGATAATGCTTCGGCACTTTCAGGAATAAAATTAAGAGTAAAAGAAAAAGTTAAGGCAACTACTAAGCTATAAAGGAATCTTTGATAGTTCTGTTTAACTAAGGTAACTAGATTGAATGTACCGTCCTTTATGTACGGTAATGAAGCCCACAAATTGTAAAGAAATCCGCCCTCCATTAAAATAAATGTCATCAATAAAATCATTTTTATATCTATGTCATTTACTACTATCATATTATTATAATTTTATTGATTATTCCATCGGTATCGCCTTGGCCCTCCCATAGTAAAGGCTTTATCAAATCTAAATAAGTTACTATTTGTTTTCGATAGCTCGTAGCCATTGCCATCGCTTCACGCTTAGCTTCTTCGATACTTGCAATCACTTCATTGCTACCTTGTGCCGTTTGTGCGCCCTTATTCGTTGTCTTAATGTGGTTCGCCTTGCTTATGTACGCTTTAACATTATACGCTATGTAAGGCTTTAAATACGTACCTATTAAAGTGTCGTACTCTGCTCCCGAATTAATCACAACCGCATCGTACAAATCAGTTCCCAATAAAGTCATGACTTGTTCCCACTCAACCAACTGAATTACATTATCTTTAATGCTTTCCATGTCGAAAGTGTTCGTAAAAACTAAAGCTTTTATTTCTGCTTTACTCGCTATCATTGTGCTAATATTTGTTTCGCTTCATCAATCGTAATGCCAAGCGCAGACTTTAAAATATTGGATGCTTGATTCTCTGTTAATTCTCCCAACGCAAAAGCCTTAACTACTTCTACCATTGAAGTCACCCGTGCCACATCTAATGCAACAACGTCTTTAACCCCATCCAAAGGCTCAAAGCCTAAAGCCATTCTTTTCTCATCCTGAGTTAAAATAAGATTAACGTCTAAAGTATTTGCTATATCAACTGGGCTTTCATTACTAAATATAACATCTTCGTTAATGTATGTATCGCCAAAAGCCATTTTAACGTGGCTCATTATCTTATATTGAACATTGCTAATTAATCTCTCTGCAAGCACCCACTCGTTACGGAGTTGCTGATTGTTTCCTAAACTTCCCGCGCTTTCTAAACCCGCTAAGCTTCTAAACCAAGACGAAGCCTTAACTATATTGTTTTCAGTCGTACTTTGAAGCTCTTTAAAGCTCCCTTCTTTCTGCATTGGATATTGAATGTACTCAGGAGTTTCAACATCTCCCGTAATTGGTACTACTAAGGTCTTTCCACTTCGTCCGCCAGATGTTCCTTTTATTTCGCTTTCAAGTTTTGTCTTCTTTTTGCGCAAATCGTCCTCATTTGTAACGTCTCCAAAATCAAATTTTAATATACTAGACAAAGTAACTCCGTTTTCAAACTGATTCGCATTGTATTGCCCTATTAAACTTTCGACTTGTGCATCGTAAAACGCACCCGCCCACTTTGGTAAAGGGTATTCTTGGCTATTTGTGTCGTAATCAGAGATAATAATCACTTGTCTTTTGCCTTTATCTCCACTAGAAAATTCAGGATAAATAGCCATTTCAGTAGGCGTTATCTTTGAGTCCGTCCAATCACTAGAAAAAGCCATAAATTCAGGTTTTTCGCCTTCATAATCAATATACCTTCCTGTTGAAGCGTCTATATGATAAATGAAAGTTTCAGAACCCATAACAACCGCTTCCAAAAAAGCGTATCCGTAGTAGAAATAGTCGGTACTTACTCTTTTTACAAATTCGTAGTAATCATACTCCTTGTTTAAGTCCTCTTTTATCTTCTTTAAAAAGCTTTCTGAGGCTTGTATTTCGCCATAACTAACGTAATTAGCTTTACTATCAATTACACTGCTTAAAGTTGAGCTTTCTTTTACAATTCTAGCAATCATTTGTGGCAAATCATTTGATTGTCCAGCGTTAATGATTTTAAAACCTTGTTTTGTGGATACTTTTTTCTTTTCCTTTTGAGGAAGTTGTGTAATGTTATTTTGTATCGTGAAGCTTTGCCCTATATTTCTTTGGCTTGGTTGTATTTGTTGGTTTGCTTTCTTCATTTTTAATGAATTTTATTAGATAACGAAATTCTGAACGCAAAGATAGCTTATAAATAGTCTCCGCACTTTCAATATTAAAGTCAAGGAGACCAAGCCCCTTGACATTAATTTTCTTATCCTTTAATTCCTTTTTTATTACCCAACTCATAATTAAACGTTAGTCGCTGCTAACAATTCCGCAACAATAGCAGTCGCAGTTGTTGCACTAACTCCACTCAATCCACTTAATACTCTTAATGGTTCGCCTTGGTCTGCCATCATAGTCATAGAGAATAAGTTGTCGTCAGTTTTAGCACGTCCTGAAGTTGATTCAAAACTTTTGAAAGCTGCGAATCCTTCGTCTAAACTCTCGGCATCGTAACCGATAAATAAAAGTCTGTCAGAATCGTACATTCTTGCAACCATATACTGCTCACAAGCATTCTTGATCGCCGTTAGCTCTTTACGTTGTCCAGCCGTTGGATTCGGAACTGCGAAGTTTACATTTACTTCGTTGCTCTTTTCCATTGATTCTGTTACTTCGCATTCGCCACGTTTAAAATTTACTTGTCCAAATCCGTCTCCAGAAACTGCGAACTCGATATCCGTAATATCGTGATTTGCGCCTAAAGTAATTACTGAAATATCTGATGTCTTAATTGTAAAGAGTTGCTTAACTCCTGACGTTTTCGGGCAATTAGTACCCGCTGTTGATGTTAAAAATAAACTAGCTGCCATTTTTTTATGTTTTTTTTAAAGGGAGCTATTAACTCCCTTTTATTATTAAATTTATTGAGGTCTGTAAAAAGTAATATCTGCTCCGTTTGTGTAGTTGACATCAAAAGCGTAATCGCATCTGTATCTTACCGTTCTGTCTCCGTTGTTTTCAAACATTGGTATAATTGCTAAGTTGTTTTCTTCTCCGCTCAAAGCAGTTCCAAAATGCAAGTTAGAAACATTTGCACCAACTATAACGTTGTCAGAAATATAAGGTAACACCATCATTCTTGAACCTAAAAAGTCCATTTCTTTTGAACCTACAAAATAAGAACCAGCTCCGTTAGCTGCATTAGCTTGAGCCAATGTATAAGCCTTCGCAACTTTCTTATTCATAATCAAATAGAAATCAGGGTCATCTTCAACGGCTTCAGAAAGCTCATTGTAAACGTCTGTTAAAATAGCCAAGATGTTTGAGCTATTGATAAAAGAAACACTAGCAGAAGAAGCTCCGTATGTTCCAGCGTATGCGCTTGAATCAACAGGGATACTGAAAGTTGTTCCGTTAAGAACCGTAATCGCTACTGATAAACCATTCAAAGCAGTAAAGCCCGCACCAGTTGCACCAGTAATCGAAACTACATCGCCGTTAGCTAGGTTAGTAGTTGAAGAAACTGTTACAACTGCAGAAGCAGCCTTAGAAATTGCACTAGCCGCTAAGCTACCAACTCCAACCTTTGGAGTCAATTTGTTTACGTCCGTTCCAGCTTCAAATTTTGCTTCCAATCCAACTACTACGCTAGACGCAGAAACTGTGATTTTTGACAAAGAACCCGCTTTAACAGAACCTCTCCAAATAGAGGCATCTAAAAACTTACCATTCAATAAAGCCCTTTGCTCAATGATAGCATCTTCCAAAGAAGCAGGAGGGACAAAGTCTCCACCTCTACCACGTGTTTGCTGTGAAGCGTACCATGTAGCATTTAAGCTAGAGTAGTCATATTCAAAAGCATTCATAAAGGCTTTAGGGTCTAAATACTTTTCATCTAAAGTAAAAGAACCAGCCGAAGCAAATGCAGCAGCAGAATCAGCGATAGTTACCGTTGAATCAAATGTCTTAATTACTTGTCTAGAATCAATGTCAGAGTGAACGGTAATCATTCCACTTTCAATTGTTTTACCTCTTAATACTGATTGTGCTATTACACCCTCTAGGTCTTTGCCTGCATAGGTGTTTGTTGTGATTGTTGGTGTTGCCATTTGTTATTTGAATTTTTGGTGTGTGTTAAAAATTTGTTTCCATACAGGTTCGTTTACACTTACCTTTTCTACGTTTTTAGTAGGTGTAGGCTCTGCAAGGTTTTTGATAGCCAACTTAACGGCATTATCAATTAACTCTTCTTGAGATACTACATTCTCTACCACTACTTCTTCAACTACTTCTACTGGAGCTTGTAACGCTTCCAATTCAGCTTTTAAAGATTCTACTTCCGCTTTTAAAGATTCATTTTCAGCAATTAGTGCGTCCATTTCTTCGGTAGCGTTTGCAATTTTCTGTAGATTTTCTTGCTTGTTCATAATGTAAGTAAACAGACTTTCCTTGTGGGTGTCCGTCAACTCAAAACTTTCTTTTTCGCTTGTCATTTGTATTGTATTTTGATTATTAAAAATGTTTGGTATTAAAATTTTCTTGTTTTCAAATGTAGATTTTTGGTAATTTGAAACCTTGTCGGTCTTCCATTCATTACCCACGAATCCAAACTCTTTCGCTTCTGCAAAAGTTAGCCATTCGCCATTACCACTATTTCTGCTCATTAAGTCGTTTATTACTTCTTGCTTTACTCCCAAACCTAGATAAGCTTGGTCTAAAGACTTTTGAACTTTGTTGAGCGTTGCAATGGATTCTTCTAAGTTATTTACGTTCCCGTATGAGCTTGTCATAGGCTTGTGAATCAAATACAACCCTGTTGAATCCATATAAATATCTTCAACATTAGAAGCACTTGAAATAATAGTTGAAGCAGAAGCATTGTATCCTCTTAAATAGGTTACTATTTTTGCACCACTATTTTTGAGTAAAGAATAAATAGCCATAGCGTGCATTACATCGCCACCTAAAGATTGAAGCGTAACTTTAATAGTTTTAGCTTCTATATTCTTAATTGAGTTAAGCTCCTTAGCAATATTGTCGGAGGTGTTTTTCTCGTAATCCTCAAAGTTATCCGCTTCAATATTATAACCAATATCTCCAACTATATTCAGCTCTGCAATTTCGTCTTTAACGACTATGTTTAAAAATGGTGTTACATTCATACGGTGTAAAAATAGTGAGTGCCATTTTTATAAATTAAAAATAATATACTTAATTACAAATACTCATAATTGTACTTTTACTTTTACCATACTTCTTGCTTAGCTTAGCGTATAAGCTCATTAGACTATCACAACTTCCATATTGATTATAATAGTCAGCTTTGATTACCTTGTTTATAAAGGACTTATCAAACGCTCCTTTGTTCGCCAAGTCTAGCGATTGATTAATAAGTTCTTGCTCTCTCGACATTGTTCACTCTGTTTTGCATTTTACTGAAATCTTGTTCCACATTTATTACTCTTAAATCTTGACGTTGTACATTCGTAATTGATTCACTTAAACTTTGCGCTATCTGTGAACTTTGATTAGATAACGGCATAGGAGTAACCAGCCCACCCTCAGCAAACATTCTAGGTATCTGCATATTGTTTAACGCTTTCATAAAAGGAACTCCGTAATAATCAACTGCCTTTGTTTTTTGTACAAACTCGCCATGCGAAAGTTTAGCATCTATGCTATCACTTGTTCCACTTCCTGCACCCCTAACGTGTCCCCCCTCAGCGAATTTTTGCTTTTTAATGCTTGCGGATTGAGCTAAATATGTAGCCGTTAAAATTGCAGACTGAGAGCCACCTACGATAA
>Ga0222691_1000662_pt1 | contig 11372 bp, 20 predicted proteins | sample AntAcemetage1237_FD_179839 | JGI IMG/M metagenome (GOLD analysis project Ga0222691, IMG submission 179839) | Saline water microbial communities from Ace Lake, Antarctica - #1237 | ecosystem: Environmental > Aquatic > Non-marine Saline and Alkaline > Saline | place: Antarctica: Ace Lake... | reverse complement strand
CAGTGCCTACGTAGGGATCAAAGTTGACCGTAGTCCAGCCACCTATTTTTTCAGGGTAGCCTTGCCTAAAACGTATTTTATCCCCAGAGTACCACCCACCTTCAGAGGCATAATCGGTTCTGTCCCGGTTAATACCCGGTTGAAATACTAATTTTCTTAGTGCCATAGTGTTATCTCATTAATAAGGCGAGCTCTGCCTGTCGTCGTCTTACTAATCCCGGAAGCACTCTTCCGCCAGCTAAACGATATTTTAAAAGAACTTCCCCAGACCTTTTCTTATCACCGCGTATAAACGCTGAGCGAACTGTACTTCGTTGAAAGCATCCCAAGCCAAGATTAAAGCTAAAACTGACAAGAGCATCAAACTCAGACTGGTTTGGTTGCACAGTACCCAACAAACGAAGTACTCCCAACTCGAAGCGTCGTAGGTCTTTTCTAAGTAAATCATCTATTTCCCTAGGTGATAAAACCCTATCCCATTCAAAAGGTAGCTTAGCACCACGACTGATAAGATGACCAACGCCAATAGTCCAATAGCCGGCAGGGCAGATATAAGGTTTTTTATGTACACCCTCAAAGTGTTTAATAAGTTTGATGCCTTCATCGCTTACCTTCATTATCTATTCCAGTGTCTAGACCCAAACCAAAATCCTATAATAGATGCAACAATAGCCATTTCTTCATCACTGAATACAATCTGCATAGCTTCTGCATAATTATGACCAGACTGAATAGCCCAGTATAAACCTACAAAGTCGACCACCAAAAGAATAAAAACAAAAATATAGGTGATAATGGGGCGAACACTAGCACGGAGATTAATAACCCAACGAGACGCACCTTCCGCCAACTGCGTATCATGTTTATATAACGCAACGCGTTCTTCCGCATAGGTTTCCATTTCCACTTGATTGGTTCTAAACTCTTCAATTCTTTCTTGGGATGCATAACCTGCCTTGGCCATTTCTATAGTTCTGTCTATTTCTAACCTAGCCATAGACTGTTCATGTTTTTGGTCACCTTTTTGTTCAAAGAACTTTAGTACGTTAGGTAGCCCTGATGTAGCAAATCCTAATACTGCTGATAATATTGATAGCATATTTTTACTCCTAACGCAATGCCCTTATTTTACCATATTTTCTGGATTTTCTTCTTTTATATGCCATGATGGCGGGGCCCACTCTAATTTATAGTCCCAAGAATTTAGCAAAAAAGACCACCTCTCAGCTTCCTCTGTATTATAGTTATTAATCTTATGAGGCTCGCTAGAGGAAACAATAATCAATCTATTAGTTTTTGCAGGTATTTTTAAGTCATCCAAAATAAACTCACCACCTTTAATGTGTGCGACTAATGGATAATAAATAATAGAGCACAGTGGCGTTTTTAAAGTACCACTATCACGCCAAACGACTTCATCATTATCAATATGCCACCCTCGCCCTGTATAAGTATTTTTTTGTGTCCACCACTCATATCCTACAGCAGTAGATAAATCAATATAGCTCTCTACCACATTAACAAGATTGGTTATATATTTAGGCTGATTTCCTTTATCTACCCACCGATTATCCTCACGTTCTGATGAGCAAAAGTGACTGGCTCTAAATAGTTCGGCATCTCCCTCTGAAAGTACATCATCAAGAACTATGACTTTTCTTTTATCCATTATTTTACCATATTTTCTGAATTTTCTTCTTTTATATGCCACGAAGGTGTTGCTTCTTCTAGCTTGTAACTGAAAGGATTTAGCAAAAAAGACCACCTTGTTGCTTCTTCTATATTATAAGTCTCAATTTTGTGCATTGTGTTAGGAGCCATTATAATCATTCTATTAGTTTTTGGTTTTATCTTTACATCTTCCGTAGATAAATACCCTCCATTTAAATGGGCAACGAATGGATAATATATTATGCTACATAAAGGGCTTTTTAATATTTCTTTATTTGATTCATCTACATCATAATGCCATGCTTTAGTTGGATAAGTATTATTTTGAGTCCACCACTCATACCCTACAGCTGTAGACAAATCAAAATAGGTCTCTGCTACCTTAATAAGGTCTGTTATGTACTGGGGTTGATTGCCTTTGTCTACCCATCTTGATTGTTCGGATGGCATATCGTTAAAATGATTTTCACTGAAGGCACGCACTGAATCCATACTTATAACATCATCAAGGACTATTATTTTCTTTTTATTCATTATTTTTCAAAAAACATTGCTAGGCTGAACCTATAGTGTGGAGCAGTAATACTCTGCGTTCTTAACGTGTGGGGTATTGCCCCATCAAATAGTATCCCCCTGTTAGGCTTGTATACAGAAGCAAACTCTATTTCATCACATTTATCATTGTAGAACAGCGTTTCTCCTGCCCACTCAGGCTTCCAGTCCAAGTTTAGGTAATAGATAAATGACCAATTATTTAAATGTGTATGAGGAAAATTAGTTTGACTAGGAACTGACGTGTTAATAGTAGCTCTAGTAAGTTGCCTATCTTTAATAAATTCACCCATAGATGTCTTATAAATTTGGTCAAACAATTTAGACTCTTCTAAGTCTTCTATCCCAAAGTCAGCCGTATAATATTTATGTGTTAACCTTTCTACTGCCTCAGTATCTTGAAATCCAAGAGCATAATTTTTTTTATTCCTAACATAACCATAAAGGTATTCATGAAATTCTTTAGGAAATAAATCATCGTATATTATTATTTCTCTCCCTAAGCTGTCTATTTTTTTATTCATTATCTATACCAAGTAATTATTGAGTACCTAGTACCTTCTGTTACAGGCATAATCTCATGTGGATACATAAAGGTAGAAGGAAACATTACAACATCACCTTTACCTGCTTTAATCTTCACCTCTCTATCAAAGAACCCGAACTCTCCGCCTTTGTAGTTATCATTTAAGTGAAAAGAGCAGCTAACTAACCTAGGTGCTTGTAAAAAAGTGTCTATATGCTGTACATAAAATTCACCCTTCTTGTATCTAAGTAGCTCATACCCTGTATCTTCTTGCACATGCGCGTGTTTAAATTTTTTATTGTACTCTTCTATACATTTGGCAGCATATTTAAATACTTCTGCATCTAATCTTGCCCGTTCTTTGTGGTCTCCTATGGTAAATCTTTCTGACATTTGAATGGTATCGCAATTACGTACTTTTTTATTAGGCTTTCCATCGCCTACTGCCGTTGCATTCCATTCATCACTATTACTATACTCAGATAAAATAGCATCACATAATTCATTAGGTACTATGTTTTTTAATACTACTATATAATCTTTAATGTTTTTCATTATACATACCGCTATTAATTCTATCACCAAAATGTTCCCAATGTTCTCCAGCTCCCCTTACATAGTGTAAGAATACTTGTATATATTCTTGCCCAGTAAACTTATCTCTCCAGTGTTCTGCTAGTGTACCCTGATAAACAACAGCTTGTCCAGGTTTTAAATTTATAGCAGCCTGCTCACCATTGGGCTTAGTCATCCAAATATCCCAAGGAGTGTCTCCACCTAAATGAACAGTTAAGCTTATTTCACATGAAGGTCTATCTATATGTTTTTTTAACTCATCTCCATGAGTATACAACCTAGCATAGGTATAACTAGGAAGCATATTCTCCCCCATTATTTCATTTATAGTCTGGGTTTTTTCACAAAGAAGATTTAAAAAATCGCGGAAGTTATACATCGCATAGGACAAGGGGCATTGGGGGTCTTTATCAAACATTTGAGGGTGCTGTTCTACTTGTTCCTTATAACTATTAAAGAGCTCAGAGGCTCTTTCAGGGGAAATAAAGTTATCTATAATTAAATAGTTATCTTGTTCTAATTGCTTATTCACTTTGTTTTCTTTATATATTCTATTATGTCTTGTACAGTATGAATGTCAGCGAACACATTCTCTGATACTTGGATATTATACTTTTCTTCTAGTCCCATAATAATTTCAACAGAGTCTAAAGAGTCTGCACCTAAATCCTCAAGAGTGTTAGTTAGTTTTATTTTATCTATCTCTAATTTATTAATACTTTCTACTAATAATTCTTTTATTTCGTTTTCAATTTTATCCATTATAATCTTTCATATAGTTAAAAATACTTTTCATCTTGGACTTAGTATACCCTTGCATTAACCAAAATTTAGCTTCGTGGTATATTGTATTATCTTTCACCCAATTAATAAAGTTTCTTTTTTTAGCACCTTTCCAAAATAAAGTAATCGCCCTTTTACCTAGGGGCTCAATTCGATGAAAGTCTGTATGTTTTCGTATTAATATACTACCTGGGTAATATGTTCTAGTTTTAGTCCTGCCCTCTTTCCACTGTGTCTCCTTATATCCCCCCCATAATATAATAGAAATATAGTTCCAGGGATGGTCGTGAAAATCTTCAATGTCTGAGTGTATTATGTTTATACATATCTTATCTATAAGTCCTAAAATAGAGTATCGAACACAGCACACGCGACCGTTGTGACTAGGCAGTATAATGGCCTGTTTTTGAATGAGTTTTATCATATTTAGTTATATATTCTTGAACCTCTTTAATTTCTTCTTTTACCACTTTAAACCCTTTTCTAATTGGAGGGTGTTCTCGTACTGTAGCATTATTTGGGATACCTATCAACTTTATTATTGGTGCAGTTAAATCAAACTCACCTTTGTTAATGGCATTATTCCATAGCCCTGGAACGGCGTGGTGTGTATTATGATAGCCTTCACCTATAAACATGAGTGACCAAAAATGACTATTAACTGTATAGTCTTTAGAGTTGTAAGTCCTCCAAGTACCTGGCAACCCATAGCTTAATACAGGTATATGTGCAATTACTGTAGCCCAACTAATGCCTATCAGTGTGTACCATATGGGAATACCATAAAAATACCCTACGTAGATAGGGTCAATTAAAGCTAACATTAGCACATAACTATATATTACCTTATAGTAATTCCTATGAAACCACGCATGATCCTTATCTTGAGTCAAATCCTTTATGATAAGTGGATTAATATTAAAGGCAGGGACGTAATAAAACCATACCTTTATTTTGTGCCATAGATTACCTTTAGGGCGGTGGGGGTCTTCAATGTGATCGGAGTGTCGATGGTGAGCCCTATGTCCAGCAGCCCAACAAATAGTACTACCTAGAGAGCCTATAGTAGCAAACCATAATACAATCCATTTAATCAATCGGTTTTTAGGTTCATAACTTCTGTGAGCTGCATACTTATGGAGGCCAACACTTACGCACAGCCCAAAACACAACCACCCTAGAGCTAGGGCAGTTAAAAATAAAGTGGTATCCCAAGCAAAAATCATAGTAACTATAGCACTTATATAGACAAAAGCTTGTGTTGCTTTTACTTTTGCATCGTTACTACATTTTCTTAGAAACCCATTATTAAAAATGAATTCTAAGGCTTTCCGCATGTATTATCCTTTTGCAGCAAATGAAGCTATATATATTTCTTCTACTTTCGCAGTTACTGCACTAGCTAATTGTTTAAATTCTTCTATAGTAAGTGTTACATCTACGTTGGCAGTATTTCTCCAAGTAACATTTGTACCTGTATATATACCCGAAGTTATTGCTGTTAGCTGGTTCATAATATTATTTCGACTATTTAAATCTATCTGCCAATTAGATAGATTCCATTCTACACCAGCAGCAAGTGATACTTCTCTACCGATGTTAATATCTTGGTCAGCTTTAGCGGCTGCTAGATCTGCGCCCCAGGGGTAATAAAGTTTTTCATATGCTTGCCCGTCGGCATTAGTACCACTGAAAAAGGAATATCCTAAACCCGCCATATAATCTTTAAAGCTTTGTGTAATATTATCTGCAAAAGCGTCGGAAGTTACAGGCACGCCTAATGCTTTACAATCGTTCAGTAGTGTAGCAAGAGAAGACAAAGCAGTTGCACCCGTAGCTACCGTAGTAGTTTCCACAGCTTTTACAATATTTGTTACCGGGTCAGCTCCGCGAATATTAGTTATACCTTCGTATGTTTTAAGTAGAATTTTAGTTACCGATGGGTCATTAGCTACAGGATAGTCAGCCCAAAATGTTTCTGGTGTTGTTCCTACAATGGCTTTAGTGGCTATAGCTGCGTCGTTAGCTGTTCCCCATAATGCTTCTGCGGCAGTTGCCCAGGCTGGAAGTTCTGTTATTTCATCATTTGGAGTCGCACCTATATATTCAATATGACCTGAGGTATTGTCCCATTGTAGGGCCCAAACGGTAGCTGGTATATTGCAGGATGAAAGGTCTAGGCCGCCATACCCAACTTCGTCTTTACTAACCACATTATCTGTGGTTACAATTGTTAATTTCATTTCTTATCTCCTATTAATTTGTTCTGTTCTTGCATTAATAATCTTGTGGTGGCTTCATTAGCTTTTACCATCTCATTTCTAAATGACTCAACTGCTGCCCCTGTTTCTCTTTGAGTACCTGAGTTTTCAATTTGAAGCAAAGGCATTAAAGCTATAGCACAGTTGTATTCATCTACTTCTTTTCCTGTATTTTTATCAAATCCTTGGACTCTAATAAACCAAGCACATTTTAAACCAATACATTCTTTCTTTAATAAAGGACAGTAAGTCCCCTTTTCTAGTTGCATTTTAACCCTTTCAGACTTATTAGTCTTTAGTTGCTGTTATAACGTCTAAGTATTTTACTGCTAAATTAATCGCTGTACCACTAAAAGTACCAGAACCACTAGAGAAACTAAATGGATGGGTATGAGAACCTCCGCCACCTGTCGCTCCTGTAGCTCCTGCTGGTGTTGCTGCTGGTCCACCTTTACCACTAGGTGTAAATTTTGAAGGACCTCCTGCGGCGCCTGTGTGAGTATGGCTTGGTATCTGAGGTGTACTCAATGTTGTAGCCCCTGCACTACCTGCGACGGCTGTAACAGTTACAGAACCCGTTACTGCTTGAGAAGTAAATGCAGTAGTAAAGTCTACTGTACCTGCTGTACCCCCCGCTGTTCCTGTTACAATTCGTATGGCATGTTGGTTATAGTTTGTTGTGTCTTTTGTCCATCCTGTTGGAGCTGCGTTTTGTGCAAACATCAATCGAGTGCCTGAATCAAATCCTGCTGCTGCTACAGCTGCTGATTGCCAAACCGTTCCGTTAGAGGTTAATATATTTCCTGATGTACCTGGAGCGACTGAAGTAACAACCCCTGTCCCGGCACCTACTAAAACATTATTAGCTGTGTGTGTAGCTGCACCCATACCACCTTGAGGCACTGTTAGTGGAGTAGTTAGTCCAGTTATGGAAGTAATATCTGCATTTGCCCCTGAAGCTGCTGTACTTAAATTAGTTCTAGCACCACCTGCTGTTGCTGATCCTGTACCCCCTGATGTAACTGCTAATGGAGTTGCAAGAGTTAAGACTGATTTATGGTTTTCTGCATCAACAACGTTAGTACCGTTATTATATAACCACATAGCCGTTGCCGCTGGGACGGAGATACCCGCACCACCTGATGCTAAAACTGTAATAGCTTCTGCACAATTGTTATAAACAAGATAGGGTTTTTCAATCGCTGGGACTGTACAGTTCCTAACTGATCCACCTGTTGTTCCTGTTAGGTATAACCTTAGTGCTCGTGCGTCTTGTAAAGAGTTTGAGTTAGATAGTGTAAGAGTAATATCCCCACTAGAAAAAGTTACACTTGCTTGGCCTACAATCGCTTGTTCGAGAGCAGTGCCTAAGTTGCTATTAGTTGTGTCACCCCATGTACCAGACTGTTCGCCTGTGGTAATGAGTTCTATCTTTAAGTCGGACCATGTGCTTGCCATTGTTATTTCTCCTAATTAGCTGGTTCCACCGCTTGCAGGCACACTTGTTACGTGAACTTTGGTATGTTGCTTGCCATTCCACGCGGCACCACAATCAGAGCAGGTTCCTGATTTGTATTCTTCAGCATCTACATTCATGCCACATTCAGTGCATTCTAAATGCACTTCGTATTTATTTACTATTCTACCATCTTTTCCCATCTTTGCTTCAATTATCATGGTGCTATCCTTGTCCAATGTGGGTTTTGTGAAGTATCTATTAAACCCCATACTAATGTAAAATCGTTAGTTTCGCAAGTGCCACTAACCCCTGTTATTGATACGCTTGCTTTACCTTCTGCTGATATGAGCCCAACTGCTCCGGTTCCTTTCACGCCCACCACTGGAAACCTATTGTGAGTTACAGTAGTTGTAGTTCCCAGAGTTCCTGTTACTGATACTCCGGTTGGTGTTACAGTTGCCTTAGCTCCTACAGTAACACTTCCTAATTCGGTAGTACCAAAATCACCTAAAACGGCTTCAACCACAGCAGTTGAAATAGTCGACGCCAATCCTAATGCTGTTGTTCCTACTACACCAGATACACTGTGTACTGATTTAGCTTCTACTGTGGCTGTACCTAGAGCAGTTGTTCCACTTACTCCGGTAGTAACAGCTAGGATTACTGGGCTTCCCCATGTTCCACGACTCCAAGGTCCAGAGCTCCATCCTGACCATACTTCTACATATGTTATGTAACCTAACCCAGTTGAGCCAGCTACACCCGTGGCACTAACGACAGCCTTAGCATCAAAAGTAACACTACCTACAGCGCCGGTTGCTTCTACTCCGGTTGGTGAAGCTCCACCTCCGGCAACAACTTCTGTTGCATGTCCTAGTCCTGTTGTTCCTACTAACCCTGTAACTACCTGATTAACAATAATGGCAAACTCATACACTCCAACAGCTGTTGTACCATTTACCCCTGTTACGGTTGCCGTAGCATTTGCCGTAGTTGTAGCTGTGCCTAAGCCTGTGGTGCCAGTAAAATTTTGTACTGTTTCACCCCAGCCATCTGCTGCGTCCCACGGCCCAGAGCCGTATCCGCCTAGGGTAATCGTTACATCAGCCATATTAGCCCCTTATTAGGCTATACGTATAATTGCGTTTGACGCATCAAATGTTGGGAATACTACTGAGAAATCTCCCGCTGTTGATGTTTTATCTCCACCAAAGTCTAGTATAGCAACTGCTTTATCACTTTGAGTATCATTATAAATCATTGCCCCTGCTGCAGTAATACTCGCTGTAGTCCAAGTTTCAGTTGAAAAGTTAAGTATCGCTGTAGTACCTGAAGCTACTGGTACCGCTGAAACAGTTAGATCTTGTCCAGTTGCAGTATAACCTGTACCTGATGTCTCGCCTGAAGCAGTATAAGCTGTTGTAGCCGCGCCTAGTGATGCTGATGAAGTGTATAGTGCCATTTTGAAAGTGTCAGCCGTTGTAGCTCCGCGAACAACTGATGTACCAAACGCATGTATCCCGTCTAGTAACTCAACTTTAAATGACGTACACATTGCTTGTGATATTGCCATGTTTTTCTCCTACTATATATTTAAAATAGTTTTAATTAAATCAGAATGCCCTGCTTCACGCAGTTTATTCGCTAGTGTTGTACGGTCCGACTTCACCGCTTGTTTTAAATGGTGTACTAAGACTTGCCTAATATACCCTTTAAAAGCTTCTGCTTGTTCCCTAATTAAAGGATTTGCATCTTTGCTGACATACATAATCTTATCTAGTGCGAATTCCGCAATCTCTTCAGGAGTATGTCCTCTATGCGATGTTGTATGTACTTCAAAATCTATATTACCTAATTCCATTTTATTCCTTTCATTTAAAATTATCCTATACGACGGCTTGTACCTGGAACGGGAATTCTAGCTTGTCCACTTCGATAAGCATCACGTCGGTTTTTACCTTCGCCGAGGTTAGTTAACAGAGCCATTGCTTCTTGATAGCGAGCTGTATAATTAGCTATTGTATCAGGTTCTGACAACATAAACGCAGCTGCTTCCAATAATGAGCCATAAAGGAGTGCAGTATCAAAGTTACTCCCAAGCCAAGAAGTGCCAGCAGTGACAATGCTTTCAGGGTAGTAATAATAATGTAATTCAGTATTGTAATCAACATCTGGTGTAGGTCCCATAATCATAGCCGTATCATCAAAAATAGCATAATACTCAGGCTTACCATAAAAAGGTGCGTCGGTGTCAGGAAAAGATTCTCTAACAAAATTAACATCTTTATTTAGTAAAAAGGTATAAGCATTTGTTACTGGGTCAATCACTGCAATACTAAACGTGGACAGCCAATCGGTTGGTAGCCCCATATATTTATTGGCCCCCGACATTGTACCCGTTACGTTTTTACGTAAGTCAGGTAACTGCGCCGTATTGTATATTCTTTGCTCAGCGTTTTGAATAAATGTGTTTACGTCCGCAGTAGAATAAGAATTCTCTGTGTAACTTTCTATTGCTGCAACTAGCTCCGTATACGTCATATCTTGTACCTATTATATTTACTTAAATTATCTTTTGCTCTTATCACTTGCAAATTATCAGGAACATGAAGACCAGAAATATTCTTTCCTTGTAGTGGAATGATATGGTCCACATGCCACTCTTCTCCTGTCTCTTCTTTTTGCTTTTGCGCTTCTTTATAGAACTCTTGTATTTTACCTAAGTCTTCTTTAGTTAGCCAACCTGGCGTTCTATTTAGTTTAGCAGCTCTTCTTTTAGCAAGCTTTGCATTTACTTTATCTTTATTAGCTTTACGATAAGCTATATCAAATGCTTTTATCTTATCTTTATTGGCTTCTCGCCAAGCTTTTGTTTGAGCAGTACGTTTCTCTATATTAGCTTCGTACAAACCTTTGTTATAAGCGCTTATTTCTTCTTTATTAGCTTCATAGTAAGCTTTAGTAATAGCTCTATGTTTCTCTTTATTGGCTTCATACCAAGTTTTGTTTCGGGCTTTTATTTTCTCTTTATTTGCCTCGTACCTAGCTTTGTCATACGCTTTTTTATCTTGCATTAAGCTAAAGGACCGCGAGCTTTAGTACCTTGTGTAGCTGCACCGTTACCTCGAGTTTCTACACCTGTTGTTTTAACATTCTTCTCTGGGTATCCTGCTACGTTAGGTACGGGTACATTTTGTGGTTGTGTATATTCAGTCATTTCTTTCTCCTAAGTTGTTGTTATGGTCACAGTCCCTACTTCTCCGTCACCCTCTAAATTATCTGGAATGCCGGGTAAATCTAAAGGATTAGCAAACCCTACAGGGTTCCACCCCCATTGTATATCTCTACTACTATATGGTCCCGCTTCCGTAAAACTTTTATCTGGTCGTGGATCACGTACAGCTTGTGGGTCTTCGACCGGGTACATCCCCTGCATGTTCTGTGGTTGATCTCGGTTCCAACACTCGGTACACGCTAATATGTTTGTCTTAGTCTTTCTTACAAATAAACTTTTTAATGTCTTTAGTTTATATTGAAAGCCACA
>Ga0222691_1000659_pt1 | contig 11395 bp, 14 predicted proteins | sample AntAcemetage1237_FD_179839 | JGI IMG/M metagenome (GOLD analysis project Ga0222691, IMG submission 179839) | Saline water microbial communities from Ace Lake, Antarctica - #1237 | ecosystem: Environmental > Aquatic > Non-marine Saline and Alkaline > Saline | place: Antarctica: Ace Lake... | reverse complement strand
TATTCCTTGCGTCGTTGTTGGTCATGTAGCGGCTCACCTGATCGTTTAGTGAGTTTAGGTCCGTGAACACGTCTAGGTCTTTTCCTATCTCCCAATCACGCTCTACGCCCTTGTAGGCGTGAGATAATACCATGACGCCTGATCCCATTGCCCGCAGGAGTCTGTCTGAGTAATAACCATCGCTGTTAAAGTTACTTACCGAGATAGCGATCTTCGCCTTTGAATATAGATACGCCTCAAGCGCTTGCATTCTGAACGGGTCGTCTGCGCTTGCGTTCGTGTTAATCTTGGCCTCCTTATATCCGTTCCCGTAAACCTCAAGAGATATATCTTTCCTATTGCCAAGCGAGGACACGACCGACTTCCGGTAGTTGGCTAAAGGGAATTGACCGTTGTAGTTACCCATAAAAATAACATCTTTCGGCTTGTGATACTTTACCCAATCGTGGCGGGCGTAGATATCTTGGCGCTTGTGGTGATCGTGAAAGACCTCTTGATCAATCCCTATTTGTAAGAAGTCCGACTTGTACTTGAAGGATCTAACGTCGTCCCAATTCGAGAAGCAGGTTAGATCCACGTCCATCTTGCTCATCCAAGGCGGGCATTGCGCCCGTTTATCGCCCGTCCAATTTATGACGAAGGCGCCCTCGGTCCGCATCTTCCTCAGATAAACATTGAGCTCTCCTGCCGTCGATCTTCCCGCAATCTGATCACTTTGGATTTGAAGGAATACAAGGTGAGGCTTGAAATTAAGCCTAGAAATATTCCTACTAGTATTTTGATTAAGTTCGATTTCTTCATATTCGTCTGCGATTTGTCTTAGTTCTCGTGAAAGGCCGATGTTTAAGGACTTGTTGACCATTAGTCCGATGTGTAGTATTCTCATATCTCATAGTCGTCTGTTGCGTCGTATTCTCTATCTGCTAGGCAGTTCATTATCGTGCCCTTCCTAAGTCTGAAAGTGTGAGTCGTCAAGGGACTTACCTTATATTCCTTCCCTACCTCCATGCTTACGGTGTTGTCTCGGCTCAGGTGCGGGTATCCCGTGGTGAGTGTCGCTGATCCTGAGACTAGCATAAACAACTCGGTCTTGCGCTTGTGATAGTGGCGCCCGAGGAGGCAGTCCTCTTTGGCGATTATCGTCTTACATATCGCCCACTTGTAAGTGATGGCGCCCCAATCCATTAGGGTGCGCCGTTTGTCCTCGTGTATTTTCATAAGGCCAATACCTCCTCTGCTGTCATTATCTTGACCAATTTTTCAAATCCTACTTCTGGCACAAAGCCTAATACCTCCCGACTCTTCGTTGGGTTCGCTAGAAGTAGATCTACCTCGGCGGGCCTGTAAAACTCGGGATTTACCCTTACCACAACGTTACCCCATTCATCTTTTCCGACTTCATTCTCAGCCTCACCTTCCCAATTTAAAGGGACTCCGACGTATTTAAACGCTAGCTCGATCCACTCTCTTACGCTGTGGGTTTCGCCTGTACCGATTACAAAGTCGTCTGGCGTTGGGTGCTGCATCATTCGATGGATCCATGCGACGTATTCCTTAGCGTATCCAAAGTCCCGCTTGGCTTCCATGTTTCCAATCTCAAGGACGTCCTGCATCCCTCTTGAGATCTTAGCCGCCGCCTTACAAACTTTCCGGCTCAAGAACTCTTCGCCTCGCCTTGGTGACTCGTGGTTAAACAGGATACCGCAGTAAATCTTCATACCGTAGGCCTCTCGATAGGTCCTCGCCATATAGTACGATGCGGCCTTACTGACTCCGTAAGGTGAGCGAGGATAGAAAGGCGTCTTTTCCGTCTGCGGTGTTTCCATGACCTTTCCAAACATTTCACTTGAGCAGGCCTGATAGATCTTGCAGTCTAGCTCGTTGGACCTCACGCTCTCAATGATCCTGAGAAGTCCCGTGGTGTTAATATCAAACGTCGAGGCAGGGTTCTCGAATGACCACCTTACATGACTCATGGCTGCGAGGTTGTAGATCTCGTCGGGATTAACCTCTCGGATAACTCGATTGAGACTGCCTCCGTCGGTCATGTCGCCGTAGTGCAACTTGATCAGTCCCTTTAAATGAATGATCTTCTCCATTAGCGGCTCTGACGTTCGGCGTATAATACCGTGGACCTCATACCCTTTTTCTAGTAGCAACTCAGCTAGATAGCTTCCGTCTTGGCCGTTGATTCCTGTTATAAGTACTCTCATAGTTTTGAAGGCATCACCTTTTGGAGTTGTCCCCAGCGTGAGTGATTACCCGTTATTCTCATTTTTATTTGATAGTTTCTTTCATCGTCTGCGTGGACGTGGATCGCCTTGATCTGTGGGTATGGATTAATCAATCTGTACCTATTGGATAGTAAGTGCGCTATGTGATTATCGCAGCCCGCAATACCTAAGTAAAACGGAATGCTCTTGTAGCTTAAACTAGATCCCTGAGTCGTCGCAACGACCTCTAAGTACCTCTCGTAGTCTTGTGGCTCTGAGTCCTCGGCAAATACCCAAACGTCCTGACTCCAATGCGCCTCTTTCGGGAATGGTCTGATACCTGACTTGGTGTACTCGTGGCGGGTTAAGGCGTAGCACTCCTTGGCGCCTATGCGGTTAAACAAGGCCGCTGACTCGTTAAAATATATATCGCTATTGGATAGGACCCTTACGCCGTCAAAGTCCCGCATGATACGGAAGAAATCGCCATACGTGGGTCTTGGCGCCTCTATGACATGCACCTTTCTATGATTGGCTATCACCTCGGGTAGTTCCCCTGACTCCGATACAACGACTATTGAATCAATCTCGGCGCATTTTATGTTTTTGTATAGCGCAAATTGAAGCTCGCCTGATCTGTCGCAGTCAAAGTAGCTCGTGAATAGCGTTACCATTTTCCGAGATAGGTTACAGCGCCGTCCGCCTCGATCCTGTACTTGTTAAGCTGCGACACCTGCCACCGCTTCCCGTACTTACTGATCTTAATTGAGTCGTCCCACTTTGATAGGCCCCAAGCCTTTACAGGGAAGAATCTACCGGTACTAATCTCTCGCTTTACAAAGTCTCTCATCGTGTTTGGGTTCTTGATACGTCCGTTTTGTAGTCATAGTGGTAAAGGATCTTGTCGATCTTGGCTATGTTCTTAGCCTTTGGTAGCATCCGCTCAGCAAATGCGTGGTCCTCTGATTTGTTGATGTGCGGGAATGGCTCCAATAAGTCACGGCGCCAAGCGCATAAATGGTTAGGCGGCGAACATACTACCTTAACGCCGTTGATCTTTTCCCGTGGCTCTAAAGTCCGACGGCTGATATTCTCGAACTTCCATACTCGATCTGGCCTTAAGTTGTACGTCTGGTAGACTAGGAAGGTAATCACGTCGGGACTCGACTCGGCGGCCTGTAAGAGATTGTCTATGTATCCGGCCATTGGTAGGTCGTCGTCGTCGAAGAACGCCACATACTCGCCCTTAGCCATCGCTACGGCTTTGTTACGCTTCTCTCCTACTGACATTCCAAGCGTATCCCCTAAGTAAAGGATCTCGACTGACTTCCCCGAGGCCTGCTCGCTCAACTCTCTCAATAAGCGCTGCAGCATCGCTAACCTCTCGGGTAGAGAGAGGATCAATACAGTTAGTTTTATAGTATTTTTTGAGGTCATAGTATTGATTTTTCTTTCCTAGCGCAGCCAACCTAATCAGCTGCGCCTCAATTATCTCCTTATGCGTCACTATTTTCAAACATATCAAGGAGGTCTGAGACGGTAAAGTCGTTAATAAACTTATCCCCTTGCAGGCCCTTTAGATCTAGCATTAGCCAAATAGGGCAGTATAAAAGATTTTCTGATCCTGATAGCGTTGAGACTAGGTTCTTGTGAGTGTTGGGATACTCCTCTGCCATAACGTCTAATCTTTCCTTGTATTCTGGCTTGAGTCTTAGTAGTAAATTTTTCATATCGTTCGGTTCGTTTGTCTTGGCAATATAATCTATTTTGTTAATATACCAAACTATCAACCATAAAAAAGCCTAAGTTTTTACGCTTAGGCTCCCAAATCAATCTATCAAAACACGCTACTCAGAACGCTTATTGGAATACTCCTAAGGGTACGTCGCTAGTCACGGGTAGGAGAATGTCCGACCAATTAATAACTACATCCCATTCGAGTATAGACTCTAAGCTGTCCTCAAGCACAATATTGGCGCTAATTGAACAGTTTGTCGTCGAGAATAAAAGGACCTGATAATCGTCAGTGATTAACACTACTCGATAGTTCGTTGAAATATTGAGCTTGTTAAAATGTCCTTCATTCCCCTTCACGCCTTCGACTCGCATCGTCGCCGTGTGCTTCTTGCCTCCAAGCCTTTCTTGCTGATTCCCTTTACCTGAGATCGTTGCGTCGGCGGCTGAATAACCACCGGAAACGCTCTGGTAGATTATCACGTCGGCGGCGTAGTCCTCGTCGGTGTAAAAGGAAGGTGTTGCAAGTAAGCTAGGGTCTGCGTCCGCTAGTTCGCCTTTCTCCTGAGTGATAAGAGCGAAGGCGTTAATCCTCCCACTTTCAAACTCGCAAGCAAGATCAACGAAGGGCGGTACTTGTTGTCTGCAGTTACTCATTAGGAGGACGCCTGAGTTATGTTATAACCTACGACTCCTGTGAAGTCGTTTAGAGATCCGTAAAGATCGCCGAACGCTCTTTCTGGCGGCGTGAATACATCGAAGTAAGAGAACACTCTCACGGTCCAAGCACCCATCTGACCGTTACCGTTGGCGCAGTTGTTATCGTACTCTAGGATATAATCCCACTCGAAAGGGAATATTGGATCTGGCATAGTTCCTTTGATCCTAAGATCAGCCACGTTTTGAGCAAAGAAGCCTTTGTTCAAGTTGTAGTTGTAGAACTGCTGCATACCAGCGTAGCAAGCTAAGACTCTATTAGCGCCTCCAAGCTCTACCGAAGCTGACTGATCCTTAAAAAGTAACGAGCCAAACTGATTCGCAACTTCTTGGAAGTCGATACCTGCGGTAGTGTTTAGATTACCAACGGCCTGACGATTGAACACCTTACGAATATTGCCTAAGCCAATAAGGCCAAGTGCGCCAAGCATAAAGTTATCCTCTCGCTGATTCTGCATCTGATCAAACGTGTCAACGCTCAAAGATCCGTCGGCGTTAAGAAGCTCCAAGTCTACGTACTGACCTGTGCTAGCTCCTGCGGCAGGATTAGATCCCACTAAGGTAGCCAACTTAGCCACGACCTGATCATTCATCTTCTCTCTTCCTGCTCTCATCGCCTTAACAAAGCCTGCCTGCAATCTATCCTCAGCGCTAGTGCCTTCTTCTTGGTTCTGGCGTAGATAGTCCTCGTCAAGCGTGAACTTTGAGCTTACGTAAAGCGTCGGTTGATACTGCTCAATGTAGTCTCGTCTCTGAGCTACCGGATCGCAGGTCTCTGCGCTGTCGTCGGTGATAACGTCGCCATCACCCCAATGCGGCTGAAATCTTACGTCGACCGCTCGATACTTCCCATTCTCGCTATTCTCCCGCATAGTAGTACGAATCGTACTCGGGTTAATTGGTGAGAAGAGATAATTTAATGCGCCCGTGAGCTTCGTGTAGTTCTCGGGATTGTTGATCTGTACTTGATCAGATAGGAAAGTCCTGACGGCTTGTAAGCGCTCAGTCCATTCGGTATAAAAAGCCATGATGTTTCTTTTTTATGGTTCTGCCTCCTCAAATAGATGTTGAGAAGTGGTCGTTTACGGGCTTGCCGTCATTGGAAAAGCGGTTGTAGCGAGTGCTACCGTACTCAAATATACGGGAATTAAATTATTCCCGCCTTCTTTCTTTGGTTTATGTAATGTTCTTGCATGGATCCCGCAGCCGAAGGAATCTGATTAGTTACAGGCGGCAGCGCCGTTGGAGGCGTTGGATCCTGCTTCTTAACAAAGTCTTTCATTAATGGGTTGACTAGATCCTCAAACTTCATTACCTCGTTATTCGCTCCGTAGATCTCCTTATCGGGATGATCCTTTTGGAATAGCCTGATAGACCCACTCTCGTCTACTCTTACAGTAGCCTTAGTCTCAACCTCCTTGATCACGCTATCAAATAGACCTTTCTTAATCATGTCATTACTGTAAGCGTCGGCGAGCTTAAACTTGGATAGCTCCTGATTGATAACAAACTTGTTACGCTCGGCGCTAGCTTGACCTTTGATCTGCGTGATCTCCTTATCCTTCGTCTCATTCAGTTTTTTAATCTGAGCGTTTAAAGTTGCAATATCGGTTCTGTACGACTCCAATTCCTTGTCGTCTGCCTTGCCCGCTTTTGGCTTGAACTCCTTAAGGATATCAAGGCGCTCACGTACCTTCTTCACGTCGCCAAAGTTGACGCCTAGCTTCTCGCCTACCTCGTCTAGGTGAGTCTCTAGGTCGGCGTAAATTGACTTCTTGATGTTCGGCGCAATTTGATCCTTGTACTTTTCGATAAGGTTAGGATCATTAAGCGCCGCTTCTGGCGTTAAGAAACTTGATATGCGGCCTGAGATCTCGGCGAACTCGTCGTCGGTAAACTCTACCTCTCTCAAATCGCTAGCTGACGTCGCCGCCTCTAGTGACTTGTGATTCATCTTGCTAGCAATTAGCTTTAATACGTCGGTTACTTTAGGCATTATCCGCAGGTTTTACAGTTTTTTTTTGATTGTTTTTGATGTACGCTAAAGTTATAGCGGGGACCTCAAAGCCTTTAGCCTCGAATGTCTTTGGATCCTTGAGGATCGCCTTGACTGAGTTTTCGGAAAAGTCAACAACATTACCCTTATGAATAACATTGAATCTTCGCCCAACCTTGATAGGGTGCTTCTCTCCGTTGAGATCGAAGGTATCTACGCCGTCGATATCCTGATCCACGACAGGAGGACTCGCCTTTACTTCTTCTTTGGCGGCTTTGGTTTCTTCTTTGGCGTCGGCTTGCTTTTCACTTTGCCTGGCTTCTTCTTGTGGTCCATTAGTAGGGTTTTTAGATTTCAACACTTTCTCTATCTCCATTTGAAGAAAGCTAGACCTTGCGCCCGTGGGCGGCTGTTTTCCAAGTAGCTCCTGGTACTGAATGGTTAGCTCTTGAACGGTTTTCTTGGCCATCGTTTTTTGATTTGACTTGTTTAAGATACGTAAAGAAGTTACTAAGGTAGCTCAATCGGCGCAAAATAACAATACCTCGATTTTTCTACTTGGTTAGTTTACCTAAACAGGATCGTAATTCCCGTTCCTGAGGTTCTTGTTTATGACGTTTGTCGGGATCACGTTAATTAGAACGGGCATATACTCGTGTCGGCAATTATATCCTCCGCAGTAAACGAAGATGCTACTAGCGGTTGTGTTTGGTATCTTACCCGACCAACGTCCCCTTGCGCTTTTCTCGACCTCCTTTTTATGGAAATACTTACCCGCTCTCTTCCTGCAATAGTCTCTAGTGTCGTCTATCACGGATCCATCGTAATAGTACCACTCCATGCCGTACTCTCTGGAAACGGTTAAGCCGTAGTTCCTTGAAAATTGGTTAAGGGCGTCTCGGGTTATTTGCTTAGTGTAGCGCTCCATCCTACCAAGCCTCGGCGCCGCTGCGGTCCCTTGGGTCGTCCCGCCCACTATCTCCAAGCGTAAGGCGTCCTCCATATCTCCAATCGCCATACCTGAGGTAATCCCCTGCTGTACTAGGTTGACTATTGGATTAACCACCTCAGCCATTATGCCCGCCTCAAGTAGCGACTCTTGGGTAAGCGCTAATTGGCCTTTGAGAATATCACCAAATACCTGTTTAGATGGATTGAAGTCTGAAAGGATCGAAGAGAAGTAGCTATCGTTGGCGCCTTTGATCTTGGCAAAACTGCCTAGGAATGTGTCGAGCTTCTTCTTATAAGCGTCGTTGATCACTAGGCCCGTTATATCACCACGCAGACGGCGTAGCACGGCAAGATTAGCTCTGTTAATAACTATCAACCCTGATTTGATTTCAAGCGCTCTCATGGCGCTATTAATACGTCCTAAGATAGCTCGTTGCGTGACCTCTACGCCGTCGGTGAACTTATCGGTTGCGTCGCTAGTGATTCCTAGCGTTTTGTCTATGGCCTTTTTCTCATCACTCATTCAAGTTCGAAGGTATCCTCGGCGCAGAATCGGTAAACTCGGCCTCGATTATCTTGTAAAGAACGTCCAACTGATCCTTTCGCTCAAGCTCTAGGAAGTCGTCCTCTTGAGCTATTGCTAGATCTACAAGTAGCTCCAAGTTGCTGTTTAGAATTATGTCCTTTTTTCTAACTGCGCCAATCGCACTTGCGGTCATTAAATCATCAATCGTTTTATCAGGGAACGGCTTAAGCATTACGATAGCGACGTTTTTCTTACGCTCATCTTCGTTATTCGAGAATTTAGTATTCACTATATCAAGCTCGATATTCTTCAAGTGGTTGGCGTTTGCTCCTGACGTCTTGGCCTCGCCGTACTCGCTCATAAGTGAGGCCACCGATAGTACGTTGAACTCTTTTGACTTCGAGATCTTAAGGCCCTCTTCTAGGTACTCGTTGATCTTGTTAATATCCATCTGCTCGCCGTACAACCAATAAGCCGAGAAGTAAATTATCTCGGGCAGCACATAGTCAAAGTAGTGACTTGATAGTCTAAACAGAAAGGCGTCCTGATCCTGTCGATCAATTACCTTGGCTATTCCGCTCTGATTCTCGCCCACCTTGTTAAGGATCTCCATATTAATAGATGAAAAGCCTCGCTGCTCCTCCTCCTTTATGATCTCTGAAAGTAGTCTAAGCGGCTCAATATCCTTATCCACGTAAGCCACGGGCGGCGTCGGGAATCCTGACTCGGGCGCCAAGGCGTCAAGGCTTACTGAGATAGCGCCGTATGGGGTACGGTTGGTGATCTTACCTGTTCCTGAGCACCGACCGCATTTAATCCGTTGAGGCTCTTGCTGACCGCTTGGAAGAGCGAAGCCTAACTGATCAGGCGTCATGGTTACGTATCCTTTGTCGCAGTTATTGTCGCAGTCTACTTGAAACTCCCACCTCTCAGGGTAAAGGTGATTGACTATTGAGCCGTCCTTGTCGCTCGTCATTTCTACGACTCGGTCCCAATGCGGCCTTACGCCTTGGATAAAGCTCTCGAAGTAAGTTATTAGGTTTTTGGTCCTGATCTTCCCACCGCTAAAAAAAGCGGGGACTACGCCGAAGTCGTGCTGCTTCTCTACCTTAAGCGTCAGCTCGCCTTTTCTAAAATCCCACTCCTTGTAGACTGATTTATCTACGTATATCACGCAACCTTCATTGTCTGAGTATGGCTCATAGACTATATACCACTCGTCGGTATTGTAGTCTAGGACCTTATCGCTACCGTAAATACACGGGATCGGCTTTAGTATTTCGGTATCTCCCTCGGGGAATTTCTCAGGCTTGACTATAATCAAAGCGTTTGGATCTGCGAAGTTTGAGCTTATGAAACTCTCTTTTAACCACGTCCAAAGGGACCCGTATTTAGGTAGGTACTTGAATAGATAGTCATGTAGCTGCTCCTCGTCCTTGAATAAGGTTAGCTCCTTATCAGGGAATGAGATCTTAAAGTATCTCGGGTTAAGGATCTTGGATACCGTATTTATCACCTTATCAGAGAGTGACTTGGTAATCGGCTTCCATATTTGTAGGCGGTAGTTTCTAACCTCCTCAGGTTCGTTGGGTCGGTATCTTTCTAGGATCTCGGTAGGCGTGTCGCCGTGAACGTGGACCGCCATCGCCTTAGCCTCTCGGACGTTGGTAGAATAGGATGAGTGCCTCTTCTTTGGGTCCCTGATCATTGCCGCTACATAATCGGTAAATTTTTTAGCCTCGTCCTCCATTATACATTTCTATTACTGGTAAAGGTACTGATCATTTCCAACGTGATTCCTCCGTCGGCTAAATTATCTCGGGTATCGCCAAACTCGTACCCGTAGGAAGATGAATCAGATCTCCTCAGCGCCGACCATGCGCCCTCGCTCGCAAAGTCCAAAGTTGCGTGTAAGGTCATTGCGTTGAACGCCTCGTGATCTCCTAACATATAAGCCTGCGTGATAAACTCTATTAGACGGCCTGTCGTCGCCCGTACAGCCGTGAACTCACCGCTTATTAGCGTGTATCCCAAGACGTTAGTTTGTTGCCCTGCTGGCCTTGTAAACGCCTCGATATAGAACTGATTGTAAAAGGTGCTCGCTAGTAGCGTGTAGTCATAGTTAAAAATCGTTACCGGATTACGGAACCTAACCAACTGCAGGCCGCTTGCGTTGGCGTTGGCTCTGTACTTGATCTCATTTGAGACGTAAACGACTCGATCACTTAACGACGTGTCAACGATCACCAAATAAAATACGTCACCCTTAAGCGTCGGCGTGGTAAAAGATACGCTAAACCTGTAATCTGTGCCGCTCACGACTTGCTTGGTTAGTGGCGTGTTTCCTAGATCGACCTCAACTGATCGCTCGCCGCTTGGACTAAGCGATACAAGAAGTAACGACCAAGAAGCGAAATTAGCGCTTGTTTCTAGCGTGTCGAGGTTGGCGTAGAATGTAAACGCCTTATTCGCAACCATGTAAAGCGGGCAGGTCTTTTGACTGGTGTAACCGTCGGCGGGTTTCGTCGGCGCTCCTATCGTGTTGGATAAAGCGGGTACGCCGTTGATTAGAAAGGTATCCTTTGTAAGGATTCCTTCCGCAATAGATGAAAGAGTAATAAAATTATTCTCGTTGGCGATTGATCGTGTCACTGACATAATTTAATTACCTCCGTTTGGTTTTGAAAGTTTAGGATTGAGATAGTAAAAGTTTGCAATGTCCTCTTCCCACTTATTCTGTTTCGTTATTATCAAGTCGAGCTTTTCAATGATTGATACATTAATTTGCTCGCTTCGTGCCTTGGAATCTTCAAGATTTCGTACTCTCAACTCTAAGTCGTCAAAGCCTTTGTCAACCGCTGACAGCTTGGATTGAATAAAGAAGCCAACAACCACGATCAGTATGTTTAGCGCCCATCTGGTGATGTTTAAAAGTGAATCGTTTTGCCTCGTTGTCATTTAGCTAGGTTTTTGAAGTTAAAGGACTATTGCCCCTTTTCTACTTCGGTTAATCTTGCCTCTAATTCTTGAATTGATTTGACTAGAATAGCGATCATCTCGGGACTAATCACACTAATAGACTTCACGTTGTTGATAAACACGGAAGAGTCTTGTAGCGTCAATGTATCTGGATGCTCTTTGATTAGCTGCGGAAAGACATCCTCTAATTCTTGCGCTATGAAACCAGCTGATCCCACATCGTAATCATCGTACTTGCTATCAAACACTCTCGGTTGTAGCTGAATCACTTGATCTAAT
>Ga0222691_1000655_pt1 | contig 11465 bp, 11 predicted proteins | sample AntAcemetage1237_FD_179839 | JGI IMG/M metagenome (GOLD analysis project Ga0222691, IMG submission 179839) | Saline water microbial communities from Ace Lake, Antarctica - #1237 | ecosystem: Environmental > Aquatic > Non-marine Saline and Alkaline > Saline | place: Antarctica: Ace Lake... | reverse complement strand
TCCTCATCTTCAACATACCATTTATGATCTGGAGTGCATATGATATTCTCTCCATTTTCAAATTCAATTTCATATATCTCTTGTTCTCCTTTATCCCACAGATAAAAAGGCTTCCATTCTACTCTAGATGTTTTAATATTATATGACTTAACTAAGTCATTAACTTCATCTAATTCTTTAATGGGTATTAGATTTACTTCTCCTTTTCTAAGTACAGCTATTAGGGTGTTTTCATCTAAACATTCATCTAATATGACCACTTTAAGTGGTTTAAAGCTAGCTGTTGATGCAAAGCCTGATACTTTATCCCTAATGGTTTCAATACCCCTTTCGTCACTAGCATTAATGTACAAATGATCACAATCGAGATTTTTAACAATGAGTTTAGCAAGAGTTGTTTTCCCGGTTCCGGCAGGTCCATAGAATATAAGATTTTGAATATCATTATTTCCTAAGTATTGATTAATTGTTTTTTTAATGTGTTCATTCCCTACATAATTTTCAAGATTTGTGGGTCTAAACTTCTCTACCAAGAGACTATGTTCTTTATTTATCATAACTTTGATTTCTTATTATACCATAATATACGAACAAATTCTGGGTATTCCAAATATAATTGTAAGATTATGCCCCTTGTCTAAAACTAACTTCCCCATAAATACCGTATTCTTTAGGTTCTTCTATTTTGATAACTTCTTCTTGTGTTTGAATAGCATAAAGTTTACTATCAAGTGGATCTAATCTATAAGCACCCTTAAAACCAGTTTTATGGAAAAATGCTTCTAAAGTATCCGTAAGTGAAGTATATAATACTTTTTTAGGGTCATCTACTAACTTCCAACGATCACCAGCTGGTACCCTCACCGCTATTAACTCATTATACTCTACGTTTTTAATTGACATATTTTATTTTATTTTCGTTTACCATTTTATAAAACATATAATTACTTATACCAGTTTCTTTTTTTAAATTTATTATTGTGGGGTACTCCTTGTTTTTATAAATTATTTTTTTTCCCTTTACACAATTATTTGATCCCAGGTGTTGATTTAAATATAATGTTTCTCCTTCATACTTCCAAATAAACCCATAAGCACTTTTCTGTTTCAATCGACAACAATCATTAATATTATTATTTAATTCTTTCCAATGTGCTTCAGGTCTGTTTGTTAACTGGCGCTCGGCTTCCATGGAACTATTAAATTTTGTTATTATGTTACCATCCAAACTATATTGTATAACAGGTTTTGAATTTCTTTTACCTATTTTTAATTTGTGTTTTTTAGTTATTGTAGTTCCAGTTCTTTTATTAATATATAATAATCTTATCCTCTCATAGTCTCGACTTGTAACATTATAAGGATCTCTAGTTTTAGATTTTTTCATCCCAATAGCCATCATCCACAGAGCATATAAGAGTTTAGTATTATCTGGGTAAATTTCAGCTAGTAATTTATGAGCCAGAAAATGTTCCTTGGCTGTTAATTTTACTAAATTTTCTTTATTATCTAAACCTCCTTGACATTTAGGGATTATGTGATGTATTTCACTATAACCTTCTAATTCTCTATCCTTTGCCCTTTCAATTAACTTGTTGTAAATATTTATATGTTTCATGGTTATAAATATCACCGGGAGAGTGAAAATTAATTCTCCCGGTGCTATTTCCATAATTAATACATTCCCATTTGTGATTCTTCTTCTTTTTCAGGATATGGAACTAAAGTACATTCGGTTAATAATAAGGTTCCGGCTACTGAAGCAGCATTTTCAAGAGCTGTTCTAGTTACTTTGGTTGGATCAATAATCCCAGCTTCTTTCATATTTACGACTTTCTCAGTTTTAAGATTATAACCATTCCAAATACCATCTCCTAATTCTACTAATTGATACTTTCCAATCATTTGAGCATCAGTTGAGGAATAACCTGCATTTAATAGGATTTGTTCAAATGGTTTACCACATGCTTGGTATACTATCCCAGCTCCGATGTCATCAGAATCTTTAATACTTTCACGAGCATAAAGTAATGCAGCTCCACCTCCAGGTACAATCCCTTCTTCAAGTGCTGCTTTAGTAGCATTCAAGGCATCATCCACTCTATCTTTAGTTTCACTCATTTCTGTTTCATTATAACCACCTACATGGATAATAGCAACTCCACCAACCATTTTAGCTAATCGGTTTTGCAATTGTTCAATTGCGTATGGGGTATCTGCTTTCTCAATTTGAGATTGTAGTTCTGAAACACGTAAATTAATAGCTTCTTCATCTCCTTTACCATCTACAATTGTTGTTTCTTCTTTAGTGATAGTTATAGCACGAGATTGTCCAAACCAATCCCAACTAAATTTATCTAATTTCATCCCTTTATCAGGGTCAAATACTATCCCACCTGTTACAGTGGCAATATCTTCTAAAACTAATTTACGACGATCTCCAAAATCTGGAGCTTTAACAGCTGCTACTTTTAAGGTTCCACGAGCTTTATTTACAATCAAGGTAGCAAGTGCTTCACTTTCAATATCATCCGCAATAATTAGTAATGATTTATTTGTAGCTGATACTTGTTCTAGGATTGGGAGTAATTCTTTAACATTAGTAAATTTGTGATTTGCAATTAAAATATAAGCATCTTCTAATTTACAAGTCATTGAATTATTATCAGTAACAAAGAAGTGTGATTTATACCCTTTACTAAACTGCATACCCTCAACGGTTTCAAGATATGTTTCACCTGATTTACTTTCTTCAATATGAACAACACCATCCCGTCCTACTTTTTCTAAAGCAGTAGCAATTAATTTTCCAATTTCAACATCATTATTAGCTGAAACAGTAGCTACTTGTTCAAGTTGTTCTTCAGATGAAATATCTTCAGAATTATTTCGAAGAGCTGCAATCACTTCTTTTACTGCTTTATCAATTCCCCTTTTAATTTCAACAGCATTAGCACCATTATTCAAATGGGATAATCCACCTTTAATCATTTCTCTAGCTAATAATGTAGAAGTAGTTGTACCATCTCCAGCTTTATCAGCAGTTTTTAGAGCAGCTGCTTTTACTACCTGCACGCCTAAATTTTGTAATTTACCATTAACAACAACGTTTTTAGCAACGGTAACACCATCTTTAGTAGATTGGGGTGGTGAGGGAGAATGATCAATTAAAACGTTTCTACCATTAGGTCCTAGTGTACTTACAACAGCATCAGCTAGGATATCAATCCCTTCCATTAATTCTTTTCTCGCTTCAGCTCCAAATTTAATTTCTTTCCTTAAATCCATATTATAACTTTTTTATTTTTTAATTTTATTTTAAACTATTCTTGCTAATATACCATTCTCAGGTCCTACATAAAAATCTTCACCATCAAATTCGAGTTTTGTAAAACCCATAGTTGGGAGGATAACCACATCCCCTACTTTAACTAAAGTTTTTATAAAATCCCCTGTAACAGTTGATTTACCAGGTCCTACAGCTACTATAGTACCTTTTTCATTTTTATCTTTACCTAAATCTGGTACTACAATATTTCCATACGTTGTTTCTTCTTCTTCAATAGGTTTAACTATAACCGCATCAAATAAAGCTTCTAATTTTTTCATAATTTTTATTTTGTTTTTATTTATAACTTGAATATACTAATAATTTATGTTGCATCCAAACTTAATTGGAAGGTGTTTTAAAAATCATTTTCTGATCTTCTTATCATATAATAACAAGAAGAAATTCCATCTAATTCAAAACTTAATTTCATCAACCCCATACTACTTAATAACAATTTCCCACCTTCCATATCTTTATTAGCATATAGGATTGTTTTAAACATGTCTGAATTAAATGGTAATTTTATATTTGTTTCTCTAATGATACCTGGGATTTGATACATTATTTTATTATTATGTCCTGATTCATCACCAAATACAATTTCAATAACATCATCACCATCTAGGTTAGTTGTTGTAGTAATTAACATATTATCAATTTGAGCTAATGCGCTTTTAGCCTTAATAATATTATTAATATCTTCAGTAGTTAAATCTAAATCTACAACCCAATCAGCTTCAGTAACATTCCCAACCTTATTAATTAGTAAGGGGTCTGATAGGGCATAACTAAGGTTAAAATTTAAATCAGAGATGTTTAGTTTGGTAAATATTTCTCTAGTCTTTTCAAATTCCAGTAATAAATCACCACTACAAATACTAATTAGATTTTGTAATTTTTTAGTATCGTAGATAGCTAATTTACTATCTTCTAATTTAAAATTATCACAAGTTAGACTACCTATAACATCTTTACTAGGAGTCATAAATTCAATACTTAATGAATTATCTTTGATTTCCCATTTTACAGATTCATTTAATCCTAAATAGTATTTATTAATTATGGAAACCAACTTTAGCTTATTTATCATTTTTATAACTTTTTAACTTATCCTTAAATATACGAATGATTTTTTGAATGTCCTAATATTAATCGAAATTAAAGAACATATCACGGTATTTATTCAAAGAGAGATTCCATTGCATATCGCTGTAAAAACCCTCAATTTTATTTAATAGTATAGAATCAAACATTTTCTTCCTATCAGCATAGGTTTCAATAAAATCCTTTATCTTATCAGCAATATCATAATCTAAAAATGCGATAGCATCAATTTGATATGGGTTTGGTTTTAAATAAATCCATTTAACTTTCTCACCTTGAGATATTGTGCTATGTTTACCATTCAACCCCCAAAATCTCAATAAATCATTATGTCTAATAACTGCCCTTACAGCTGCAGGAGCACCTTTAGCTACAGTTGTAAACATTTCACCAGCTCGTGCTTTACGTTCAGTATATTTATTTAGTGTTTTTACTCCAGTTGGGTTAGATAATTGGGTTAATGGTATACTACCATCTAGAATTTGTGTTCTAAATTCTTTTACACGAGCATCAATTTCATCTTGTTTCGCACCTTTTAACACATCAACTAAAGTTTTATGGAAAAATTTACCTAATACAGGTGGGAAATTGGCTTTTTTAAACTCTAAACCTTTAACATCAAGTGATTCTTTTACAATACCTTCTTGCTTTGTAATCCATTGAGCATATCTTCGAGTTGCTCTAAAATAAGCTGCACGGATAACACATTCAGTTTTCATTTCTAATCTATGTTGTGGGACATTGAAACAGTTTTTTGCTAAATCACCATATGAGTCGGTAATTATATCTTGATATTTAAGAGCTATTTCCTCTAACTTATCGTCTTTTTCTTCACTAGACATTTCATCGAATGTAGGGTATAAATGTCTAAGTAAAGGTTCGGCGTGTATGTAGATTGAATCCGTGTCAGAATAAGCTACATAATTAGTATCTTCACAACCACAGATATATTCTGGTGTGTCTTCAATATGTTTCATTTCTTGAGTTGTTTCTTTATAGTTATATTATTGTATTACTTTTATTTTATTACCCATCCCCATTTAAACCCACCGCTTGTTTTTAATTTACCATTACAGCAATTAGAAATTCCAGTGTAGTCAATTCCTAAATCCTCTCCTGCTTTACTTACTGATTCCCACAATGTAATGAAATTTCCATCTAAATCCAACTGGTTGACTGCTTTTCTCAATTTCTTTTTATGTTCTTCAGTTCTAGGTGGTTTTTTCTTACCTTTAGTTCCTCTACTAATATTAGCACATTGTTCAGGTGTTAATTTTTTACCTAACTTCCCCTTAGATATTTTATCTTTTGTTTCTTGGGTTCGTTTTTTACCTTTTTGCCCTTCACTCATTTTTTTTAATGTTTCTTCACTGTATACTCTACCGGTTAGTTTTTTACGGATTGATGTAAAATCTCTTGTTTTGGCTGCTTTTTTACATCTTTCTTTAAAGTCATCTGGGCGGTTAGCTAATCGTTTTTTATGTATTTCGGCTTTTTGTTCTTTTGTTCTAGTAGCCCAATAACCACTATTACAACTCCCACCATCATCCATATTATACCCCTCACCTAAAAATGTGTTATGTTGCGCTATATAGCGCTGTTCTAACGCGTTAACTTCATCTTCACCACAATATGCGAGAACATATTTCTTAAATGAATCTACGCCATACTTTTTAATAGCTAATGTAATTGCTCTCCCACTACCCCAATAATTATCTTTAATATCTCCTCGATGTTACCCAATATATTTTTTACCTGTTTCTATCCTTTCAATGCAATATATAAATGTTTTCATAGTCGTTTCGTTATGGTTCGGCTATACATATGTGAACTATAGTTCTTGTTCACCTCTCATAACCTTATTTATATGTTCATTAGCAGTTAAAGCACTCTCACAGATAATTCGTTGACCACTCAAAGTAATTGCTTCGGATAGTATAACATTTCCAAACCTAAAGCTTCCCAAACTTGTAGCACCATAGAGTGAATTTAGTAGAATTTTTTGAGTCCACTGCCTCATGTAAAACCTAGCACCTAACTCTTTATCTCCGGATTTAAATGCTTCCTTCATTAGATTTTTATACATTACACGTTCATCAAACCATTTTTTTAAAATAGTAGATAATACTGATTCTTTATCTGTTCTAAAAAACACACCATTTGCTGATACTGATAATTTATTTTGTTGAATTATTGAAATTAATTGGCCAACATTTACTTTAGTTCTATTACGTTTAGCATTTTCTATAATTAATTCTTCTTTAGGATCTTTACGTTGTAAATCATTCAACCCTAAACGATTATTTCTATCATCAGCATCTATGATTCTACCAACCATAGTTTCTTTACCAATGTTGATAGTCATAATAATTGATGGATATAGTGATGTTAAATCCTCATCAAATACATAATTGTAAATACCGGCTTTAGGGCAAAATAAATACCCACCTGCATAGTTCTTTTTAGATAAAGGATTACGTTCTTTGGCTGGTGGTATAATACCTTCACTTAATAGATAAGCTGAAATAGCACCATCTTGTGTTTTAGTATTAGCATAAACCTCACTATAATTATGTTTACCTTTATGGGATAGATTTTTAACAAGAGACAAATATTCTAATTTTTCATCTAATAGTTTTAAAATCTCAACATCCACAAAGTTATATTCAATAAATTTATTAATGTCAGTTTTAAATAGATCATCAAGATTACCCTCATATTCTATTTTATTCATCCCAACATACTTTTCACCAATAGCATCTAGTTTAAATGATGGTTCATCAGCCCAACTAAATTTCTTATGTAGGCGCATGTAATCTAAAGATTCAACACCTGCAATTTGAATATATTGGTCTTTGTACCAAGGTGTTTCTCTTACATACCCAATTGGGGATAAATAACGAGCTACATCTTCACCTAAAACATTACACATTCTATAGTATAGGTAAGGAATATCGAAATAATCACAGTTATGGGTTTTTACTCCTTCATAAGTAAAATAACTTGTTGAGGTAGTTATATCACACATATCTACCTCCTCCTTAGTATCTATAATTTCTCTTATCCTAACTAGGACTTTATCTTCAAGAACATACTTTTTAGTATTACATGAGGGTTTGTTTTTAAATTCAAAATATTTTATTTTATTTTTTTGTTGGTTATTCTTGTACCCTCTCAAACATAAACCCTCAATGAAGGTTTTGTTATTGAAGATATTGGTGTATGGTATATTTAAATTATTCTCGGAAGATTCAATTGTAGAATAAACACCATTCCATAATAACAACTCATGAAATTTATGGATGTTGTTTTCATAATTACAAAAAGATAAAAATTTATTATTAACACTACCATCCCCATCGATACACCCTGAAAAGAATGATGAAAATTGTTTTTTAGAAAGTTTAGATAGTAAATTTATATTAAGTGATTTTTCATCATTCTCCCCATAAATTAACTTTTTTAATAACTTAAACTTACCATCATGTGAATTTTTACTAAACATTCTAAAATTATAATTAGGTTTAGCATTAGGGTAAAGTTTTGATATGGAGGGTTTTAATTGATCAATATTCTCAATTTGGGATGATTCTCGCCTATAAACATTTGCTAGAGGTATAATATTTTCAATTAGCTCCTTACAACTATTAGATACACTAATAGAGTTAGTGTCACCCTTCCCTTCACTATGATACCAACCATCAGTAAATATAAGACCTAACAGATATAAATCATCATTAGTTATAGGTACAGTATCTTTACCCCCTACTAAACTCATATTTTGATTATTGTTAGGATTATTACCTTTAATAACTTCTAAATATAAATCATTGTTATTACCTATCATATCCTTTACAGATTTATCGGATACATTCTCTAGTATAGGGTTTAATGATTGATAGGTTGATGTTTTTTCATATACTGGGAAGATATGGTCTATACTACTTTTTATAGTGTTACCATTTTCTAATAGAAGATTATATTGGTTCTTCATTTTTGATGATACATATCGAAGTACTCTGTTATCCACACCATGTAATGGGGTATTGTTGGGTATATTTTCGATTTCTACAATTTCATCCTCTTTCCATATTCTGGATGTTTTTGGAATACAATTCCACCCCACAATTATATCAGGATCAATTTCCCTAAACTTTTCTAGAAATTTAAGTAATAATTCATTTTCAGTAGCACAGGGTATGACTTCTCTATTACCTGATTTGGTTCTTTTTAACTGGGATTTGTTATCTAAAATTAATATTCCCCATTCATCAACTTGTTTATCATACCAAGCTACAGATGTTACTTTCTTAGGAGCAGACTTAATATAATCCTCGGTAAGAGCATCCCCCATCTCAGTCTCAATATCAAAAAATAATTCTCTATGAGTGGTTGAGGGTTCATCATTAATTCCATACTTTTCTACTAAGTATTTTTGATAAGGTGCCATATCGTGAAAGTGGAGTTTTTGATTATCTTTATCCCATTTACGAACTTTTCGTAATGGTTCTCCATTCAATCCTACATGAGTAGCATCTGCCTCACCACATTCCACATAGGCTTGGTTAACCCATTCTACTTTTGAATAACCTTCATCAGACCACTCATGTATTAGGTAACTATTACTCCCTATTTTCTGTGCAAATGCCTTCTTGTAGCTCATAACTTATTATTTTTTACAAGAATCTATTTCATATTGTGTGAAGAATTGTTTCAGGTTTGGTCTAAAGTAATTAACTGATTTCATTACTTTATTATCCGAACTACGATATACAACATATTTATCACCTACGGGTTCAAAATGACATGGTTCACCTTGTTGTTCAGAACGTACTTTAACTGTTTCTTCTGCTTCTTCTACAGTACTACAAATTTTAGACATATTTGATGCTTGAACTTCAGCATACCCAGCTATCATTTGTTCTTTCAAACCAAATACTAAAGCACCATTTCCTAATCCTACATAAGTGATGTCAAGAAGAGCATCAAATATCTCAACAATGTCTTTTTTTTCAACTGCTTCTTTCAATTCATTCAATTCTTCTTGAATAAAATTAATTACAAATTGAGCGTCTTTAAGGTCAATAGTTGGGGTTGTTCTATTTTGGTAAGATTTCCCCATAACTTCATTAAATTCTTCTACCTCTGAGATAAAAGGAATTGTCTTATTTATTTTATTCATAACTTTTAATTTTATTTATTTTATATTATATAGAAGATGATTTCTTATTTCTAATTGAAATTAATCTTCTACCTCTAGATTCTAGTATTTGTTTTAATTCAATTTCACTACTAGCTTTAATTTTTGAGACTTTATTATCAAAACCCATTGATTTAGAAGAATGGGAAACTTCGTATTCTATACATTGCATAATTTTAAATTTTTTATTTTTAACTCCTACATTTTTATCATTTCTAGTAATTCAAGTTTAGCTGTTTTTGTATGGTCTGCAAACACACCACTAACTTCACTTGTCATCATTGATGCTCCGGCATGTTTCACACCTCGACATGATACACAATTATGTTTTGCTTGAACCATTACTGCTACCCCTTGATTTCCTTCACATACCTTATTTACGGCTTGTTGGATTGCCATTGTTAGTTGTTCTTGGATAGCTCCCCTACGACCAAAATGGTCTACAATTCGATTTAATTTTGATAAACCTATTACCTGGCCATCTTTTCCTGGGACATAAGCAATATGTACTTGCCCTTCAATAGTTTGATGGTGATGAGAACATTGACTTACTAATGGTATATTTTTTTCTAAAATAATACCTTGATAACCATCTGAGGGGAATGATGTAATGGGTGACATTGATGTATATCTACCCCTCCATAAATCATTTACATAGGATTTAGCTACACGACGAGGTGTTTCCATTGAATTTGGATCATTTCTCCAATCACACTTTAAAGCATCTAAAAATTGACCATAAGCAATAGCTGCTTCGTCAATCATTTCTTGTTTTTGAGAATCATTTAAAGGAAAACCTTTAGCAACTCCATTAGCAAAACCTTCTTGTACCACTTCTAATTCTTCGTGGATTTTTCTACGTTTATTCTCCATTATTATAACTTATTTATTTACATTAAAATACGAACTCTACTCCCTCCAATATACGAAGGGATTCTTGCTTATCCACTTGTTTTGGGTTTCTTTAAATTGTTCAATTACTTTTTATTGTGTTAGTTTTTTAACCATAATTTATGTTTTACACATATGAATATATGGGACCAATTCCCATTAAACATTAAGAGTTTTATCCCAGGCACTAATATGAAGACGTGTAGAAGCCCTAAACCTATAGATTTTAGCCATTTCTAAAACGAATTGTGTTCTTTCATGGAAATCTGTTTGGGAATCTAAACCAGGCATACAAACTACATTTTTTAGTGGAATTTTGAAAGGAATGACATAGTCCCTAAATAATTCTTTGATATCATCCTCAGTTGATATTACAAATTTAAATTGGTAATTAGAATGTTCCATTATACGTTTAATAGCGGGTTCCACTATACGTTGTTTTGATGTCATCCCTGAATTTGATAATTTGGGTGAACAATTAATTTGATCCAGCATCCCAAATAACTCATCTCCAATATAAATTGTACCATTTGTTTCAATTTCCTGGAAGGGTAACCATTCATGCCAATTGTTCCCATATTGGATTGTATTTTTCCAATGGATATTAAAATTAACAATGGATTTTTGGTGTTGTTTAATAGTTGGTTCACCCCCGGTCCAAATTAGGTGAATAATACCATGATTTATATCATCGTAAATCCCCTGTTCTTTCCAATTATTAATTAAAAAATTAAAATCTTGATTTTCACCTCTAATAGCCCATTGTGAAGTACTATCACAAGTCCAACTTGCTTTACCTTCTAATTCTAAATCACCTTTAAATATTTCACCATCGGCTAAAGCTTCAGCTCCTGCTTTTCTAATATCTCTTAAAAATTTCATAGACATACCACATTGTAAATTACATTGTGATAATCTTATAAAATAAGAGGGTATGCC
>Ga0222691_1000651_pt1 | contig 11492 bp, 12 predicted proteins | sample AntAcemetage1237_FD_179839 | JGI IMG/M metagenome (GOLD analysis project Ga0222691, IMG submission 179839) | Saline water microbial communities from Ace Lake, Antarctica - #1237 | ecosystem: Environmental > Aquatic > Non-marine Saline and Alkaline > Saline | place: Antarctica: Ace Lake... | reverse complement strand
GCAACGGCAACGGCCACGGCGACGGCGACGGCGACGGCAACGGCCACGGCTACGGCAACGGCTACGGCTACGGCAACGGCAACGGCCACGGCCACGGCTACGGCGACGGCTACGGCAACGGCTAGGAGGGATACCTAATGTTAATTAACCACGGCGGCGAGTTCTACCCGTGCAAGCCCGAAATATTCGAGGCGACCTATGAAGCCATCACACAGGAGGTTCAGGGTGAATAAATACCAATGGGAGAAACTAGGTTTTGTATTCTGGAGCCTGGTCGCGGTCATCACAATATTTACCAGCATGTTTTATGACCACAGCCTCTACCTGCTTACAGTAGGGGTGGGCTTGGCTCTAATCACGGAGATTCAGCGAACACGCAGTGAAGTATTGCGAGCAATCACGCGGGAGGTGAGTACAGATGAGTGACACTACAGATACTATGTCTGATGTGCTGAAGCCCTGCCCATTTTGTGGGGGTGAACCAGAACACCAAGGATACGAGGGGGGCAGTTGTTACGAGGGGCCATCGTGTTGTTACGCCTCCGTGGACTTCCAGATTGTTGACATTATATCTAGGGAGGATAGGTACAGCGAAGGCGCTTACGATTCTAAGACGAATATGTATCGACCAGACTTGGTTGAGTTCGCCAAGCGATATGCGATTGAGGAATGGAACAAACGCTCCCTCATGGATGATGCCAACAACCGCCGCATTGATGCCGGAAGGCATTACCCTGAATGCAACTATTGGGGTTGGGATTGGGGTTTCTCATGGGACGTAACTGATTGCACATGCCCCCATGTGGAAGGTGAATATCATGCCTGTCCCATCTGCGATATTTTGCAAAGGAGACATTTTACGAACAGTACCATGAAGACGATACACCAGAATATTTCCAGTATTGTTTTTTAATAGGTAGAAACAAGAGTGAGGCAGAGGACCATGAGATAGATTTTTTCTCAGATCGCTGGATAGAGGACAAGGACCACCTTAAAGATATTCTGTTGGTGGCGGCCCGTGCTTATACCTCAGGGTTTCAAATTTGCGAAGAAAAGGCCATTGAATCAGTCAAGGATGCTGAAGATATGATACGTGAAGGTGTTGATTACTTGGTCGACATTGCCAAAGAGCACCAGAATATCACCCCAAAAAAAGTGAGGGTTTCGGAATAATACGAGGCAGATCGTAGAATACGAGGCAGATGGGAAAAGTTGATTGGCTGCAGGCCTTTGTAAATGGTCCGCCCAGAGAGATTCGAACTCCCGACACCCAGGTTCGAAGCCTGTAGGGAGATTCAGACAAGATCGCGCACCATCATCATTGATACCCAGGTAGATCTCACCTGGCTGGTCTTTCTGATCGTCGTCCTTGATCATAATGCTCACTGCCTACTACGAGCGGATTGACATTAGACGCCAAGTATCCCGCATTTGATCCCAGCCAACAGCTGAAGTCCGTGTGAGATATTGTGGCGAAATCATGTCGGTTAAAACGGCGGTTTGGGCTGATATCACTCAGTGACGAGAAACATATGCCCGTAGCCTTTTTTCCCGATCTTGTTGATGTCCAGACCGTCCGCTACGTCCTTGCCGTATGACTCTTTCTCATAAGTGGCTTCGTGTTGCTGCCTCGTCATCTCGAACCGCTCGACGTTCGCGCCAGTGGAGCCGGTGCGATGCCCCTTCTTGTCTTTTTCCTTGTCGAGGAACTGGTCAACCTTTGTCATCAGGGCGGGATTCTGATCCATCACCTCGAACGACCACTTGTCGGCCCGGTACAGATACCACGCGATGTAGGACTGGAAATACACAACAAGCCGCGTGAGTCCTTGCCCTCGAAACTCCGGCTTGAACGCGATCTGACTCATGTGACAGTCTTTCTCTTCCTTGATCTTCTGCCTGAACAAGCCGACGAACTCACCATCCGGGTTACACAGCACCCACGACATATTGAAGCGGTCAGCCTTGCGGAGCGGGTATACAGCCTTCTTCATGTCATTCACTGCACCAGAGACCACGTAGTTCGCTCTCTGAATCGTGTACACCCCGACATGATCTTTAGGCCAGTCCTCCATGGTCTCGAACACGTCAAATACATCCCGGATATTCATAGCTCGGACGTACCAGCCCTGCCTATCGCCTTCGGCCTTCATCGTGATTCGGATCGATCTGGTGATTGCTGTTGCCATTATTTTCCTCCGTAGCCGCCGTAAGAGATGGCCGTTGCGGTCACGAAAGCCTGGACGCCTGTATTGTCGTGAACTATCTTCACAGTTTCGTAGCCCTCGTTAACTCCGCCGCCGCTATGGTTCAAGGTGACGGTTGATGATTCGGTCGTTACTGGCGAAGCAGTATTGCTTGCAATCACCGAATTATTGTCGACTGACCCGTCAAAAGTAAATGTGATTGTCTGGGATGACTTTACCGTTCCTTGGTCATCTTGGAACTGGACCGTTACAGATTGAGTTGTTGACACTGGAGACTGGTTCACGTTGTCCCAGGTCCAGTTGAGCGTAGTACCGTCACCGACTGCCGTTCGAGTTCCTGAATTCAAAACGTCAGCCACTATCTCAACAGTGACATATGGAACCTCCAGCAGCGGTATCGCGTCTTTAAAGACACTAGCGTTGGGGATAGCCCCCAGCCCTGTTGTCGCGTGAGTCTGCATCGTGCCGATGGCGTACATGGCAGCAGTTGGCGTAAACGAAATCGGCGTGGTCGTGCCATCGGCATAGAACCAATTGCTATCTCTGTCCTGAAACACAAACGCGATGTTCCTGCCGATGGTTAAAGTAAAGGGAGTGGTATCCGCTGAATCATAAGCAAGCCAGCCTTTCTTGTTGACGACTCCGACAGCCGTAACCTGCACCTCGTTCACCGCGCCAAGCATCACATGGTTTGGCTCGCCCTCTATGTTTACAGTTCCTGCTACGTCCGATCGCACGCCAGCAGCATCAAAGCCATTGAGATAGAACCGCCCGCTTTGAGCAGTCCCGGCGAAGTTGTTTACGTTGATGTTCAGCTCGATCCCTTTCGATCCGGCAGCCGCGCCACCAGTGACAGTGGCGACCGGGACGCTGTCGATAGTTCCGAGGATATTGCCGTTAAACGCTACTGATGTTGCTGGCTGGTACGGATCTTCCGCACCAAGCGCCGGCTGAACAACGGTTGATCCGATGAAGCCATCAGTATCAATATCGTTATCAACCCGCCTGAAGGCCTGGATGCCGAAGGTGTGGTGTTGATCTGCCGCGACTCCGCGGAAGATAAATGCCCGCTCAGCGGCAGCGATGACATAAGCGGTCTCTGCTGCAGGCGTGGTCCCGACGTTATAGGACGTGCCAGCCGCGGCTGTGTAGTGGTAGACGACGAATCCATCGATGATGCCCTCATCACCTGCCCAGGACCATTCGAAGGAGATGTCGGCACTTCCGTCCGTGTTAATCACATGATCAATCGCTGTGCCGGCGCCAGAGACTGAAGGCGTCGTGATCGCGGCATTGTTCCGATCGTTGCTGGTATTGAAGTTCGTTGCGGCCGCAGCGACGGTCGCTGCAGAGACCCCGCCGACTGTCGAGGTTGATGCTGCGGTGATGGCTGCAGATGTGGCATTCGTGGGTGTGGTGGCGACCTCTGAGGAGTAATCGACACCCTTCTTGGATCTCACCCAGTAATAGTAGTTTGTACCAGCGACGGCAGTGGTGTCGGTGAATGTGTTGGCCCTGATATCAACCAGGAGGCTAGCGGACGCAAAGTCATTCGAGGTGTGTCGCCAAACCTGCACATAGTCGTAGTAATCAATTGGGCTCGGATCCGCCCAGGAGATAATCATATCCGGCAGGTTGGCTCGGGCGGTTAACGTCACAGATGTGGGTGCGGGCGCCGATGCTTCAACGTCTGCATTCGGCTCAACAAAACCTGAAACGACCTGAACGCGCTGCACAGACTGCGAGATGTCAACCTGGGTTGAATCCTGCGGTCCGTTTTCGTCACGTGCGGGGTTCAAGCCATGTGCACTACTCGTTTCCTGGGAGGCATCACCTGGCGCCGGGTGCTTCACCCAATCTGACAGGTCGGGTGTGGATCCGTCCAGGTCCACAGCGCCCATTTTGCCGATGAAATTGAGCGACAGGGTTGGGATCGTTGATGCCTGGCCGTCCACTACCCAGTGACAGGATCCAGGACCGCCTGGCGAACCACAGCCTGCGTGCATGGTCTTGCCGGTGGAAACGTGAGTGGATCCCTTGATGCCAGCACCGCCTGAGAGATCGATCTGGCCAGAACCTCCGAAGCTGCCACCTCGAGAGACGATCACCAGTCCGGCACCACCATCACCCCCAGCACCCCCAGCTGCTTGTGTGGCCAAGAGATCATGTTGATAGACCTCACCCCCTGTGGCACCAGATATGCCCCTGCAATCCGTAGGAATCCCCGCAACGATACCGGTGGCGTCAACACCGACATTCAGAAAGGGGATTAACCCGTAGAGCGGCGAGCGTTGCAACGGTGTCACCATGCTCCGGTTGGTTGATTTGTAGTAATCATTGACCGGTCCTCCTCCGTCAATTTCCAGGCCCCACTGTGCCTCGACCATTGCACCGCAGTATCCTGTTATGCCGGTTTCGACTGCCGCTGCGATGCCATCAATATCACCGTTCATGGTGATGTGTCCCTTGACCCGCAGCTGTACATTTCGATCGACACTGATGGTCACACCAGCATTGACCGTGAGAGGTTCGGTACACCAGTAGATTGCGGCATTGTTAGTCATGTCCGCATTACCGTTCAACGTGATATCGCCGGATACCGTGGTGATGCCTGCCGATGATGCGACGTTTCCTGGGAAGTTGGTCGCATTGATCTCGTTACCGGCAGTTAATCCTGAACTGTAGAACGCGTCAGCTAATGGTGAAGTGGCTGAAGGTGTCTTTAGGGTGGCTCGCTGGGAGGATGAAAATAGATCAAAGGTGACCAGGCCAGTGAGCCAGTTGATCTTGCGTTGCTGCACTTCGAAGGTGCGATCGAGGGTGCCCGTGTCCGTGAAGTCCTGGATAGGCAGGCGAACTCTAACCGTATCACCTACCTCGAAAACGTTGGTCGAAGGCAGGCATGTCATCGAGATCCTGAGAGGGGGGCCCGCGTAGCGATCCCGAAGCACGTTGAATGCGGTATCCAGGATGCTGGCGGAGTGAATACTGCCGTACAGTGCCCGGAACTTCAGGATCTTGGTTTTGGTGACACCGTGGGTTGCCTGGCTGGCCGCATCCTCCAGCACGTTGATGCGCGAGAACTCTTTGCGGTTGGTGTTGTAGTTCCACTGGATTTCCAGCTTGTTGAACACCTCATCCATCGCATGCTCGAGCGGTGTGTACTTGATGACGTTGCTCGCATCCAGGGCACCTACATATCCAGCCCTGGGCTGCACATCTGCCATGCGCTTCAAGCCGAGCGATCCATCTGCCTGCACCGGCATGAACGTGCCGGCGAGCAGCATCAATTCTTTCTCTATGAACGATTTGCCGTCGCTGCGAGGAACGCCCTCAATACGAGCGATGAAACCTGCAGTATCGTCGGTTGAGTCATATAGATCTTCGTGGGCGGTAAATTGCGATTGATCAACCCAAGCGGGATCAATGTTAAGATGCCACTCATCAGGGAGCGTCTGACTTGCTTGTCCTATCAGGTCGCCGGTGAGAAGGGCGTAGGCCAACTTCAGGACCGGCATTTCCAGGTACACGTATTGCCTGACGGTGATGCCGTTGTCGGACCCACCGGAATCGAAACTGAAGTCCTGGGCTCGGGTGCCAAGCACGCCACGGGTGAGGGTGGTGAAGGTGGATGATGTCTTGCCGGTGTACCTGATGACCTCGCGCTTATCACCTTGTTTGATTTCCAGATAACCAACGGTTGCGCTGGGTGCGTCACTGTAGGACGTGCCGTGTTGGACCATGGTGAAGTCAGTGGTGTCAAACACGTTCATCGTGGTTGTTTCAGTGTCAGTGATGTTCGCAGCCAGCGTGGTCTTTACTTCATCGAAGATCTGCTTCTTTGCGGCTCGCTGGATGTCCTCGCAGGCGATGATGTACTTCTTACCATCCAGGCGAACATTGCGGATCTGCTGTGTTTGCACCGTCTCGAATTCAGTGTAGGCAAGCGCGTCATAGCCGAACTTGAAAGTGACTGTTTTACCGAGCAAGCCGATTGCATCATTGGTCAGCTTGGCCCGGAACTTATCGGTAATGGCGTCAGAGAGGTCTATCGATTCGAAGGTGATGCCGCCGATCGTGGAGGCACCAATGTTGGGATCGATGCGCTGTGATGTGGATGAAACTACTTTGAAGGTTCCATGCTCAACATCGTTGCCGTCTGCAGGCACAGGTGTGCCTGATTCGCCAGTCAGGCGCAGGATCTCATCGGTGAAGTCGATTTCAATGATGTAGAGAGGTTTTTTTGATTCAGCCTGGTTGGCTGTTGCGAAGGGTAATGCATCTACTCTCATGCGAGGATGCGGAGTTTGAACGAAACGGTGAATACGCCGTTAGTGGACTGGGATATGTTGCTGACCCGAGTGACTTTGTAGTCGCCCTCGATCTTGGCGTTCTGGATGTTGTCTGATGATGCGATCGTGCCGTATGCGTCAAACGTGAACGTCTCTCCGGATGCGACGGAATCCAGGAACTCGATAAACTTGTCGTAGACACTATCCGTGATATCACTGAGTGGCACGGTGGTCACCGTCCAGAACTTGTCCTGACGATGGAATACAGTCTCGGAGCTACCACCTAGCGACGTGTGTTCTGATTTTTCTGACTTGGCTGAGGTCACCAGAACCGACATTTCTGATTCTAGGTCATAGGAAAGGTCGGCAGAGTGCCCTGTGATCAGGCTTCGTTTGGCGGTGTAGTTGATGGCGCTCATCTATGCTAGCTCTACTGCCTGGGCTGAATTGTTCAGGAACAAAATGCCATCTGCATCAGTGTACTTTTGAACTGCGGATACGATCTTGTCAGTGAACTGTTCAGCATCCTGAGAGTAGACATCGCCGGCGATTTGAATGGTGATGTTCTGTCCGGATCCAGCGACAGCCGTTTCAGGATCGAAGGCACGACCGAGAGAGCTGTCTATCGCCGGGGTGCCTGATGATCCGGATCCACCACCGCCGATCGCCCCAACACCGCTGCCGGATCCACCACCGCCAAAGGATGAGCTCTTGATCGTGGCAATCTGTTTGGCACCAGCTGCGGCCATTGCTGCTGCAGGCGCAATGCCCCACGGATAACCACCGGCATTCTTGAAGCTTTCGATGACGGCTGCAGGCAATGCGACGACCGCCTGGGCAAGTGATGCGGCCTTCTGAATCCCGAACAGCTTCTTATTTTCTCCACCGGCGATCTGCGCGATCGATGACAGGGTTCCGGATATTATGGCCTTCTTGGCGGCAGCCGCTTTCTTCTCCAGTTTCGACTTTTCGTCCTCATACCGACTGGTCGCCCTGAGTGACTTGTCGTGGAATTCCTGCTCCGTGAGCAGGTTGCCGGCCTTAGCCTCGTCCAAGAGCGCCTGCTCGTTGGCCAGCTTCAGTGAGAGCATCTCGTATTCAGTAAGGTACTGCTCATTGAGGCGATCGAGTCGCTGCTGGGTCTTCTCCTGTTCGGCTGCACTGCTACCATCGGCGCCTTCTTCGTCAACACCGACGCCGGAGCGTTGTGCAACTCGGGCTGCTGCTGCGACAGCCTTTTCTTCGGCGATCGCCAGGATCTCGCTCAGCTTCTCATCGATCACTGCGCTGGGTAGATCCTCCATCATCATTGCGTGGAGTTCTTCCCGGGCACCCGACAGGCCATCACGCAGCTGTAGGAATGTCTCATGCACACCAGGGGGAGGGGTCCACTCCTGTGCAAGAGTAGCGTTGATTGATTGAAGCGCTGCATTTGCCTGGTCAGATATGCCAGGTATCAGCGCAGCTATCTCCAGCCAGCCTTTGAACGGCAAGATCAGGTTATGTTTGATGGCATCGGCGAACTTGAATATTGAGGTCTGGATCAGGTCCACGGACCCGATGAACGCAGCACCGAATCCTGTGGCGGCAACTTCCGCACCCTTCAGCACTATCTGAACGCCATGAATACCGTCAGCGAAGGTGCCGGCGACTTTTGCGCCAGTCCTAAATCCGGTTTCAACAATACCTGTCATGTTGTCGCCGCTTGTTGCGGCTTCGACAAACTCATCAGACATCGCGGCAATGATAGGGGCCAGCTGAACTGTGATCTTGTTGCCGAGACCCTCAACTGCCTGTCTGGATCGGAGCATAGAATCATTGGCCTCTTCAATCTTCGCGGCATCAACCCGGCTCATCGATATACCCAGTCTGTCAGCTTCTTCACGCGCTGAGGCGAAACCTTCCGCCCCCTGGTTGAAAACGTTGATGAGTTTGACGCCAGAGCGCCCGAATATATCTGATGAAATAGCAGCTTGCTGATTGGCATCACTAAGACTACCGATCGCCGTACCTATCAACTCGAACTGCTCATCGGCTTTCAGGTCGCGGATGTCATCCATGTTGATACCGAGAAGCTTCATTGCGTCCTTTGCCTCACCGACGCCCTGGTCCACCTCTCCAAGACTACGTCGCATTTTCTCAAGCGACTTGTCGAGGGTCGCTGACGACTCCCCATTCAGTTCAGTTTGATGCCTGAGCGCTGCCAATCCTTCTGTGGATGCGTTTACTCGGTCGGCCATCTTGGCCAGGCTGTCGTTAACGGACAACGATCGGGCCACAAGGAACCCCAGGCCGCTGGCACCAGCCATAAGGCCAACCTGGACGTGAGTGGAGTTGATCGCACCACGAACAGCAACCAGGTTCCGCTGGATAGCCTTAAAGGCTCGACCTGTTGCATCCTTACCGGTGATTTTAAATTTGTATTCGTCAGTCATTGAGTGTTCGCTCTATGTGTTCCATTGCATCAAGGTAAAGGTTGGGCTGGCTGGTGATGCCGCCCTCAGAAAACAGAATTTGGTTTCGGTAGTGGGTGTGGAGGCGGGTAAAAAATAGCGAGCGATCGGAGACCATGGGGAGCAGGCAGATATCGGATTCGATGACGCCTGGTATCACCCATTGTTTAACGGGCGCTGGGTTTGATTCATCGCAGTGCCTGCCCCACTGGCACTGCTTACAGCTAAATTTGCTACGGTTCCGAAGAACCTCGATCGTGATGGTTAAGTTTTTTTTTCTTCGTCCGTGAGGGCCGACCGGGTCAGTATTTCGTTGGCTAGTTCAGCCAGGACCTGAGCAGGCACTCGATCGAGATTTGTTATGGAGAAACCGACCACCTGACCATCGACAGTGTTCAGGTTTTCCCAGTCCTTCAGGCCCTTTCGTAGCAGGATCATCCGACCACGATGATTAGGCAGAAAGGAGCCGTCAGCCAGGCTTTGCCCCTCGCTAAACACCTCCAACAGATCCAGCTGGTTAAGTGCCTTCAATTTGAAACGAGTGGCGACCTCTTCCCCGCGTTCATCGACCGGGGTATACCATTCCTCTACCAGGCCAGCGCTGGCTATTATCGCCATTACGTGAACACCAGGGAGCAGGCCGTGTCACCGGCACCACTCATGAATCCGATCTCGTGCGTCCGGATTCCATCGCGATCACCCGGTGAAATCTCGGTGTAGGTCGCCGATGTGATATTGAGCGCATAGATGTTGCCTGCAGTGGCTCCTATTGCGCCGGTGGCAATGGTTTTCGCAGTGCCAGCCTGCCAGTCTCCAATAGGGTCATCGGTAGCGATGAGCTCTGCCTGGGGATCAAATGACCCGGTGTAATCGCGATCGGAGATCTGGATCGTTCCATAACCGTCCGCGCTATTCGCGCTGGGAGGCGTCACCACCTCATTGCCCGGAGTGAAGGTCAGGCTGTTAATGACTGACGCAAAGCCGCCTGTGGCAAATGTGGCACCGATGAATGGCACTGGCACTTGCGATGCGTAGGTGGGTGAAACCAGAGCAGCATCGGTAGGCCCGCCCAAATGACCGATAATGGTAAAGCTGAGCTTTCCGGTTTCGCCCGTTGTCAGGTTGGTCTCAAAGTTACCCTGGGCACCTGTGAGCTTGTAGAGAGATCCGTCCTCATAGAACCACAGCGTGAGGTATTCGAAGCCTGTCGACACAGGGGCATAGGTGACGCTGGTAGCGCCGACAATTGTTTCATCAAACCCGCAGGCCTTGAGCAAGGGAGCCACCTCAGGAGCCGTTCCTGCAGTGCCCGAACCCTTGATTTCGACATCAAAGGTCACCTCCATGAGTGTGCCACCAAAAACACGGGCCAACTGCCCGAGGGTGGGCTTCACAACAGGACGATCCGTCATCCGGGCACCAGCAAAAGACCAGCCTACATTTTCCACCAGCATTGCATCATTGGCCGCGACTGGTGTTGCCGGGGTGTCAGCATCAGTCTGAATTTTCGCAAGGATGACCTCACGTTTGAGTAACTTACTCATGATCACTATCTCCTGTGGCTACAGCATTGGCTGCTGCTGGTTTCTTGGTGGATGACGTACCGCTATGTAGCTTGAAAGCCTGGTCGCGCTGCGCCTCGGTGATTTGCTCTCCGATCAGTGCTTCGATCGCTTCAACGCGTGGCTTGTTGTCCGTTGTGTACTGGCTTTCTGGAATGGATGGGATGACCTGCAGTGCAGCGTCAATCAATCGCTCTCCGTCGTTGGCAAAGGTTCTGGATCCGCCTGTGCGCTGAATAAATGTCATCTTGTCCATTTGAGTTGTACCTTTCTATTGGCTGGGGTCTGTTACCGAGGCGCGATACTGAACACGCCATACTGTTCTCAGCATTACGCTGACCGTTTCCCCTTCAGACTTCACTTCGGGCTCTTGTGCTCCCTGGGGATCTGTGTCGATCACGAATCCAGACAACCCCTGTTGGACGTCCCGCATCATCTCGATAGCGGTCTCCTTTCGCAGGGTCATCAGGTTTGTTTCGTATGTTGGTTTCGCCGCACTGGTTCGCGGTAGCGGCTGAGTGGAATTGGTGTACAAATCGACGTACACGGTCAGCCAGGAGTCAATGACGACGAGAGCGGTTGTGCTGGGTTCGTCTGGACCCATGCTGACCTCGATCGCGAAGGGCAATTCAGGCAGTGGCCGTGCTGACCAACGATAGACCTCGTCCTTTGCGCTGGTAGATCCGGACAGCCGTTCGGCGATCGCATTGATGATCTGCTCAGCTCGATGATCAGCCACGATGTTTCTCCAGCTCAATCCTGGCCGCACCATCGGCATCGGGTTCTATCCGGACCTGGCGGTAGGTGATGTCATCGATAATGAATGTATCGCCTTCAGAGAAAGGCCCATCGGATTCTTTTACGAAGAGCACCGGTAATGCAGTGTTGACGCCCACACCAAGGCCGTGCTCCATAAATTCTTTTTCAAACGCTGCAGTGATTGTTTTCTGCTCACCTGCGTTTGATTGAAAAATAACA
>Ga0222691_1000645_pt1 | contig 11580 bp, 18 predicted proteins | sample AntAcemetage1237_FD_179839 | JGI IMG/M metagenome (GOLD analysis project Ga0222691, IMG submission 179839) | Saline water microbial communities from Ace Lake, Antarctica - #1237 | ecosystem: Environmental > Aquatic > Non-marine Saline and Alkaline > Saline | place: Antarctica: Ace Lake... | reverse complement strand
GCAAATGTATTAAATCAAATATCTTACGGATACGAAATTGACATGCCATCGACCGACTTAGTTAGAGTAACAGCACCTTCTTCCGGTGGGCCTCGCAACGCTCGCGTTTACATTAGCAAATAAGGAAAACAACATGAAACATACGCAGGCAGAATTAGAAGCTATTGTACATACAAGAATTGCGGCCAAGGCCATTCAGTCAATGCTGGATAACAGCTCTATCAGTAGAGGATATTCTTCAGTTATTTCAGAGTGCAGCTACGCTTCAAGCAAGGGCGCTTTTGGGGTAGAGGCCCAAGTAACTGTGGACTGGAGAGACGCTGTATGGAACTACGCATTTGAGGTGCAGAAAAACGTAGACAGCGGGGCAAGAGATAAGCCAACATTGGCGGAGCTGCTTCAAGAGCTTCCGGTTAGGTAGTTTTTGGTTGATAATTCTTTACGCCAGGTAAATAACAAATGCTAACAAAAGAAAAGTTCATAACGGTTGCGGCTGGGATCATAACGACTATTTTTGTTTCTTCAATGCTTGCGCTGTTTGGTGTTTTATTTTCTTTAAATTCAGGGGTTGCGGTTAATCAGGCATTGCTTGAAACGCAACTTAAAAGGGCGCAGGAATCGGACTTATCCTTAAAAAGCAATACGATAAGGCTTAACAAAATCGAAATATCCTTAGCTGTTATTGCTTCTCAATTCCAGAATACACAGGCGTCGATAAAATAATGGATAAAAACATATACGATGAAATAATTATAGCAGCCGTCAAGAAATGGCTTCCAGAAGATTATGACTGGCGGCTATTCAAGGCTCAGCTATTCCAAGAATCCAGCCTTAACCAGTTTGCGGTATCGCCAGCGGGAGCCGTGGGGCTTGCGCAGATAATGCCAGCGACTTGGGCTCAGTGGTCTGTTAGGGCTGGCCACAAAGGCGAGTCACCAACAGACGCGAAGGCCAGCATAGAAACGGGCGCATGCTATCTAGGAATGCTCATTGAAAAATGGCATTGGCCGAGGCCATCTATCGATAGACACTGCCTAGCGCTGGCAAGCTACAACGCCGGGTTTAGCAATATCTTAAAGGCGCAAAAAATAGCCGGTGGCGTTTCTGGATACAAAGAAATAATTGGCTCTCTTTGTCAGGTTACAAGCCCGAAAAACTGCCATGAAACAATGAATTATTCCAGATCCATATTTAACCACTATCTAAGCGATGTAATGTAATGCCAGCTAAGTCCACCAGCGCCCTCGTAAGCAATAAGCTGTATACCCTTGGCGAGCCTGTTCTTATGCCATACCATAACGACGTGGGCATTGTCAGGGAGTTTGCCGCGCTATTCTATAACGTCAGATACATAGACGGCCGGTGGTGGCTTGAAATGCAGGAAGGCTTCCAGTGGAATGGGGCGAACAGATACCCGGATTATGATTTTATTTTGCTTCCGAGCGCAAAGCATGATGTTAATTGCTGGCTTATAGAGCATGGAATTATCCCGCAAGAAAGCAACGATTTAATTGATTTAGAGCTAAAGCTAGACGTTCAGGAAAGCAAGACAAAAATACCTTTTACAAAAGGCGGGCTTATCCCTAGAAAAATGCGCGGTTGGATCATTGGTCGCGCTACAAATTTGCATAATGCCAAGAAAAAAAAAGGCGTTATAGAGCATCAATTTATGTACAGAAGAATCGAATTATGAAATACATTTTATTTATGGCATTCATTATGACAGGTTGCGCCACAAGCGATAAAGGATTGCTCGAAACCCTAGAATTTGATTGCGAGGAGTACGGCACAATCAAAGCGGTCGGAGAAATAAGCGTTGGAACAATCCCTTTCTTTTCAAGCAAGGTCCACGTCGATTATGAAAAATCAAAGGACTCGGGCGACTGCGCTAACGGGAAAACCAATTAAAGGCTCTCCTGATAACAAGACTCCTTAAAACGCTTATTCCAGTATAGATACAGCCGATCCAAAAATTGGTTTCCGCATCAGGTAAGGCATACCCAGCCAGTGGAAAAACAAAGAAGTTAGCAACAAAGTTAATAGAAAACCCAATAAATACATTTGTCCACGCCTCGCCAACAGACTGCCACGGAGATTGGCCGTACTTTGGCGCTTTGACAAATGCTCCATAAAGTGTAGTTGACAGCATTAGTGCGATACCGCACAGCCCCCAAAATACTAAAGCGCTCATAGGTTATCTGCAATAGAGTAATGCTTGGGGGATTTGTCCTTGTGGCTTTCTTTGATCTTGGCGACCATCGGCGAATATTTCTCAACCATCTTAATATAAGCGCCATTAAACATCCTATCATCAGTCATGTTGCCCTGCTCGCTTGCTTCAATCAATATGGCAAGGCAAGCCAGCGAGTGAGCCAGGTGAGGAAGCCCGCTGTCTGGATCTGTGTTTTCTCCCTCAAACCATTTATTCATGTGACGACGGCAAGCATCATAATAAATGCTTGCGCGAACACCTACAGCCCTAAAATTAGAGCGGCCGTATTTGCTTGCGCCATCGAGCAGCGCAAGAGATCCGAGCAGGGTTGCCGTCTCAGGCCACAAATGAAATGGGATCTTGTCGCATCCTACAAAATCCTTGGGGTTTGTTTTTTTCACTTTGTGCACTCCTTCTCCATTTCCGAATCATGCCAGCCAGCTAACCACCACGATCTATTTGCCGTCTCAAAAACGCATGTTGCAGCGTCTTTGCTCTGGCCTTCTGTTTGTGCATTGTGTCCCTGAGCGTAATAGCGCCAAGATTTTTTTGTAATAAATTCAGGGGCATCGTCAATCATTTTGGTTTACACTCCTTTTCAAAAGTTTCTTTATAATCCGGCCAGCCGTATTCGCCGCCGGTTTGGTTGAACATTTCAACCATTTCGCAGTAGATTTCGGATTCTTCGTTTTGGGTTTCTGTGTCAATAGATGCAAAAACGCAAAGAATAAAAAGTGCGCCCATCATAAACCAGTCTATAAATCTCACAATACGGCCCTCCTTTGGGCTTTGGTTAATGTGTATAGCAGTAACTATAAACCCATTAAATCAACAAAGCAAACATTTTAATGTTTAACAGGAAAGAACTCTATAATCATTATGGAAGACGCCGCCGAACAGCTTGGCAAATCTTCCGCAATGATAAAGGCGGCGCGACGGCTAACCGCTTGCCCCTGAAAATGTACGCCGTCAATCCAGATATTAAAGTATTTCATCTCTTAGCCCGCCAAGACCGGCCAAACTTGTGTAGCAGCGTTCGTTTGCCGTTGGCATAGGTCACAACGTCGGTATGCAGCCAAGAACTAAGGCCTTCCGCATACTCAAGGTCCAAACGTGAATTTGTGCCCGCTCTGTAGTGGCCTCCTTCAATTGCCGGGGAATGGCCGTGCCCTGTGTTGCATTTTACGCCAATATCCTTGTAGGCGTTGATAGAGCCCCGTGCGCCGTTGACGCCTTTGTCCCCGTGGAATGAATTTTCTGTTCCTGCAATCATTAACGAATCGCTGCGCTTTAAGAATCTCATGCCGTCAAATTCCAAGTGATCCCTTGCCAGCAATTCAAGAGGATTGGGAATCTTTGCCGACGTTTCACCCATTACCACGCCAGATAAAACCCGAGCCATCATGGTGTGATAAAACAAGGCGTTTTCTGGATCGAGATTAGGCTCGCCACGCTCCAACCAAGTGAGCAAGTGCTCATTGTGGTTTGAACCAACAATAAAGAATTCAGTATCAGCACAAAGCCAGCCTTTTGTTTTCTCAAAAGTCCGTAAAACTTCTTTCTCCACGTTGTTCTTGCCGCTTTTGTGCTTGGCGTAATTAATAAACACTCGGTTCTTGTGATGATGTGATCCAGAATAGCCATCAAACCAATCGTGAAGCACTACTTTTTCAGGCTTTAGGACTTTTACAATGCAGTCCTTATCTAAAAACGTGATCCTTTCGCAATCTGGATCTATAAACTCTGTGTGAATATCGCCAAGCGTCAATCCTGCGGCCCTTGGGGCTTTCTTTTTACCCGTTGGCGTGTACTCATAATCCAGATCGATAAAACTGCCATCCTCCATGGCGGCAATTTGCCTTGTGTGATAGGTGTCGCCCTCAATCTCAACGACTGTTGCGCCAATAATGTGATGAAAATCACCTTTTGCGCCAGCTTTCGTGTCTGAATAATTCGACTTAGTGATTGCTCCAGTGGTCATTAATAACTTTGGAAGCTCGTGTTGTGGCGTCGCCACGGCCTTTAGCTGTACCTTTGGGTGCCCGAATATACCAGACATCCCTCCTGTTATCGCCTCAAGCCCTGAGAGCGGCTGGCTGGCGGTTGGCTGGGTTTTGATGTCTCCCATTATCAATATGTTGCTGTTCAGCACTTTTCTGTGATTCATTAAGTATGGCGAAACTTCGTCGGCCCAATACTCTTTTGACCTCTTGGAAATCTCGTTTTCACTAACGCTTGTCGGGTTTCTATACCTGCCTGGTATAACAACCAGCATGGCGTTTCTGTGTTTGCAGTATTGCTTGATCGATGCAAGGAATTCGGTATCAACTTCCGTGGCATTTTGCGCCCAGGTGACAACATAGGTCGGCACTTTTTGCGATAGCTTCTTATCTATTTTTTCAGAATTTCCAGCAGAAACCTCTTTGTCCGGCTCAATTATTGGTTTTGGATTATAGCCAGCGGCAATTGCTCTTTTCATAACCCGTCCAACGGCACGAACAACGCTTGAATGAGTCACGCCAAGAAAATCCGCAGCGGCGCGGCTACTCCCTTGGCTTATCCACGCCTCAATACATCGCTTTTCAACTTCCGTTGGGCTTCCCAGCTTTAAAATCTTATAGTCGGGGATTATTGGATTTGACATTTCATTTCCTTTTTTTGGTTGCTGTTAGTCTAATCATTTCATCCTTAAGCCTTTGCTGAATATAGCTATGCGCTTTTTCTATTTCTGCTAATCGGTTGCTTTTTTCCATCCTTAAAATTGATAATGCTTTTTTGTGTATCGGTAGGGCGGCAGCGCTAAAAATGGCTGCGCTTGGGTTTGGTTGTTTTCCGTTTAGGTATGCCGTTATTTGCTCGGATGCACGGACCATTGTAAAAACGCCTCCCATGCAGCTTCCCATCCTAACGCTAAACAGGCAAATGCACCAGCTTGTTGGGCTGCAAGCAAGTATTCAACCTGCCCCGGTTGCCAAACGCATTTGGTATGGTCTTGGCGCTTAAGCTCACAAACAAACGTTATTGAGCCAGGGATAATGATATCACTAGAACCGGGCGTCATGCCTTCCGCCTTGTGGCGGTCGGTTTGGCGTATGTCGCGCTTACCCTCGTTTCTTGGGTGAATGGCTATTTTTCCATAGGTGTCTGGGTACTCGCGGCGCAGCTTATTAAAAAACGTCATTTGCTCAGCGCCCTCGGTTGGGCACTTTCCTCGAAACGATACGTTCCCGAATACTTTTATGTCGCTATGGAGCTTCATCTTTAGGCCTATCGTAATCGTAAACTCTATAAAATCCGGTTTCCGCATCCTTTTTATAGGTAACGGTTAGCGGGACTCGGTCGCCATAATTGGTCGATTCATTGTAAATTGCAAGGTCTTTGGCTTTTGGTCCGGAAGAATAGCCAGGCATAAGCCAAACGGAAAACTTGCGGTAAGGGGTAACAATGTCAATCCTAATCGTTTCGTTTCCCTTTGCCGATACACTGGAAAAGCTAGACATTGATATAATTTCGTCGGTCTGAATCATGGCGGCGTTTCTTTTCATTGCCTTAAATTCAATCCTTAGCTTTTCGTTAGGATCTATTATTTCACCTTTGCAATGGGAGCAATAACGCGCAGCAATGTCATTGTCGCCATCACAGTGCGGGCACGCCTTAAACGTCCAGCGGTAGTCGCATTGCCTATATTCTCCAGCAACAAGCGCTAGGCCTAAGCAGCGGCGCCCGTGGTGCGCTGGCATTGGCCCCATGTCGGTTTCGATTGGTAAACCTTCCAGATCTATAAAATACCCGTTTTTATTTATCGGGAATTTTTCAGGGTTGCGTCTTGCTGAAAACTCGTTCAGGTTACTGCATTCTGGGCACTTGGTTTCTAATATTGCTTTTTCGCTACTTATAAAACCGGCCTTTATTTTTGGGTTGAACACGTCTCCGTCTGGACAGTGGCGGTCGATGTTTTCGGCGTAGTCAAGAATCAAGCAATCCTCTTTGCCTTCTCTTATTCTTAGTCCGCGCCCAATGATTTGTTGTAACAGCGCAACAGATTCTGTTGCTCTCAATATAGCTATGACGTCAACGTGATCTGCGTCAAATCCACGGGTTAAAACGCCAACATTGACTAGGTACTTTATTTCTTGGCGCTTAAAGGACGCGATTATCTTTTTTCGCTTTGTTTTTCCTGTCAGCGCTGTAAGTATTGCGGATATCTCGGGTGGCAGACTGGCATAGACTTCCTCGGCATGTTGGACCGTGGCAGCAAAAAACATAACGCCTTTGCGGTACTTGCTTTGGTTTATAACGTCGCCAACGATTGCAGCCGTTTTTCTGCCGTGCCCGTGATATGCGCGGTCAACGTCCTCACTTTTAAATTTGCCATTGCCATTAAGCGACATAGCCAACGTGTCATAGTGGCCGGAATTTATCTCACCAATAACTGGTGGCGTCAACCATCCTTTGTCAATTAAAAAAGGAGCCTTTACAGTATAAACCCTCTTTGTGAAATAGGGATCCGCGCAGCTTGACTCGGGCATCGATTTGCCATTTTCATCAATTGCGTAGATGTAACCTGTTTTTAATCGATAGGGCGTGGCGCTAAACCCGATCACTCTTACTTGTGGGTTTAACTCCCTCACCTTTTCAATTATATGCTGGATGGTTGGCGTGATCTCGTGGCATTCGTCAACAATTACCGCAGCAATGTCACCACCAAACCGGCTGATCCTGTTTTTGACCGTGCCAGGCGTGCCGAATATAATTGGGTGGCGCATTGATACCGGACCAGCCGACGCACTAAACAAGCTGGCTGGGTTTCCTGTAAGCAAATACTTTTCATAATTTTGCTCGACAAGTTCGGCGCTTGGCTGGAGACATAAAACCCGCTTACCTTTGCTAATTTTGTGAATCTCATTAGCCAGCGCTGCAATGTTGTGGCTTTTCCCTGCGCCGGTCGCGGCTTCCGCAACACAGGCCGCAAGGGTTTTCTTTATGTGAGACATGATGGCGCTGTGCATTTGTTGTTGGTAGTCTCTTAGCCCTGCCATTTATCGCGTTCCCTTTTGTCTATTCTTTCTTCTTCAAGCTGGGCGTCATTGCAGAAATCACAAAGCCCAGATTCGCTTTCTTTTATTTCCTCATGGCAGTTATCGCATGTAAACATTAACTTAACTTCCAATAGCTAGACGGCTTGCCGCGAAACTTGTCCATATAAGCGCTGGTAAGGTTTGGTCGCAATCGCTTGACCATTTTAGCATAGCTGACAGCGCCAGCCCTTTCAACATTGGTCAACAATCGATCGCCAATAATACTAGATCGTCCGTCTGTCATTGCCACAAGCTCGGCCATTGCCTGTGTCTTTCGCTCGGTTGCCAGCGCAACCGCTTCGCTCAAATCATCAATTTCAGCAACCAATTGCAGCGCTTCTTTTTTGTTAATAGTTGGGCGCCTTGGCTCTAGGTGGATACTGTTGTCTTTTTCTTTTAAAAATCTGGCGTGAAAGGCTTTAAGGATTGGTAGGTTCTGGGTAAGCCACCAGCCATCTGAGGACGTGGTTTGAAGGTCTGTGCCGCTAGGCGTCCATTGATAAAAATCAACAAAATCCCTGCCAGCGCAAAGCATTTCAATTTGTACTTGAGCATAATAATAAGGAAGGTCTTTTATTAAATCCTTAAATTCTGGATTTTCTTTGTTGCGAATACCAAAAGGACACTTTATTTCGATCAGACCATTATCGCCAATCAAACCATCTGGAGACGCGCCAAGCCAGTCCTCATATTCAAAAAAGCCGCATTCGGTAACAGTGTTGCCAGTCTCCAATTCATAATCAAATTGCGCGGTCGCTTCGTTATGCGTGCCCCATTCGGTCGCTACGTTGCCTTGGAACTCGCGCTCGGCTCCGTGGTACTCGCGGACCATTGTTCTCATGGCATCCTCTGGAGTCTGCCAAGGATTAAGGCCAAGAATTGCGCCAGCTATCGAGCCCGTGATTCTACCTTTGCGGGCCTGAAACCATTCTTTGCTTCTTTGTGGTGCTTTTACTTCGCTCATTGTGTTTTTCCTTTTAAAAAACGCCCGGCCGAAACCGGGCAAACTATGCAAGGGGTTTTAGATCAGAAGGGAATTTCGTCGTCGAAGTTATCGGGCGCTGGTTCAGCCTTGGGCGCTGCTTTCTTCGCAGCGTTCATGCCGCTACCCGTCGCCGCTTTTTTATTACTGCGCGGAGAAACAGAGCTAACCCAATTGCCGGTCATTTCTTGGCCGTCGTCGTTTTCCATTTTCCAAAGCTGCAACATTAAGACCATTGGCTTGTTGCAAAGATTTTGAGTCAATGAAATATCGTCTGGGCGCTCGCCAGCCTTGGCAAGTTTACCGCCAGCGTTGGCGTCGATAGCTGCAAGCATTCTCTTTGCTTTGTCGGCTTTTTTAGAATCCTCAGATTCAACACGGATCTTCTGAAAAACCTTGCGGCCTTTATATTCCTCAGGACCAAGAACGGTCCATCTCGCCTTTATATACTCGTCAGGGTCCCCGTATTCGCTTGAATCCCAGCTTACTTCGTCAATTGCTGCAAGGACTTGGGTTTTGGCTGGAATTGGCTCGATATCGCCGCCACCGCCGTCAAACTCGCCGGTTGTTGTTGCGGCGCTTTCGCCGTCGGATGTATCCCAAAAGTTTTGTTCTGACATAATTTTGCTTCCTGTTTTATTGCTTGGTTGTTGGTTTTTTGGCCTGTTTAGGGGTCAGTGATGGTACAAGATCGATAAGAGGATTAACACCTTCTTCAACCTCAAGGTCTTCCGTTATTCCGTATCGGTTTTTAGATACGTTGGCGGCCGTGCTATAAGAAACCAGCACACGAGTGCCATCGCTGATTGCTTTTTTACGCTCGCCCTCGTTTCCGATTACGTGCGTTTCCAGCTTCAAGAATCCAACTAGGTCAACATCATCGACATAGTACGGAACGCTCTTTTTATTTAAGCGCAAGCTGTAGCGCGTGTAAGGTTCCGCGTCTGGCAATTCCATTGTTTCAGTGTCGGCGTGGGCAATAAAGATAATATGCATACCCTTCTTGGTGTTGAGAACGCCGCAAGCCTTTCTAACAGAGCTGTGCAGTGCCGCAACAGCGCTTAAGCCCGCGCCGTATCCGCCAAGAGCCTGGTTAATTGATTTAGGTTTCTTGGGGTCATTTGCAACAATATGCTCGACAAACATTCTATCGAGCGCTGTTACTGAATCGATAATAAGAGTTTTATAGTCGTGGTCTTCTCGAATCAATTGCATTAATTGACCCTTTAGATCCTCGACAGCGTCAGCACCGGACAACAAAGGGAACGCGTCCGGCTTGGTTGCTTCGGGGATAGACTGTAAACCGTCCTCGGCTCTTATTACAATAGGACTTGGGAAACTACAAGCAAGAACAGTTTTTCCCATTCCCGAGTCGCCGCACACTGTACCTACTAGCGAACGGTTTGCTGGTTTTGATACGCCTTCTAATGCCATGATTTATCACTCCTTATTTGTGATTGATTTGTTGTAACTGTTGCCAACGATACTGAGTGCAGGTACTATTGTCAACACTTTAATGTTACTAACCAAAAACGAGGACTTAACAATGCCAGAAATTAGACCGATGTCTTTAACACAATTAAGCGAGAAGCTCACAGACGCAAAGCTGAAAACGCTTGCGGCTAAAACCGGATTACACTACAACACTCTGCGGAAAATACGAGACGATCCAAACGCAAATCCAACGCTCAACGTAATGAAAGCGCTTTCGGAATTCTTTAGAAAAGGATAGCAATAATGTTGTACAGGGATTTTTTAGAATCTGGATACAAGATTTTCGGGCTTTATGGCGCAACAAAAAAAGGCTGCAATTGTGGATGGGAGGATTGCGCGGCATTGTTCAAGCATCCAGTCGCCGCAAACTGGCAGCATACGCCGAACTGGTCAGAAGATCAGCTAGAGGTTATGGAACTAACCGGCCAGCTTACAACGGGCTATGGTGTTTTGGTTCAAGGGCTGCTTGTTGTCGATGTTGATTCAAAAAACGGCGGCGTACCATCTTATGAAAAATTGCTAGAAAAAATACCGGCGCTTGCGGGCGCTGGCATGATAGTTAATACAGGATCAGGCAAGGGCTCTAAACACCTTTATTTTAAAGCGCCGACGATGGCGCTTAAGCAAACCCACGCCGAATACCCTGGTATCGATTTTAAATCTAGCGGCTACGTTGTTGGACCGGGCTCGATGCACGCCAGTGGTAATAAATACGAATGCGTTTTGGGTGGGCCAGATGAAATAAGCGAAGCGCCACAGGAATTGCTTGACCTTTTAGAAAAGCCAGAAATACACAGAGCTGAATACAATGGCGAACAGGTTGATATTTCAGACGCCGATATTGCCGATATGCTAAAGCACATCATCAATGATGATCTTGACTATGAGATATTTATCAGGATTGGGATGGCTGTTCATAGCGCTACCAGTGGAAGCGGATTCTACCTTTGGGATACATGGGCCAGCGATTCATCTAAATATAACAAGCGTATCATGGATATGAAATGGCAGAGTTTCGGCAAGTCTGCCAATCCGGTTACGCTTGGAACATTGGTTCATCATGCCGAAGCTGGCGGCTGGACAGAGGAAGTGGAATTTGTTTCCGGCATTGAATGGGATGTGCCAGAGGACGCACCACAGGATGAAACCGGCTTACCCTTTTCAATCGATGGCGTTGATTTGTTGCGCCCACCAGGGTTTGTTGGGGATGTTGTTGCATGGATTAATTCCCAGTGCAGATACCCGCGCGAAGACTTGGCGGTTGCTGGCGGCCTATTTTCCATGGGCAATGTTTGCGGATTAAGATATACCGACGACATTGACGACGTGACAGCAAATCTTTTTGTTTTTTGTGTTGCTGGATCCGGCACGGGTAAAGAAGCAATCAGCCAATCGGTTGCCGAGGTTCACCGGGCCGCAGGTATTCACCGCGCAAGTCATGGACCAATAAAGTCAGAGCAGGAAATCATTAGAAACCTAATCAAGAATCAGGCAGCTTTTCACGACGTAGACGAGTTTGGTTATTTTCTCCAGCGCATAAACAACGCAAGAAAGCACGGCGGCGCTTCTTATTTGGACGGCGTTATCGCGGCTCTTATGTCGGCTTACTCAAAAGCGAACGGCTATATGTTGCTAACGGGTGACACTAAGGACGACGTTCGCAAGGCGCTTTCTATGGAGCTTAAGCAATGCCAAAAGGCGGTCGGAGAAAACGACGATCCAAGTGGCCAGCTTGCGGCTAGGATACCAAACCTTGAGCGAGCGCTTGGGCATATCGATAATGGGCTAGAAAAGCCGTTTATCTCTTTGATGGG
>Ga0222691_1000643_pt1 | contig 11622 bp, 7 predicted proteins | sample AntAcemetage1237_FD_179839 | JGI IMG/M metagenome (GOLD analysis project Ga0222691, IMG submission 179839) | Saline water microbial communities from Ace Lake, Antarctica - #1237 | ecosystem: Environmental > Aquatic > Non-marine Saline and Alkaline > Saline | place: Antarctica: Ace Lake... | reverse complement strand
GGGGGATAACGTGGTGTTCCTCAAGAGCACTTGGTTCATCAAGGCCACACATCTCACACTTGACCTTTTTCAGCTTTGGCTGCCCGTAACGTCTTCTGATGGATACCATAACATTAGGTATGATACTACGTTGACTTTGATAAGCCTATGTTTTTTACGAACAACCCTTGCCCCGCATCATAGATTTTATACCAACCTAACTCATTTGCGTGCTCACTTTGAGGCAACTTCCTTTCATCCATGTTTGCAAATCTCTATATCGTCTCTGCCTTGCTCTGCAAAGCGCTTTTCAATTTCACCAAACGTTATTCTTCTTGCCATAACAAAACCTCGCCAACTACTAAGTAGCATAGCGAGGTCTCATGGGGCTGCACAGCTTAGCTTCTGTTAGTAGTCCAGCCTTACTTTGAAGGTGATATCCCTTTCGTCGTCCTTTAGAACGGGACGACTCAGCTTAGCGACGGCCAATAAGTTATCAAAAGCATCATACATGCCGATGCTTGAAACAAATGTAAAGCTTCTTTGGGTTTCCTCTTGGCCTTCGTCGATGACAACGATACGATTTTCGGAATCTACGTAAGAAGGGTTACTTGAGTAGTTGAATTCATCGGCAGCAAGTCGAGCAAAGAAAAGTGATGAATTGATGTTTGTGATGTTCTGAAATGTGATTGCTGTCTGGTCAACGGTTCCCGAGAGGAATCTGGTGGATGCCAAATGATCAACAACATCATCAATCGATGCCGAAAGCAGCAGCTTATCGAATGTACCAGAAAGGAAGGCAGTGCCTGTAGCTGTTACGCCATCAATTGCTCCTGAGATTTCCACTGTCTGATCCATAGACCTAGAAAGGTCCATGACAAAGATGCCTTTATCAATGAACAAAAGCCCAAGAGGGACAGCTGTATTTGATGAATCGACAACCGTAGAGACCTGACCGCCAAAAGTGAACTCCTTATTTACAGACGAGTTGATATCTGTAAGGATTTTTGTAGCGCTCTCTGGTGGGGTACTGATAGTCGGGGTATCGGCATTTTTGAAACCATCCAGACTAGCAGTTGGGAAGTAGCGCAAGGCAAAAGTCTCACGCTTCATCTGATCACGGGAGAACAATCGCTTAAAGCAAAGGAACCCAGCTTCCTTAATTTGGAAGGAGGTAGAGCCTGAGCGAGCTGTGAAAACAGCGGCGGAATCCCCAAGAAGGTTTTGGGCAAATTGGCGGTAGAGATCCATCTTTTCACGCATCATGAGAGTGTCAGAGCCAAACAGATATTTGCCGTTAGCATCAATCGTCGGGTTAGCATTCTGAACAACCTCTGAGCCGCTAGCAAGTCCAATCGTTATATCGAAAACAGGGTTTGCTGTCTGGAGAGTGAAGTCTTGATCGTATACAGTCTGGAACAATGATGACGTTACACCAGGTCCCACACCGCCAGTCACAAAAACTTGAAATTTTCTTCGTGTGCTCGATGCAGAAATATCTGTGTTGATCACGTCCACTAATTGGTTCAAAAAGCTTCTGCTTGTTTTCACATCTTCTGCTGCGAATTCTTTGAATGTAGCCAAAATATACCTTCTACTTGCTTATTTGCTGTTGGTTAATTAAAGGCAGACCATACGTTGTAGTTGCCCTGTGACATTGTTCACACAATGTTCTACCATTTTTAATATCCCAAAGCGCCTCACAGCTTTGCGCTTCGTGTGTTGATTTCAACTTATTGCGATGTACGATTAAAGCAAAGGGCTTAATATGATTAACATTTAGTTGCACATGTGTAGCACCGCAAAATTTCTTAGTGAACTCTTCTATGGATGTGTTTTGCATAAAAAGTATTAGATCATGTGTTCTTTGAGATTTGTGTCTCAAATTCGTATACAGCGCCTGACTGCACACCTGAGATTTTAACAAAGGTGCTGATCAAGCTCTTGTTGAATGTTGCTCCGTAAATTTGGAACTGCGATTCTGTTATCGCCTTGGTTGCAAGAGTGAAAGAGAGCCGTGAACCGCCAACAGCGGTTTCAACAGCATCACGAGTTAACAAGTAAGTTGCTCTCTGCTGACCATCGATATCTTCTGGAGTGGAGCCGAGCACCTGTAGGAACTGATTGTTCATTTCCACAATGAAAGCCTGGTCTCTCAGCTCTACGTCAATGGAGTTTTCATCCTGAATGTCTTGAGCAACGGTGAGGTTTCGTCGTTTGACGGTAGTGCTGCCAATAGAGACGACGTTGGTAGTTGCAGTAACACCTTCACCTGTCAGGGACAGGGTTGGCAGGCGGATCAAGCTCGGATTGGACACACTGATCATTCTATATTTTTGGGCGAGGCCTTGGTTGGTCAATGCTTCAAAAATTGGTGTGTTCTTTTCCAGCTTCTCTTTGCCGACTGTTCGGCCGAATTTCTGAATGATCGTATAATCTATCTCGTCATCTCCAGGGGAGAATTTGACGATAGAAAAACTGCCATCGTTTCTGGCCAAGAACTCACGGCCCTTGTCTGTTAAAACAGCGTCTAAAATGATGTTGTTTGTATCGTTCTGTAGAAATCCCATTATCTTACCCTAAGCCTGTTAATAAATTCTTTGGCTGGAAGCGTGCCGAACTCTTTGACTGTTCTTACTCTTCATTATTCTTCTCTGTAGTTGTTCTTTTGTCTTGTAACTTAATTTTGACAACTTGTTGTTGTTGTAGATCGATGTTTATCAGCTGCAATCGGTAATCAGCACCACGGTCCGTTTTAAGTAGGCCGAGATCGTTGTTTTGTGAGTCAATGACATTCAGATATTCTGGGTTAAAGTAAACTTTGACCTTCTTGTGCCCTGAATCACGAATTGAATCAACGAATGTATCCTCCTGAAGGAAGGCATTGGGGTAAGCTTTCGGGGCACCCGTTAGTGAGATCAGCTTCTTCTCGATCTTGTTTGTGTACCTGTTGAAGGATGCTTCAAATTGTATGCTATAACCAGAAGTAAATCCGTGTGCATCAACAGCCGCAACTGCGTATATGTACCTGGAATCCTTGTCGAACTCCTTATCGATGTAATATGACTGGGGCGAAGAAAGTTTTATTATGAGCTGTGGGTCTGGGAATTCCCTGGCTGGCGATTTAACAACAGAGTTATCGAAATCGAACTCACGAATTAGTTGGAATGGTTCTAGAATAGAAGACCGTCTAAAGACCTGGAATTTCTTGATGTCTCTTTGCGGATTTACAGGAAAGTTCCACATAAGCCTGGCAGCCTGACTGGTATAACACCAATTTACATTGAAGTCACACGGTGGGGGCGGGGCTACACTTTCTTCGGTGCGTACCAAGACCCTCTTAGTTGGCTTAGAAGAAATGAGGAAGCTGATTGCAACGACTGAATTTGAGTCCGTGTCTTCAACTTGAAGTTCCACAAACGCAATAGTGCGGATAGTGTAGCCATAGGTGGTTCCATATCTCACCCGAAGATCAACAGCAGCATTTGCTCTTGGATTTTCAACAATAATTGGGTCGTGGTCGACGGACCCACCATCGGCCAGGTATTCAATTTTATCAACCACATAACCAATAACCTGAACGGTTGGGTCAAAAGCATTTGGGTCTACTTCACGGTAGTCAAGGAATTCCAGGACTTCGAAGTCGTAATCACGGCCATCTAAGATGGTAGAGTTCTTCTGGGAGGTTGCCTCTTGCTGTATTTGGTTGGCACTTTCTAGTAGCTGACTAGCTTCGTCATCAAAAATATTGATTGTGTTCTCCTGCGTAGTTTTCAGCAGCGTCGCAGCGACCTTATTGTTTAGTTGGGTTCTGACTCGAACTTGAGATATTTCATCGGTTAAACTCTCTACCACCTTCTCACGACCACGACTATCCAGGAAGGTGTATCCGTTTTCCGACATCGTAAAGAAGGTGTTGGTTAAAAACCTTGTGTCAATTCTGCGATTTGTTTTGGTTCTCAAAAATCGCAGAATGTCAATTGGGGATTCTTCATCGTTTGGATTCTGGTGGTCTCTTACTTCCTGAAGTAAACGATTTAAGAAAAAGTCCATTTTCTCGTCGGCGCCGTTATCCTGAAGATAGACATTGGTGTACTCATCTGTAACGAAAGTTTGTTCATTGTGGATCTTCTTCAAGTTGGACTGAATACTCACGTTGTTTATTGTCGGGTTTTCTATACTTCCAAGTCTGCTTTGGTCAACTGTTGGAGTCCAAGAAAAACGTACAAACCTCGGGGTAAAACGTCGGAAATTAATTGAATCGATAAAGGAATTGTCGAATCCTCCTGCTGAGCGGTTGCGGATAAATTCTGGTGATTCAAGTTCTGAATCGCTAACTCTCTCATCAGCCTCAAAGAAGCCATAGACAAACGACGCATCAAAGGTTTTAACCTCTGGAACGTCCACGTATGCGATACGCTTTGAAGGAAGGGACTGGGCCATTATATTGAGTTCTCCACGACTACAAAGTAGTCTTCAAATACAAGTTCGTTTCTGGTCTTTGGGCGTAAGTACAGAATACCGTTTTGATTCACAATGCGTTCTTGAACAACGGATTTTTGGAATGTGAGTTTGCCGCTCTCTGAATCTAGTGTCTCTTCCTCATCAATTTCGAAATCTTCTGTATTGAATGCGAGATGAAAAACTCGATCAAACATTTTAGGGCTTGTAACTTTGGAGCGAAGAACTTCGGGCTCAAATACAGCGTTACCATAAGTCAAGAGCCTCAAAACATCTTTTGTTTCATCGTCCACGTTGTTGTTGGCGAGCAAGTCAGGAATTGGCTGATTAGGCACCTTCTTTTTGAGGGTGTCTCGCAAATAGGTAAAGACAAGATTGTTCAATTCTTCGCTAAAGGTCGTACCAGGTTCAATCTTGTTCTTGGCAAAAGTAGCTTCGTCAATACGCATGCCTGTTAGCAATCTCATATACAGGCCTAGCAGCCCATCAGCAGTATGATTTTCTATGAGTTCACGCTTCTGTCCAAGAGATAAAAAGTCATACCCATCATCGTCAGCAATGTTGTTCCAGGAACGAGTCTTAGGGTTTGAGACAATGCCAAGGTCAAGAATTTTGTTTCGCTGTACAATCTTCGACCAGGCCTCACCTTTATTTGCCTGAGTAAGTTCTAGGTTTTCTTCCTGAAACAAGCTGAGGTCGAACAGGAATGTCTTTGGTTTAAAGATAATATCCTCAAAACGTTGGTCACGCTTGTAAAGCTTAATTGCCACGACATCGAACTGTTTGTCTTTGAAGCTTCTTTGGTTTATGTCCATGCGCTCAATTCGGTCTGCTAGCTGCTGGGAAAAACCAGATGGGATTCCAACGGAAATAATCTTGGTTCTAAGATCAGCATTTGACCCCAAGAGATATTTGGGCTCAGACAACAAAGAAATTAGTGCGTTCCTGGTTGACGGAAATATGATTTCATCATCCACAAGAGCATTCTCTGCACGCCCCAAACCCAAGGCACGGCCCAGGCCTGTTTGGGCTGCCTGATCAGTTTCAGCAAAATTGCGAGAGCGATTCCTGGCTTCACGTTGGATGAAGGCGGCTGTACGGACCTGAGATGGGTTTCGAGCAATAGCCAAGTCCTCAATCGAGTTTTCTGTAAGGAAGTTATTTAGGAATTCTGGAGAGAAGAAGTTTACCATACTCCTTTTTCCGCTTCGAATTCGACCTTCAACAACTGAAAGGATATTGAGGATATTTTCAATAATCTTATCCTCAGTAACCACCTTGTTTTTTGTCGCCTTCAGGTTGTTTTTGAGGTTGATTGTGTCACGTGAGAATGACAGAGCTTCAATATTTGCAGGCCCCAATTTCTGAATAAGGCGGGTCCCAAGGAAAGCTGAGCCTAGGTTCCTATTAACCAGCGTTTTCGTATTGCCTGAAGTCCGACTGTTGTTGTCGGTCAAGAAGCTAAGCGTGCTCGCAGCCATGGCTGTCTTACTAGTGTTCGCTGTGGAATCTCCTGAACGCATAATCCTGGTAAGAGTCGGAGTGAGTAACCTACTAAATGCAGTCGATGTCTTTGAGTTTTTGGATGCGAGTGTTGTCAGCGCTGCACGTGGAAGACGAGTAGTGGAACGTCTGAGTAGCGCAGGTGAAAATTGAATAGGTCGGACCGTAATGACGTCGTTGATTGATTTAACAACGAAATCGCTTTTTTGTGCATCGATTGTGATGAAGGTGCTAAAAATACTTCTTGATCTACCAAAGCTCGAAAAACTGTATTTGGATGTCATGCTTGCAAGGATTTCAAAAATGATCAAAAGCTGGGTACTTGTGCTAAGGAAGTTGAACCGAGTGCGGCCCGATTGATCGTCAAGGAGGTGAACGGATTCTCCGTTGTGAGTTGCGGCTTGCGTAAGTGAATTTGCGATATCTACAAATTGTTTAATAAGATTTGTTGAGGTTGCAGATTTCGGATCCACGTTGCTCATCAGAATTTTACGGATGGTGTAACGAGGGATGTTGATAGTAGTTTGGTTGAAGGTCAAAGCGTTAACGGAAAGTCTCGCATGGGCTGAAAGGTTGATGTCTCTCGGAGACTTGGTTGCTCTGAACCTGGTATAATCTGGACTGGCTCTTAGGACTAGACCAAGGTTAAACTTGGGAGCAGAAGTTGTCAGGGCAATAACTCGATTTTCTATGTCCGCCGCTAGGCGTTGCAGGTATGGTCGTAAAGTACGGATCCCGCCGCCCAGCCTTGGGTTCCTTCGCTTGGAAACATTTACATTAGGGAAGGAACGGATATTCCCAAATTCACGAGCAAGCTCCTGAAACACAGGCTTTTGATCGTTAGGTGAGGTGCTTGCAAGGCCCGAAAGCATACAGAATTGGAATAACTTACTTTTGAGTTCGTTGTCTGTGTTAGCCAGTTTAAAGATAGCAGTGATTACTGCCTGGTCACGATTCAAGCTGTTTAGATCAATCATGCCAACAGTGGCATCCCTGAAAGAAGTATAAACAAGGTCCACGAGCGGGTCAGCGTTTAAAGTTCCTTGCTTATTGAGACTGAACATCTCAGAGATGAGATTGCTTGCTTCGTTGATTCGGCTGGAAACCTGGTTAGCAAAATTCACGTAAGGTTGTGTGTTGAATCGGCCATCAGTGATCTGGAGCACGGAGTCGACAAAAAAGCCACTCCCAGGAATGAATGTCTTTTTGCTGTCACTCGCATCAACGTATTTCTTCTCAAGTGGAAGCACGACCGAGTTTTCTGATAAGGGTTGTACAAACAAAGAAGATAGTGATCTGTCCCCGAGCGGCTGCTCAAATATATCAGTTCCAGGAATGCCGATTATGTTGTCAAAAGGTGAGCCTGTATCTCCACTTGCAAAGACATCCTGTAATTTTCTTTTAATTTTAGGGATACCAAGACTTCTAGAAATGCGGTATTCTTTGCTGATTATTGTCAACAGCAAACGAAGTCTATCATCAGGATCATTTGGTAACGAGTTCAAGAAGGTGTTGAAAAAGGAACGCTGAGCTGCATTCGCTGCTAAGTTCCTTGAACGTATTTGGTCAATCGTGAATGAAAACCCATCATTCAGTGTGTAGGTGGTGTCGATGCTAACTGGGTCAAAATCATTGACTCGATCGCTGTCTTCTAGGTCAAGCAGGTTGACCGAGTAGTTTTCAGAAATTTCCTTGAAATCAGCAAGCAGTTGAAGGATGATTTTGGTATCAGAAAAGGCGTCGAGCTTATCTTTTGAGAGCTGCATTCGGCGGTCAAAAAAGTCATCCAATGGGAGAAGGTGCTTGTCAAAGTCCGACCTAGGAATGTCCTTGAGATCAAGCAGCTTTTTAATCACTTCAACCTTATCAAGGATTTGACCATACCACTCTATAGTTCTGTCAGTTCGTCCCAAATTGCTCTGCCATCGGTTGCGAATCCCTGACAAAATTTCCGCTGTTCTTTGGTTGTTGTCTTTGGACATGCCTTCCAGAAGACCGACCAATGTGTCACGTCGGAGCCACAGTGCATTGTATTGAGTGTCAATGAGTTTGCCAGCAGGTGAGAAATCCTTAAGGTAACGTGCTTGTGACCTATCCTTCCATACAGGCAGGAAGTCTGTTATTTGGATTATTTCAGGGCGAAATGCAGAAATGCCATTACGTTCAAGTGGAACGAATTGTGAGTTTGCGAGACGAGTTTCAGACACATCTAGAACATCCTCAGAGTATTTCTCGGCAGGGGGTCGCTTCAACAGCGGAAGCTGAAGTTTGAATTGTGGCAATCTTATGGTGCGAGTTAACCGACGAAGGTCGGCGACCCCACTAATATTCAGATTGTTCGTTACAGGCAGTTGTCGAAGAGTAAGCGGCGACGTGCCCCTGGGACTGGACCGAGGAAAGACAGCTGTTACAGCTGGCCTTTTGGTTCCCACCCTCGAAACTGAGGTCGAAGCCGAACTCGTCCGAGTTGACGTTCTTCTGCTTGTACTTGTAGGTACAACCGCCTGGGTTGACAAACGTCCGAGCACGGCTGCCGTCCCAGTTGACTTGGTTCTGCGCTTTCTACGTGCCATTAAATTACCACCGAGTTTGTTTTGAGTTCTGGACCCCGACTATAGTCGAACATCACAGGAACAATGTAGTAGGTCAATTCTCCACACTCTTGGTTTGTAAGTTCATCTACAAATTGGAAGTAGTTGGAATTCGTGATGTTGTGTGATTTGCCAACAACAGTTCGAATGCCAAGAACGTCAAGGATAACTATGAAATGGTCTATCTTATTGACATTACCCTGAACTTTCCATTGGATAAAAATATTACTCTCTCCAAACTGGCTGATCTTGCCCTCGGTCAAAGAAGGAATTATGTCAGCTAAAGATACAACTACATTTTGTGTATCAACAACCCGACCAAAAGTAAAGGTACTCTTTGAGTGGTTTCTTAGTCGAGAAGATTGACTAGAGAGATTGCCCCTGAGCAGAGCCAATGGGTGTTTCCACTTAGCTGGTGCAAATGAGTAACTGACATTTGTTCGTGGAGTAATTGTTCTAGATAAGGTTTCAAAGAGTGTGTCCGTTTCTCGGGCGTGAGCTGTGATATTGTAGTTATAACCAAACCCACCCTGCAAAGGTTTTACTCCTTTAACTCTCCCGAATTTCTTGTCTGAGAAATCTGCACTATCAATAATGCCAAAATCTTCCAATTCACCAGTGCCCAGGTTGGTTCTGGTAATTCTGACAGCAAACAAATCTTGAAGCAAGTTACGGTTGGCCAGCAGCTGGTCTTGGTATTCCGATGTAAATCCCTGCTCACCTAGGAAAGTTTTAACTAAATCTGCGTCCCCCTGGATTACATTTTTTGTTATATTGAAGATGACATCAACGTCATCTCCTGATTCCTCCACCTCTGGCTCGGTGACCTCCAAACTCAGAATGTTGTTAGCGATAGGGCAAAATTCGATGATAAGGTTATTTGCTGCTATCTCCGAAGCTCCATCAATGAACAATAGAATTACACGGTACTCATAGATGCGGTCTTCCTTAACCGAGGAATCCTCAAATACAATAGGAGCGTTAGAATCTTCATCTACTAGTGTGATGTCACCGATGCTCGTAAACGTCCTTTGGTTTATCGTCTTATCCTTGCGTTGTAAACTAACGGCGATAGGCCCTGAAGGAACATCAGAGACTGAAATGACGATAGAGCTATCCAAAATTTCGTGTGTAACTGAAACGTAATAGGTTCGTCGGAAAAAGTTAGTTCTAGAGGCCAAGTTCCCTCTTTGTTGTTGAACGACGACAGAGTCGAATTCAGCGCCTAGAATACCATTTGAGTTTACTGGCACAACACGGTAGATGATAGGATTGGTAGATGCGTACACGTCTTCTATTTTTCTGAAACCATATCCTTGTTCAATATCAAGGGAACCTACTAGGTCATACTGTGCATCGATATTTGGTACAGCTTTTTTGACATCACGTCTGTAGATGTTGACGGATGTTGCATTGAGGTCGTTCTGTTTAATATTCAAAACAGTTTTACCGAGTTTCCCAATGGGGACAGCAGAAACGGTTGGAGCCTTTGTTGGAATTTGAAGTTGGGATACATTTTTGCTGTGAGGCACAGCACGTGTGATAGTTTGAACACGAATATTCCGCATATCGACCAGTTCAAAAATATAGTAGAACTCGTCCTCATCAAGGTCGCCGATGGGAATGCGCAGCTCTTCTTCAATTTCGATCCAGGAAGACTCTTCACGGACGATTGTGTTGAGAAAACGTGATGAATTGACTTGAGCCTGATTGGAGTACCGTCGGTTATTCAAAAGAGACCCGACCAACAGTCTCCCTGGGGCAAGCCTGGACTGATTTGACGGAGTCTTTTTCGAGACGGTTCCAGCAGAGGCTCTAACCGCAGAACGAATAACGTTTGTACGAGCACCAACGAAGCTTGCTGGGTCACACTTGCAGCCAAAAAGCAACCTTGTGGCTGAAGAACGAATCAGCCGAGTTGAGACTGTTCTATCTGAATCGATGTTACGATTTAGGTTTTGGTCTAGAACTGGTAGACGTAAGTTTCTATCTGTTAAATCACTTGCTAGTGCAGGACGTATTCGTCGAACCTTCGTAGCGATCTGGGGCGCTGTGAAAACGCCTTTCGACAGGTGTATGGTTCGGCTATTTGGAATTCGTTTAGTGATATCCGACAAATAGGTAAAAAACCTAGCGCTATCCCTTTGCCGAGCAATGTCCTTGAGCGCCGCTGGACGTGCTAACAAGCGTTTGGTGATAAGTTCGGCATTGAAATTGGTAAAGGTCCGAAAGGTCTTCTTTACCTCAGGCTGCTCAGCAGCTGAGATACGAACTTTGAATGCCTTGGCCCTCACAGCCTTGACTGGGTCAATCCTGAATTTGACTTTGTAAACAAACTCACCACCCTGGGTAATTTTTTCCAGTTTGGCAAACTCGCTTGGGACTTGCATGATATTCGCAGTTCTTTTGATTCGTGCTCTCATCTATAGATTCACCGTCTGTCAGTAAGTAGAGTTTAGGCTAACTTTCAATGATAACCTAACCTATCTGTACTAATATGATCGAACAATATTATAAGGATGGGTCAAGAAAGTTATTTGTCGGCCAAAACTGCCATTAACAGAAAAGGGTTCACTTGGTACCGAGCATTAGGTTATAGTGATATAGCACTTTCTAAAACAGACTGGAACGACGAGAATGGCTAGAGAAATTGATGATCCGAGGAAGCCGCACCTTTGGCCTGTGGGTCAGACAGTGTACCTTCAGGGCAATGCCAAGCAGGTACGAAGCAAACAGAGTCAGGTGTCAGCTGCCGCATTTTCCAAACAGGCCATTGTTGACTGGCTAATGGGTCAACACGGCATGATCCTGGGGTCTGAGGATATTTATCCAGATGGTTCCGAGGCTCCTAGCCGATTTGCCGAAGCTACTGAGCAGGTACACTTCGAGAGCGGGTCCCACGGCATGGTCTTGTCACAGTTTTGGATCGAGTCACTGCCCACCGAGGAAGAACTACAGAAGAATCCTGAGTTGGAACCTGGCTACGCCATTTACTGCTTCATCATGGTCAAGGACAAGATGATCCTTGTTCCCCACAAGGTTTGTACAAAGGTGGCCTAAGACAGAAGTCAGATGAGTCAAAATTATT
>Ga0222691_1000629_pt1 | contig 11814 bp, 17 predicted proteins | sample AntAcemetage1237_FD_179839 | JGI IMG/M metagenome (GOLD analysis project Ga0222691, IMG submission 179839) | Saline water microbial communities from Ace Lake, Antarctica - #1237 | ecosystem: Environmental > Aquatic > Non-marine Saline and Alkaline > Saline | place: Antarctica: Ace Lake... | reverse complement strand
CCATGATTCTATAGCGGCTTCCATACATGTATATGGTTCATCTCTTTCGTTCGGTATTCCTTTAATATAAATAAAATCTCCAGGATTTTCTGTTACTGGGATAAATTTAGATTGAACAGTAAATCCACCAAATGTTGCATGATCGTCAACTTCATAATGAGATGATTTTTCAATGTGTTGTATTTTAGCCCTTTTTGTAACATCTCCATCCCAAGACACAATGAATGTCCCAGGAGATAAAATATAATATCCAAGGCCATTCGCCATAGACAATGGCAGACAATGCACAGCATGACCAGCAGTTGAAGAATTATCTTCAAACCAATCTCTTTTCCTAATGGCCGGTATTGGTGCTAAAGACTTTTCAAAATCATCAGACAAATGTATCTTTATAGTTTTTGTCATTACGCAAAACCACCGTCACTAGTTCTTTCATATGTTATTATTGTATATTGGTCCATATAATGAACTACAAAATCCGAGTCAGCTTCTGCTGCTAAATAAGCAGAAACAGAAGGATGATTAGCAGAATTGGGAACAGAATCACTTGGTATAACCAAGTGATCATTGTTTGCAGTAGCCATCTGCTTTAAAGATGCAGTATCTTTATTTAAAATGTTTCCATTTGTGTCAGTTGTAAAAAAACCAGTATTTACAAAATGCATGTTGATTGCCATAATTATCCCTTAATTAAATGATTAAATCCAATTTTATTTATTTCTGCAACAATTTCTTCATAATTTATAATTTTTCTTTGCAAATCATCTGGATTTTGTTTGCAAAGTTTTGTTGTCAATTTAAAGTTTTTACCAAGCAACCACGGTAATATTGATTCAACATCTGCAATATTATTTTTGAATTTTTCATATACTAATTTTTTATGATCAAAAGTGCTTACTTGCCTATTAAGAAATCTTTTTTCTTCTCTTATTCTTAATAGTTCAGATTTTAAAGTTTTAATAGGGATTCTGATTTTTGCTGTTCTAATTTTACCATCCCAACAAGCTGGTTGCCTAGTTTCTTGTGCTATTAAATCAGAAACATATTGTTGTAATATATTATCTCTAGACACTGTAATGATTTTAACATCATGCTGTCTAAGATATTCCCAAAATTCAAATTTGCTATTTAAGGCATGGATCTGGTGTGCCATTATTTTGAAACCAGCACAAGCTTCAGCTGTTTTATGGCTAATAGACCATGATTCTGGTAATTCATTCGGATCAAACAATTTATCTAACACGAATTCAATATTGTTTTGTGCTATATTATTTGGAACCAAACATCGAGATCCAGCTTTTGGCTGCATATGGTGCTTATGTCCAGCCGGATTTATTGGTTCAACAAGTACCCTTGAATTAGGGATGCTTGACAATAAAGAACAAATTAATGTTGACCCTGTTCTTGGCTGTGCTAGCACCACTAATTTTTGTGTCATATCAATTTCTCAAAAGGAGCAATAACATCAGCATATTCTTGCAATATACCATTGACTTTATATTTGTGCACCAACTCATTTATAATTTTCTTATCAAATTCAACTGGTTTAGACATCTTGCGTTGAACATATAATTTATTATGTAACAATTTGGGGTTTAATGACAGATCAATCAACAACAGATTCCTATGGTATACATCTCTACCAGTTTCTTGTAAAAACTCTTGTAATTTAGATGGAGTTTCTAACATTTTTTGACTTTTTTTATCGCCAATGCCATAATATCCAACAATAGCGTCTGATTTGTCTCCGATTATAGCTTTCTTAACTACTGGATTAACATTAGGAATTTTTGTTTCTTCTTTTTTTGTTGGATTATAAACTGTACAGCTGTCATAATTAAACGGAATCTGAATCATATCGCTATCAGTTGAAACAACAATAGTTTTTTGAGGGTGTAGCATTGTAACAGCTGAATATATTAGATCATCTGCCTCCATTGTCTTCTTTTCAAATTGCCTAACATTCATCACTTTAAAGAATTCTTTAGCAATAGCAGTTGTTTTAAATAAATCTTCTGAAATATCTTCCACATATGTGCTGTTTGTTCTATCTTTATATGTTGGTAGTATTTTTCTACGCCAGACAGAAGTTCTAGGAGCATCCCAAAATATGTTTATAGATTCTGGGTTATACATATTAGCCCATGATGTTATTTGCCGTAAAAGTATGGTAAAATAATGATACTTTATCGTATTTCTTCTATCGGCTTTTACGGCAAATATTGCCCTATATAACGCATTTCTTGTGTCGATTAATAATACTGGTTTGTCCATGATACAGATTGGGACGATCAACAAATCTTGATCGTCCCAATTCCTTATTAAAGATTAATCATCATCATCATCATCAAGTTGATCTAACAACGAATCGAGGTCTGAATCGTCATCATCGTCGGAATCGTCGGAATCATCACTTGAATCACTTGAATCACTTGAATCATTAGATTTAGATTTTTGATCATCAGATTTAGATTTTTGATCATCAGATTTAGATTTTTGATCATCAGAATCATCAATGATATCATCATCATCTAATGGTCCTTCATCATCTAATGGTCCTTCATCAATCAATGAATCACCTTCATCAGATTCTGGTTCCTTCTCTTCTTTTTTGTCTTTAGATTCATTGGTGGATTTACTCGATTTGTTTTCATCCTTATCAAATCCACCATTATCGTCATCATAATCATCGCCGTTAAGCATGCTCTTAGCAAGACGAGATATTTTATCCTGATCCGGCTTTTCAATCTTAGAGACAAGATCATGTCGATTAAACAAAATCTTTTTGATTTTATTGTCATCGGCTTTCCCGTCTTTATCCTTTGCAATTGGAGTTGGTTTACCACCATTAGCAAGGAAACCACTAGTTTTATAACTATTGTTTTTACCTTGCTTTAATACTTCTAATTGGAAAAGAAATGACGATGTTTCATCAAAAAACACACCAAATGCTTGTGGGTCCTCAGAATCACCAGCATCATCCCTCATGAGCGTAGCAGTCATAATGTCCAAAACAGATTTTGGGGCATTAAAGAATTTCACAGTCCCACGAAGTTCTTCGGGATTTACCTTATTATTAGGGAAATAAATGTTAATCATGTGGTAGCTACTTGGCATCCACGCATTAATAATTGCTTTTCTGGCATTTTCTTCTTTTTCTTCTTTTAGAAGATCAAAACCAGTCTGACAAACATCACATTCTGTGTTATCCCATGTCCTAGGACAAGGGTGCGGTCTATTGTTAACCCAATGATTACCGTGGGACACAAAGAATTGTTCCATCCCACTATCATCAGAAACAACACCACTCTTAAGTTTTTCACCAGCCATCACTGGGCCAAGAACATAAAACCTAAACTTAATTGGGTCAGTCGTGCTGTCGGCTTTTGGTGGCTTAAATTCATCTGGATCGTTGAATTTTCCGCTTTTACTTTTCAGTTTTTTTCTGATGTCGTCAATATTGTATTTAGACATTTCTCTCTTCCCTTATTCAAATAGTTTTTAATTTCAATTTCAACTTTTTGGCAATTTTCAACTTTTGTCATACTCTTGACGTTTAAATCCTGCCAAAGACCTAGCCAATTCAGATTTCATTTTTAATGCTTCAAGAATATGGTAGAGTTTCCCACATTGCATTTGTGCAAACTGTATTCTTTGGTCGGCTAAAACCACTTTTGAATCAGCTTCCATTACATTTTTAACTTGTTCTACTGTCAATCTTACATTTTCACTTGCAGCCCTCCTTTGAATAGATTCAATAATAGTACCACGAATTGCCTTCATTTTTCTTTCTTCTAAAGAAACCCTCATGCGAGCTTCAGAATAAATCATAGCATAAAAGGCATACTGTGCTGGCAAATCTTGCATCAACCCTTCCAAAATATCATAGTCAAGATTTAAATCAGGAAGAAGTTTGATTTTTACTTTTTCATACTCTTTTTTAAAACTAATAGATCCGCAAAGCGTATTATTCACTTCATCATCAACAGCATTACACTTATTTGGTTTTCTACTGTATTTAGCACCACAATCTGTGCAAATAAAAGATCTAACTGTTTGTAATTCAACATTAAATACAAACAGTGTTGAATCAACCAATTCTTTTGGAATATATTCAGGAATCCAAGATGGAAGCTTCGATTCATGTCTTTTAGTCACAGCAAAATCCTATTTAACTTTAGCATTCCACGCACTCTTATCAAACCCGCTTGGTTTTAATACAGATTTAGGTTCGCTGCTTTGCGTGGTATTTTTAAGGCCATTAAACGAATTCTTATCAAATTCACTATCGTCAGTGTAGATTATTTGATCAACACTATTTTTGTTGTTTAATTTATATTGTAATAAATCAAATTTATCCTGTTTTTGTTGCTTTTTCTTCTTTCTCTTCAATTTGCTTAAGTGAATTTTGTTCGGCTTTTTGTTTCTTTTCCTTTTTGACATATTGTATACCTGATTCTCTCCTAACCATAACAGTTTTCCAATCTTTCCACTTTCGACCAACACTAATCTTCAAAGGAAATGCTGGATTAGATTCTAGTATATCCTGAAAGGGATGGAACATTATATCTGACACTAAATCAATAGTAGATTTAATATCAGATCTATTTGGACTACAACAAACAACAATAGAGTCATGAATCTCAGTAATAATCCTACCGGGTATCTTTTCCCATACCTTACGAAAGGTATTTTGCATAGCATGAGCAACAGATCCTTGCATTGCACCATTAAGGACAGATAATTCATTTTTAGAATGTGCTAACTTAAATTTTTTATGCAAGATTGTTTCTAAAAATCCATCATCGGCTTGAATAATATCTTTTGATCTTTTAATCCACTTTCCCAAATCCGAATAAATATCTGTCAAAACCTCACCAGTAAAATCCATAGAATTAATAGATTTTAACAACAATGATTTACATTCATCACGGCTTAATTTATTATCACCATCACCATTATTATTAATTTCATCCATAACCACTTGATATGGATCACTACGCACAAATGAGTTTTGTAATTTTTTATCTTTTGATAAAATAGAAGCCACTCTAATATCAGCACATATCCAATCAAAATGGATTAAAAGATCATTATCAGAAAACCCAGGTGGTCTTATCATATCATTCTCTGACCACCCCTGAATGTTAACGCCACTAGTTTTAGACCTACCAGAAAAAGTTTTAAGAGACCATTTTGGAAAACTTGGATAATAATTAATTTCCAACCCACGTAATTCAACATCTCTATAAGCTACTGAAACATTAGCTAAAATATTATGATGTGGTAAATGTTTCTGCTTTGCCATTTTTTCTAAAACAGCAGAAACTAATTTTGAATCTTTAATGCCTTTAGATGTCGTAATTTCTGGTAAAGCTAAATCGTAAATTTGTAATTTACGATTTGTGATCTTAAGATCGAATGCTTCAATATGCTTTTTATAATCCGATATTACAATTTGTCTACTATGTTCAGATTTAGTTAGTATTTTTCTAAATCTATTAATCTTTTCATATATCTGCAGTAATGGGTTTCCACTACCTTTACCCTTAAATAAATCAAAGGTAACTATTCTATCACCATCTTTTATACCGGAGCATCTTGGTTTGCCGGTTTTAGAATCAAAAAGAGTATAAACATATAAAGGGCTCATATAGACAAAACACTAGCAAAAACACTTTAAAACTCAATATTATTTATCTTTTGGAAGTTGCGAATCAACAGATTTCTGAACAACCTTTTCCATATCTTGTGTGCTAGATCTTTCTGGTGTAAAGTATTTTGTATTTGGATTATACTTTCCGCCCTTATCAAGATTATCCTTAATATGGCTTACTTCACCAGGTTGTCTATATTCAGCATATGGGTCATCATTTACTAATTTATGCTTATTCATATCTCTATGGCAACCCTGCCTATCTAAATACCCGTACCCACGAGTATATGTAGTAATATCAGAGCCATGAAATGTTCTTTCAGCATCATGACTACCACACCTTGGGCATTCACATGCTTCATAAAGCTGATCTTTAGTTGGTTCCATGCGGTGTGAAGTTTTATACATAACTTCCGATTCCAAAATTGGAATCGGAAGTCTGCCATTATGCTCAGCAACTTCATCTGAAAATTTTTCTTCAGCTATTTTTTTACAACTCAAACATTCATAAAGATACGTTGGCATCTTAATTCCTATTCAATAATATCAAATTCAAGTTTTTCAGGCAATTTGCAAATAACGTTTCTTTCAGAAACAATAACAACTCTTTTGCCAGCGTATGGTGGCTTATCAGAATCAACTAATCCAGCAACATTTCTATGACCAAACATCACGCTATCACCAACTTCAACACCTGGCTGTAATCTACCACCAGCATTATCAGAAATGCCGGGGCCTACGCCAACGACAATTCCTTCATTTATATATGCTGATTCTTCATCCGCCAATGCAATACTGGTTTCAATTTTAGATTGTAAAATAGCGACAAAATCATTACAACATTTAACCACTCTGATCTGCAACGCGTCAGGTTCTTCTTGTGTCTTTTTTGCAAATTGAGATGGTGTCTTAAAGGCGGATGATGTTTCCGCCGAAGCTTCTTCTGTTTGTAATTTTTTGCTAGAGGGGATACTCATTTTAGATCTCCGAATAAATATCAGACGTGAATTGTAAATAAATTATTTCGCTGTTATTTACTCAGAACAACATTTAGACGATTTATAAATGGCGTCATCTAAGGTGTCAGATGGGTTATCTAAAAAAGCTACTTTTACCTTTCTCTTAGGCACAGATGGTGCATTAGGCACTGATATTTTCATACCAGAACCATCTGTTTGAAGATTTATTCCGCTTCTCTTTATGGTGTCAGCCATTGTTTTAGAAACATCAGCCTCAATATACATTCTTAACTTCACGGTTGTTCCCTTACTACCATTGTTTCATAAGTAATAGTACAGTCAATGGTCTCGTTTTTAGGACCATTTCTGTTTTTAGCAATAAACATTCTCAATCTTGGTGGTGTAGCAGTTCTTTCATTTTGGCTTTGGTTTAAACTAACAACATAATCCATAGAAAATTGCTTAGCAAAACTCTCAGCAGCCTTACTCATATCAGCAACTTCTTCACCACTAGCTGCTGATCTATTTGTCTGGGTCGCAGTAAAAATAAGAACATTTTCATTTTTAGCTAAACCTCTAACTTCATTAGCAACATGCTTTTGTCTTGTGTAGTCATCAGTATTATAGGCCGGATTTCTACTAACCATCAAATCAAGATAGTCGAGAATAACCACATCCGGATGCCAACCATCAGTCCTACGTAGATTATCCAACAAAGCATAAATATTGCTAACACTACATTCGTCTGGAGCCCATTCAACAATCAAGAATCTCTTATTATAAGTTCTCTTTGTTTGATCGATAATTCTTGTGCAATAATCTTTTCTATCAACAATATTTTTAAGAGGTATATCCTGCATCAAAACACCAAGGCATCTCATAGCAGTTTTAATAGCATCCAGTTCAAAAGTAATAAGCAAAACATCTTGGCCATGTTCCCCATCACCATTTTTACCTTTTAAAGATGTTATCGCATTATTGCACAAAACCAATGATTTACCGACATTTGTTGGTGCCAACCAACACAAAACTTCTTTAGGAGAAGGACCACCCGAATTAATTAACGAATCTAATTTATTAAATCCAGTGGTCCTATGTTCAAGAACATCTGGTTCAAACAACAGTTGATAATTTTCAAAAAACCAAAATCCTTTATCGCCAACATCCGCTATTTTATTAGCATCATCAATAACTTTTTTAATATATTCATAGTCGCCACGAGCATATGCTTCTTGTGCTTCTTCACTATAAATATGACCAAAAGCTCTATCTTTTGCCCATTTTAAAAGCGTATCTTTTATTATCGGGATTTCTCTGTAATTAGATTTTCTATCGATTATTTCTAAAATATCATCATATGGATCATCTTCAGTCAAAATGCCAAGAATCCGATCGCGAACAATCCTTCTAGTCGGAACAACATCAAATTCTTCGAAAAGATTCAAAATCATAGAGATTATAATTTGACATTCCAACCTAGCAAACATCGATGGGTTCATAAACCTACCAACCGATGTGAAAAAATCAGGAACATCAAACGCTAATGAAATTATAGCTTCTTCTTCATATTCACCAAATGGAGTCCTCGACACTTCATCATCATCGATATTTTTTAAAACAGAGGTTGTACTCATACTTTATTTTCTAACAAACAGAATCAATTTGGGCTTGGATCTTGTCTAATTGAATTTGCAAATTTGCTTTTGCCAAAGATAATGCATCACACTTAGAAACAAATTCGCTCTCAGTAAAATACAGAGTTTTGTTGCTAGTGAGAGATGCCCTATCTCCGTAATAACCGGGAGCAGTTGCACCAGCCTGCGTCATTGTAACCGCATAAGACCAAACACCCCTGTTTCTTGTTATACCACTAATAATTACACCCTCTAAAAATCCCATAGCTGCGGATTCTCTTAGGTAAACAGAATCTCCAACGTCGTATAATGGCGTATCAATCGTCATCGCTATCAATTATCTCATCATCAATTGAATCTGGTTCTATTTCAGTGTTATCCACATCACCGAACATTACACTATATATTTCGTTACAGATCTTATTAGCTAATTCTGGATTATTGCGTAATGTCTCACACGCTTTACCAGCCCCATTTCCCAATTTTTCACCTTCGTAATAATAATTACTACCTCTTTGTTCTATTACTTTTTTTCCACCACAAATATCAGAATCAGTAGCAACATTCAACAACGACGACATACAATCAACACCAAACACTGGTCTAATTGGATTACCAACACAAATGTCATATTCTGCACTTGTAAATGGTGGGCCAACTTTATTCTTAATAATTTTCAATTTTGGCCTAAATCCAACAGTAATATCATTTTCTTTAAGGCTAGACCCTTTATTAATTTCCATTCTAACAGATGCGTAAAATTTTAATGCCTTACCACCAGGAGTAACATTTGGACTACCAAACAACACCCCAATTTTTTCTCTAATTTGATTTATAAAAATTATAGTGGTGTTAGATTTTGAGCATGCATTATTCAGCATTCTACAAGCCTGACTCATCATCCTAGCTTGTAAACCAATATGAGTATCACCAATCTCCCCATTTATTTCAGCTTCTGGAGTTAAAGCAGCAACAGAATCAATAACTATTAAATCAACCTTACCAGAATGGGCAAATTTCTCAGCCATCTTAAGTGCTTTTTCGCCACTATCTGGCTGAGATATTGCCAATAATTCAGTATTAACACCACATTTTTCGGCCCAGTCAATATCTAGAGCATGCTCAGCATCAATAAATACTACTTCTCCATATCTTTCCTTTTTTTGGAAATAATGTTTTTGGCATGCAGCTATTATTTGCAAACAAGTAGTGGTTTTGCCGCTACTTTCCTGACCAAAAAATTCTATAATTCTCCCTTGAGGAATTCCACCACATCCAGTAGCAATATCAATAGACATAACACCAGACGGGAATTTATCAACTTTTTTGAAAACCCCTCGCCCACGCACAATAGATCCATCGCCAAATTCTTTTTCTATTTCTTGCAGAACACCATCATAATCTTGGTTTCCAATTTCTTTTTTATTGTTTGTCTTTTTTTGCTTCGCCATGTGATAATTTTCCTAGGTTTTTTGTTACTAATGACACATCATATTCAGTTATTTTCAAAACATCTGAAATCGGGATTTTAATAGTTATATTTCCTTTTACGCACAACAATTCTGAATTATTCAAAACAGCTACAACAGACCACACTCCAGATGGGGTGATTTTTACATTTGGTGGAGCAGATACATAATCTACATTTTTAGTAGTAATTATCTTAACTTGATCCAATGCACCAATCTTTTGCTTAACTGAATCACTCATTCATTCAAAACTATTATTAGAAATATTAAGGAGAAATTATGGCATTAACCAATATTGAAAAATTGTTTGTTGAGGCATTAGACACAATGCTTCAACAAGATCCAAAATTAGGGTTATCTATACATGATGAAACCCTAGAAAATTCTGGATTTTCAGAACGCGGCTACGAATATTTACATGAGCAAATTAATCAAATGTTCGCAGTTAAAGCAGCTGAACTATTACACTCAGACGGTGTAAATCAGGCATTTAGCAAGGTGCACGGGTACAAGTACCTTGATGACCCATCATTCAAAACTGCTATGGAAAAAGAGATGGTTGCTCAAGGAATACCATCAGAAGAAAGAATGAAGGCAGCAGGATTTGTGCCAAATATCATCGAAGAATTAAAAGAAGATCAAGAATCTTGGGCAGAAAAAGATGCCGGATTTTCACCACGTTTAGATGAAATTAAAGAAATGTGTCAACCAGACCAAGCATCAGATTTTAATATCGAAGAGGTTGACGGTTGGTCAATGGAATCAAACATTGATTGGGAAGACGGAGATGCTAGCCCTTCAAGAACACCCAGCGACTAACATTCTAATTTCTGCACATTTTCGACATTTCCCGCATCTTTTATGATTCTTTGTCGGATATTCACAATACCAAGTATGATTTAATAAACCAAATTTACAAAGTGTATCAATAACTTCGCGCTTATCCACCCATTCAAATGGGAAACAAATAGAACAATCTTGTTTCCCAACTACTTTTTTATGCGATTCAAATGCATCAATAACAGATGATTTATAATGCCATACATCATCAGTTCTAATATAACCACATATTAAATCCTCATCAACTCGCAAATTATTAATACCATGTGCAAGCCAAGCACCAACCTGAGGAAGACCACCACAACCAATATTAATAATTTCTCCCCCAGATATTTTAACATTGGTATGTTCAAATTTATTACCAGATATTTTTTCCAGCATCTTTTTTAATTTTTTCCTCGCAATATGCTCATATGGTGTAGCACTAATCTGTGGATGACTCACAGAAAATGTTCTAATTTGTTTATTATCATTTAAATAATTAATCAACAATGCAGTCGAGTCACAACCACCAGACCAAGCAAGAAGATTTTTTCCCAAAATAATTCTCCAACGACTAAAAGGTACATCAACAATAAAAATACGTTGGATGTAAACATAAAAACGGAGAATTTTATGAAATTAAAACAAATTAACCAAAATTTGTCTGAACAATTATCGCAAGGTCTGCTAAGCTCATCCGCCTCATCATATAACCATCTATATAACACAATGAGCGGGCATGACTTTGGATCAAGAGAGGTTGGGTCCACAAGCTCACCATCCGGAATTCCACATAATCCAAGACACAGAGCATTTCTTGGATTAGAAAAGCGACATGGTGCAATACGTCTTTAATATACGGAAATTATACCTTGCCCTTTACATTTAGGACATTCACTACCCCTAACAGACCCATCACCTTTACATATCGGGCAATTCCTAGTAGTGTTTTTGTATCCTGATCTGGCATAATTCGGAACATTATCATTCATCGAATCCTGAGCCATTTTTTTAAATCTATCTTGCAGGGCATTATCATTCTCGGTATTAGCAATATTTATCCTAGTAGTGCCAGTACCATCCCTGCGAACAGCTGGTATGATCATTGGTAAACCTTCTCTGCCTTCACAAACAGTCATTTCGGCATCACCTTTTAAAACATCCGAAGATAATTTATCAGAAAATTGACCGCGATTATAACTATTACCACCACCACCAACACCATGCGAATCTATAATATTTGCAGACGGAGAATTTTGAGATTGCCTGTCCAA
>Ga0222691_1000627_pt1 | contig 11822 bp, 17 predicted proteins | sample AntAcemetage1237_FD_179839 | JGI IMG/M metagenome (GOLD analysis project Ga0222691, IMG submission 179839) | Saline water microbial communities from Ace Lake, Antarctica - #1237 | ecosystem: Environmental > Aquatic > Non-marine Saline and Alkaline > Saline | place: Antarctica: Ace Lake... | reverse complement strand
GTCTAAGACCTGCAATGTATTCAGAGTCTATTATTGTTTGTAGTTGTTTGTTTGTCATATGTTCTTTCTTTTAATTAAGTTTCAGAGCTTTCGACCTTCCTATATCACCGTCTTTGGTTAGTGTCATGGAAGGGTCGGAAGATCTCAATCTCTATCTAATTTACTTTGTAAGTGTTCTCTGATTCATTAATTGTGTTTCGATTGATGGGAACTGAATTTCAACTCCGATATTTGCTAGTGCTTGGTGTATTACTTCAAACACCTCATCAATTTGTTTAGTTGTTAATTTAGTAGTAGATCTGGTTTCAAAGAGTGTCTCTTGTGTCGGTTTCCAGATCAATTCTTTTACTCTGTCTTTGTCCCATTTAGCATCCATCTTAATTACTTTTGGTATATAAGCACCGTGGTCATTTAAAATGGATGCCATCTGGTCAAACATCAAATGAAGAGAAGCGTTTTGTCTAATGGTTCTTTGCTTCTTTTCATTCATATCAAAAAGGTATAGTCTGATCACTTGTAGTATCAACGTGTGCGTCTCTTCCTTGATCTTCTACTTTTACACTCTTGCTAGCGATAGGCATTCTAGTGTTCATGTTAGCGTAAATGCTTTTGTTGGGTTCTATTGTGATTGGTTCGTTAGTTTCATTTCTGATAGCTAAGTAACAACCCTTACCTTCTTTGCTTGGGTTTAGCCAAACTGATACGATGTTTTTATATTCTGCCATATTAATTAACCTCTTTCTTTATATAATTACTAATATCTTCTAATTTATTTTTTACTTCATTTATTAGTTGAACACTTTTATCACTAGATACTTCTGGAATAGTTAAGTTTAAGATATTATCTGCAAACTTAATCAACTTATCTCTATCTGGAGCTTGTTGATCTTTAATTTTAGCTTCTCGTTCTTCTAGTAGTTTCTTTTCTTCTAACTCCTTAGCTTCTCTAAGTTCTTTTTCAGCATTTTGTCTAGCTTCTCGTTCTTCTCTTAATTTCCTGTCGTCTTCTTTTTTACGCTTAGATTCAATTAAGTCTCTTTTTTCTGCCTCAATCTTTAGTTTTTCATTCTCTTTTCTTATCTTTTCTTGTTCTTCACGTTCTGATTTTTCTTTAGCTAATCTTTCAGCTTCTTCTTTCTTTTCTACTTCAATCTTTAACAATTCAGCTTCCTTTAATTTTTTAATCTTAATAAAGTCCTCCTGCTGTTTTAAATATTCCTCGATTGGTTCAACAAGAGACTTTAAATACTTAGCTATGGAATCAATGGCTTGTCCTTTTCTCAAAGATTGTTCTTTCATAGCCTTTCTAGTTTTCTCAATATCTATTCTTAAATCAGAGAACTTTTTTCTAGCAGTCTTAGCCATCGCCATTTCTGTTAATTGAGATTCATCAGTAACAACAATTTGTTTTGCTTTTTTTTCCCACTCTTTAGCAACTGACTCATAATCACTAAACTTTTCGGTAATAGTTTTTTGTTCTACTTTCTCCAATCCACTTTTTTCTACTATTTCTATTAATTGTAAATCTGACATATTTCTCCTTTAATGTAGCGTTGCTTCTGGCAACGATTTCAAATGTTTTATTAATTTAACTGCCCTTACTTTTGTTAGTTCATCAGAGGCTTTCTTTACATCTGACAAACTAACTTTTACCTGATAAGTAACATTTTGGGTTCCGTCCTGATTGTCTGAACCTTTTATTTCAGTTACAGCTCCTTTACCCTGAAAGTAGATAACATCTCCGTAAGTTAAAGAGTTCTTTACCTCTTGCTTGAAGGATTTAATCTGGACTTGTTTAATGTTAATAGGTGTCATATCAAAAAGGTATAGTCTGATCACTTGTAGTATCAACGTGTGCGTCTCTTCCTTGTGAGTCTTCTACCTCTTTAACATCATAGGCTTTAAAGTCTGGTCTGGTTTCAACACCACCTTTGTTATTAGAGAATAAGTTAAATGATTCTCCAGCTTTAATATCTCTCTCTGCTTTGAAGGCTAAGTAGATGTTTCCATTTTTATCTTTGTTCTTCCAGATTACTCCGTGATTTATATATTTTTTCATAATTTACCAATCTAATTTTTTATTACTTTGTACTGGTTTTCTATAACTAGTCTGTGCCTTCTCACCATCATCATCCTTATCAGTCATACATAAGAAACTCTTGAGGGAATATCTTCTGGCATAAGTGATAGCTGATCCTTGTGCTTGTGGGTCATTACTCTTAGCTTCTCTAATAGCCATTTTAGACTCTAACTTCTCACCTGAGGTATGAATGAGTGTTGTGCAGACATAAACCACGTTTTCACTACTCTGGATAGGTTGTAGCACTAGTATGTTGTTATCATTAAGAGCCTTTTTACAAGCATGGATGGTTGAGTTCAAAGAAGTGTAGTCTGAGTTAAAGAATGGGTTGTTATCATCTTTTCCAACAGCTTCAATTTCTTTTTGTGCTTTTAGTAAGTCTGTGTATATATTTGTTTCTGTCATATTATTATCCTTCTAATTCTTAGTAGCTTGAAACCTTAGTGTGCTTCTGACGGCTTCTAGGGTAGCTATTTCTTTTAACTCTTCTTCACGTTTCTTTAATTTAAGCATTTCTTTTACATCAGATTCTTTCTTAGTAAGTTCTTCTGAGTATTTCCATATCTTTCTAGCAGTAGCTGAAAATGTTCCGTAGCTGGTGCTTACTTTTTCTCCGTCAACTTCTAAAACCTTATCTAAGACTTGTGGTTCTAGTTCTTTAAGTTTAGCTGCTATTGTTTTAGCTTCAACTTTTAGTTGTGCATATTGTTCTAATATTGTCATTATTCGTTCTCCTTTACTCCCATTACTATAAATCTCATTTCTGTGATGGCTTGGGCTTTATGTAGGTATTCCCAACCGTTTTTAGTTTCTCCATATTCAACAGCTTTATCACCTCTATCTAAGTAATCTTGTTCTCTTTCTCTTAATCTTTTAAGTATTGTGTTTTTTGTTGTCATTAGTTGTAACTTTCAGCTAATCTGTTTAACTCTGTCTCGTGTCTAAATTCTAGGTTAGTGTCAAAGTCTAATTGTTGTTCGTCTTTTAAGTCTCCATTATCGTAATCTCTTGATTCTTCTAATAGAGTTAATCTTATATAATCTTCGTTAACATCTAACTCTACACTTAAATAAGTGATGTAGTCCTGAATGTCTGATATTTGTGGTGAGTGTGTTTGCATGACCTCTTTAATATTTGATATTACATATAATATAACATGGTTGATTGGGTATTGGAAGTAGTAGTTTTAGTCAAGAGAAACAAAAAGCCGCTTAACTGGATCATGCAAGAAGAAGTTAAACGGTTAATGTGATGTTAAATCTTTTATATTATACCAGATTGCTTTGTTAATTGGTTATAGAGTTATTTATTTAACCAGTTTCTAAAATCACTATCACTCATTTTTGAATATCTCATTTCAAAAGAGGTTGTCCACGACTTCACTTCCCCAATCATCGAGATTTTCTTTTGACTTCCTTTTATAAACTCCTTTGAGTCTATTAAGTCTCTTTTTTGTTTGTGTTCCAGTAAGTTTGATTTCATGTTTTCTCCAAGTTGATTTTTCATTTGTATAATTATTTCTTTGTATTTTTAACGAAGTTTGTAACTCTTCTATTTCTGGTAGTAGTGTTTCTAACCTGGTTGGGTCAATTTGATTGATGTTCTTTTTCAATGTCGTATGTTGCATCTAAAGCCTCCCTTGCTTTCTCCCTATTTTTATCTGGAAGTTTTTTATTGTTAACAATCTTTTTAAGAGTTCTTCTTAGTTTTGTCATTTCTTTTTTCATTGAGCCTCCTTACCAAAGTTTCCAGTTTCTCTAAATTTAAGGAAAAACGGTATATATGGTCTTTCTGTGTATCTGGTTTTATCTAGCCATAATATTATTTCTCTTTGGTTTTCATTTACTGAGGGGATTCCATTATCATCAATTTCAATGTTTCTATTAAGACTAAGAACAAAATCGCATTTTTGAGTAATTGCTTTTGACCCTGCTATATCTGTTCTTCTTAAAACTTTCTTTTTGGCAGCTTCACCGTTAGGTTGGGCATAAACAAACAACCATATGTCATCATATTTTTTACAAATCTTTTGAAACAGCTTAGCCCATTGTTCTGTAACCTTCTGATTTCTTGAGTTGTCGTTAGCACCATCTAACTCATGAAGATGGTCAAAGTGAAATATTCTATATCCCATTGAGTGATACTCATCAATCCACATTTCAAAATTTTCTGGTGTTTGTCCTTTGGTGTCTTCCTCGTAAAAATTATCTATAAGTAATACATCTTTTTCAAGTAGATCTAGTGCCTGTGAGGTGTCAGATCCAGACTCAAACTGTGCTTTAGTTAAGTCAGACCATTGTTGAAGTATTCTAGCAATCATTACTTGCCTGGTCATTTCTAATGAAAAATAAACAGACGACATTAAATGGTGTTTGTAAAAAACTCTTGATAACCAAATAGCAAACCAAGACTTACCAGTTCCAGGGTTACCAATAATTACATAATACCCTCTAGGAAAAGAGAAATCAGCATCTATTTCACTAATACCAGTCATTAGTTCTTTTCTCTTTTTAAAAGTAGTTAGTTCTTTTCTTGTATAATATGAATTAAGTTTTTTTATTACGTCATCAGGATTAAGTTGTTTTGGCATTTTTTCTTTCTTCTCTAATTTTTAATATCTCTAAAGCAAGTTTGTCATCCTCTGTTAGTCTAGGTTTTGGTTTAGTTTGTTCTTTCTGAGTAAGAGTAGCCACTTTGTGCCATCTTATTGAGTTGTTTATCCAAGTCTTTAGTTTTGCCCTAACATTTTTTATCTCCAAACCCTTTTCATCACTTTTACCAATCATATCTCTTATGCACCAAACCACATCCTTAGGTCTAACATCAAACTCTTTTCCCAAACTAACTATTTTCTCATTGTCTACTTTTAAGTCTTTAAAGTAAGAAAAAATTTTACTCTCGTTAGAGGTATATACTTCTTTTACATTCTTTTCATTCTTTTCATTCTTGTCTATCGACATCGCCTTTCGGTTGTCTCTCGGTTGTCTCTCGGTTGTCTCAGCTGTTGTCTTGTAGTTGTCTAGTTTTTGATATTCATCATATTTCTTGACTAAAGTTATGTATCCTCTTGTTGTCCGTCTGCGACCTATCATGTTGTCTTTTAGCAAGAATTTTATACATTTATGTACTTGGGTCTTACTTGCCTTGGTACATCGCATAATATCTTGATAGGTTATTAAACCTTCTCCTCTTTTGAAAAGTTTAGTGTCTTTGTGATTTACTCTATTAACAATATAAAACCAAATTTTAAACCATTTGTCTGGCTTATAAAAAAATATTTCACTTTGTATCGTATCTCTAGACCAAATTGTGGCACCATTACTCATAAGTCTTTCCTTATACGCAAAAAACCAGCTTACCCTGAAAATTACCATTGCGTGGAAAAAAGGATAAACTGGTTTAAAGCTTTAAAATATTATACTGTAGTTGTTGAAAAATCTTGCAATGGTTTTTTTCATTAACTTATTTATAACACCATCTAACTCTGTGTTGCAAGAGTAATATTTGGTACACAAGTACAGGTTTAAACCATTCTAACTATCAGTGATAAAAGATAGTCTACAAAAATAGGATCTGCATCTTTGTCAGACTTCTCTTGGTTCTCTCTTCTTGTGAGGAGTTGAGCATTGATGATGTTAGAAGCTATCCAAGGGGGTACACCCTCATCTTTACATTGTCTTACGCTGACTATGTGATCTACTTCTAGTTTGGTTCCTTTTGGGTGCTTGTGTGTGTGGAGTCTACGGATTTCTTTTTTGACGTGGGTTGGAAAATCATAACCACGTCTTGACACTATCTGATTGACTCCTTGGTGAACCAGACTCTCAGGATTAAATTGCCAAAGAGGGTGGTTAGTGTTGTGAGTTCAGAGATCTTGGGGAATGTGTTTCCTACTTCTGGGAGGAACAAGATCAAAGTCATTACGACATTAAACCAAACAGTTTTTGATTTAAACCATTCTTTATTTTTCTTTCTTCTTGCCATTTATATCCTTTCTCTAAGCCATTGTAATAGGCTAAAACGTGGTTTTTGTACTGGTTTGGTATTACTAGCTGTCTTTAATTCTTTATGCTCTAAAATGACCTGATTAACTTCTTCTCTTAAGCCTTTAATTTCATTGTCTTTATCTTTTAAGTCTTGTTCTAGTTTAGAGAGTCTAGTTTCCCATTCTTTTTCTTTGGACTTGTAGTCCTGTTCTTGTTTGGCAATGACTTTGTTGGCTTGATTAAGTTGATCTTCAAGAGTGAGTAAACGATCCACGCTACCGATAATCTCATTCTTATCAGCAATAGTAGTAAGTTTACCCGCAAGAGTTTCAATAAATTGGTTAAGTTCCTTCTTTGTTTCAGAGGTAATTGTCTTTTGTTGTTCATAGTCTGCTTTTGTTTCATTGTGGTTTTTTATCTCTGCTCTTAATTGTGTACGAGTTTCCTCATGTAGTCTTTTCTCTTCGTCTAGAGGTAGTTCTGGAAGGTTGTCGTTTGAGTTATTCACATCTTGTAACTCTATAGTAGCCATACCAGTTGAGGCTCCATACCAGGTAGATGATTTAGTTATACCAGTCCAAGGATCCATCATCTGTTTGTTACCAGTGAATACTACCCAGTGTTTACCACGAGGGTTATTTAGTTTTTCTCCTGATACCTCAATGAGTAGAGGGATGTTTTTTAATGCGATGTCGTTGTTATATGACCAGTGTCTTGTGGCTGATAAAACTTGTGGGAATGCTTCTGATATCTTAGCCCAGATAATATAAGCTCCTGAGAAACCTTTAACTGATTTAAGTTTTTCATTAATTACATCTGGTGTAGTTCCCAATATTGAAGCAAGGGCTGTAATTGTACATCCATGAGTTCCGATAGTTAGGGTTGAGAAGCCAAGTTTAATGTCTTTCCACTTGGGGTCTCTTTGATTGAGGGGTTTTATTTCCATATAAAGAGATTATATACCATTGCTATTTAATACTTTCTAAATGGTCTTCTATAATTTCGAACTTCAGTTCAAACCAGTCCTGGCTTGGATAGGTTGCTTGTGTTTCTTCAACAGCATTTACTCTAACTTCTAAAGCCCTGAGATCTGACTTCATTAGGAACCAGGCTGAGAGTATTACAAAAATAACACCTGCAACTTGTATTGGTTTTTTCTTAATAAAGTCAAACATATTCTTCTTTATACTCCTGAAAATGTTAATTTTTTAGTGTTTATCGTTGATCCTGCTCCTGCTGTCCTTATAGCATTAGTAGAGAAGGGTTTTAAATTAGCTAATGCTCCGAAGTTAAACTTGACTTTCTTCTTCTTACCCTTTCTAGCTTTAACTTTTTTGAGTGTTCCTTTTTCATCAAGATCTATTCTTTTTAAGTCATCTCCTAATGCTTTAGGAATAATACCGTCATCTACTAGGTTTTTGATAACACCGTCAGAGATTAATATCTTTCCATTAATAGGTGTTCTTCCTTGGACTAGGAATCTAACGAAGTCTTGATTGTCTGGCATGGTATCTCGTTGATCTAAGACGTGTAGTGTTTTGGTATCTGTGTTCTGCTTGGCTATACCATACTTTTCTAGGTCTTCTACTGGTCTACCTAGTTCAGTGGCTATCTTATTGTTTAAAGTGTCTTTTTGAGTGTCTGAGAGGTTTTCATTACTTTCGATGGTACTGATAGATGACCATAGCTTAGAGTCTCTTAGTGACTTTTCATATCTATCTGTACTTGGAAGAGATATTAATTTTGATAAATAAGCATCAGACAACTCTTGATCTGTAACATCATTTTGATATTTAACTCTATCTTTAATGTTGTCTATTACTTGCTTTGTTATTATTCCTTTTTCTTTTGTTCCTTCGTTAGCACTTGCTTTTCCAGTAACTCTTTCAAAGAATCCTGTTTTTGGTTTCTCTGGTTTAATAACTGGTTTAACACCATTGGACTTAAATGTTGTTGAAAGAAATCTTCTAAGAATTGGAATATCATTTTTCCTAATTTCTTTGTTGTTTGCTGTTTTGTCTATTATGTCCACTATTTGTGAAGGGACTTTAGCAAAACCTGCTAAGTAACTCTCTGCTAAATGTTGTATTCGTAGTGGAGAAACATTTAAAGCTGCTCCAATAGTCTTATATGTTTTTGGTGTCCACTCATAAGACTGTTTAAAAGGTTCTTTTTTCTTTAAATAATAAGGGACTATCTCTTTTGATTCTTCTTTTTTAGAATCAAACTTAAAGAATGATCTATTCATTAAGCTTTCTATTGGTGGTTTAACTATTTGAGGTAAATTTTGCCCTATTGTCTTAACAGCAATTTCTTTAGGAGAATTTCCTCCAGCTATAACAGGAAGTGAAGAACTGATAAATTGGGTGGCAAACTCTCCTAAGCTTATGTCATTTTGACCACTGGCGAAAGTTAGGAAGTTTTCTATAGGGTTAGTTATAAGTGGGGCTATATTTCCTTTGGGAATAGTGAAGTAGTCAACTGTACCATCATCATTTCTCCCTTTAACCATTACAAAGTTACTATCTTTAACATATTGTGGAACTTCCGCATATTCTTCTGGGTAATTTTGTAGGTTATACAGAGTTGTGGTAATAGCTGGTATAGCTCCATAAATACCAGCATGTAGAGCAAGTTTTCCAGGATCACTTTTTGCATTTCTTATTAGTTTGTCAAAACCTTGAATACCTACATTTAAAAAAGGGATTACAGAATTGGCAACCTTCATCTTTGAACCCATTCTTGAAAAATCTACCGTTGCATCTCTTGATTCCATTACTGCTTGCAATTCACTACCAGTATTTTTAAATGCTTTTTTAAATAACCCTACTCTAGTTGGTTGTTCTGAGTATTTACCCAAGGTGTCAAGTCCAGCACCAAGCCATCTAAGTAATCCTTTTCTTTTATTTGCTTGATTAAATGAATCTTGAATTGATTTACGACCAGACATTTCTCCTAGATCTATTTTGGCTCCAGAGCTTTCCCATCTCTTGAAGATGTCATCGTTTTCCAACATTGATTTTAGACCACTTACATAGTCAACAAATGGAATAAAACCATGTTTAGAAGAAATACCAGCGTCAAATTGATCTTTAATTATATTTGGTATTAAGAAGTCTGGATTTCTACCAGTTGCTCCTTGCCTAAGTAAAGAAGCTGGAGCTTGGAATATCTTTAATAAAGCATTCATTCCCTCTTCATCGACACCCTTAACAGTATTTGCTATATCTGTTCCTACTTTCCAAAACTCTTTTAGTCCATCTCTCCAGACGGTTATTGTGTCTGGTGAAGATTTTTTAACCTTTTTAAAATCAACATCAGTATCCACCTTCATTAAATCTACTATAGATCTAGCAACTCTATTTTTTTCAATAGCAGCTCTTTGCGAAAAAGTGTTGGCAATAATAGATTCTATTGGAGAGTATATTTTTCTCTTAGAACCTTTTATTTTTTTAATTGGTTGAGTTCCTTGTTGTAATTTTGTGCTTGGTAATCCTAAATAGTTACTTACTTCATCATCCATAATCCTTTGGAAAGGAACGTAGTCTGGGTTTTGTCTTCTTATCAAATCTGCTGACTTCTTAGACATAAAACCAGCCTCAATCATCTCTTCAAAACCCTTGTTTTGATACTTATACATCTCTTGTGCTATTTGATCTATATTCTGGTGCTTGTTTTGTATTGCAATTAATCTTTTTGTTGCCAAGTTTGTATCTGACCCAGATACACCCCTCTCACCCAAGCCGACATCTCTCTTTGCTTTAAGGTAAGAATCCATATCTAGTTTGTCTATACCCCTACTATCTAAACTGTCTATAATTGGCTTTAATTCATTTTTAAACCTTGAGTCTGCTATTCCACCAGCACCAGTGAATCTTCTTAATAAGAACTCTGGATCATTTTCTGGTCTTAATGAAGCTCCTTGTGTTTTAAGTTTCTTTTTAACTGATTGAGAAAAACGCTCAACTGGAGCAAATCTATTCACCCATTGTGTTTGAAAATCTTGAAACATTTTTTTAACTGTTGGCAACTTATCTGGTTTTATTTCTCCGATCTCTTTTCTAGCTCCTGTTATAATGTCATCTAATGATTCCTTACCTTGTGTTTTTACTACTGTTCTTATTTTCCCTTTTTGTGATTGTAGTTGTGGTTTGGGAGTCTCTGAAGGCAACTCATTTATCATTTGTGTTGCGAGTCTGTCTTTTTCCTTTTTTATTTCTAATTGGGATACTTGTTTTTGGGTAGGTTCTCGTACAACATTACCAGTCTTAGGGTCTACTACATCACCTGCTTTAACTTTTCCATCTAATAAATCATTCTTAGCACCTACTCCACCCTGTTGATTCTTTAACATTACTTGCCACATAGGTCTTGTAATGAACTCACCAGTTTTAGGGTCTTGCTCTAGGGTTTTAACAGGAATATTCCATTTCCTTTTCATTTCAGATATAGCATCACCTGCATTACCAAGTTGTTTCTTTAATAAGTCTCCACCTTTAGTGTTTCCAACTATTTCAAACCCCTTACTACCAGACTTAATTAGTCCTTGTCCTACTAATTCAGATAGGGCACCTTCACCCATTACTGATAAGACTTTATTTATCCTGTCATCACTAGAAACAACATCATCAAAGTTAAGGATAATGTCTTCTAAAGAACCTCTTGTGCCTGTTGTAGCTAACCATTTCAGGGCGTTTCCCTGTGATGGTATTAACTTCTCTGTTCCTTTAAATAGGATTTTGTTTATTGGGTTCTGTGTGAATCCGATCATAGACCCAACTTGTTCAAAGGGATCTACTTTTCCTAAAAATGGTACGTTCAAACTTTTATTTGATTGTGGAAGACCTTGTAAATCATCTTGTCCAGTCATTCCTTTAACTATTCCAGACGAGAATCTTTGTGTTTGAGATGGTCCTATTTCAGAACCTACATTTCCTAATTGAAACGGTAGTGTTCCTGCTCCAGCAACCTTACCTACACCTCTTATAATATTAGATCCCCCTTGACTAAATCTTTCTAAAGCTGACTTACTTGTGTCAAAAGTGTTATAAACACCAGTTCCAATATCCTTTGCACCTGACGCAACGGTTTGACCAGTTCTTGATGACATTTGAGCTATGTCTCTTAATACTGGAGTTTTGCCAAAGATTGTATTTTCACCTGCTAGTTTTTTACCGAAGTCTTGTACAACTGTTCCAGATGTTTGCTTAATAGCTTCTCCTATACTTGGTCTACCTGAGACTGGTCTAAAATTAGAAACTGGGTCAAACACTCTTGGCTTAATTTGGTTAAATACATTAAATCTACCTGGGTCTTGTCTAACTGATTGATTGACTCTTTGAAAGCCACGACCAATAGATTGTCTTTGTTGTGGGGAAGTAAATTGAAACCCTGATTGTTGTTTGTCACGGTCTAAACGATTAGTAACGCCACTGATAGCTTTACCTACTCTTGATTGTCTTGCTCTTGAAATGAGATCTTTTATTGAAGCCATAAGATAGATATAGACTATTCAACTACTGGTTATCAACTTAGAAGCCACCTTGGAAGTTTTGGAATCTAGGGTCTGTTGCACTTGATCCTGCAATTCTACCTCTTAAGTCATCATCATTGATGATCCTGCAATTCTACCTCTTAAGTCATCATCATTGATTGATCCTGTGAACTGTTGAGGTTCTGCTGATTGTTCACCTTGTACGCTTGAAATACCTTGTGGTTGGAAGTTAGCAAATTGATTAGATGCTTGTTGTCCATCC
>Ga0222691_1000614_pt1 | contig 12036 bp, 18 predicted proteins | sample AntAcemetage1237_FD_179839 | JGI IMG/M metagenome (GOLD analysis project Ga0222691, IMG submission 179839) | Saline water microbial communities from Ace Lake, Antarctica - #1237 | ecosystem: Environmental > Aquatic > Non-marine Saline and Alkaline > Saline | place: Antarctica: Ace Lake... | reverse complement strand
TTTCTCTCGAGTGGCCGACAGACCTATGCTCGAAACGCATGATGTCGAAACCACAATAAACTATTGCCCATTCTGCGGCACAGACTTGAGAGATACTGAATGATAAAAATAAGCCCCCAGCTCCGCTCCGGCCGACAAGGTGATGGACGTTTCGGTGCCCGCCGCGGCAGCAGAACACATAACGGTATCGATTATGTCACCCAACCAGGTGACCGCATCTGCAGCCCAGTAGCTGGCGTCATCACTAAACATGGCTATCCATATCGGGATGACTTATCCTACCGGTATGTCGAGATCACCACACAATACTTTGACACGCTCGACACTAGCACTACATCAGAAACGCATATCCAGATCATACCGGCCAGACACAGGCTGTTTTACACCCTTATGTTTGACACACTTAAGATTGGTGACACTGTCCACCAAAATGACATTGTTGGAATCGCTCAAGACATCGCCGCCAGATATCCGGCGAAAGACCCGAAAGACGCCATGATCAACCATGTGCATTATGAGATTAAACGCCCAGACGGCACGTATATAAACCCGGAGCAATACTTATATGAAAGCTAAAAAAGCTGTTGAATTAAATCTGGACGATTATGTCATAACCATCGATGAGACAGAGGCCCGCCAGCTGTTGGCTGATCTAAAGACCATATTCGAACCTAAAAGCTTTACCTTTGACAGAACCGGCACAGAAAATCTTACTAGCGCAGCCGGCAGAGCCGACATGACACCAGAAGAATGGGACAAATTGCACGGACTGGCCAGCAAGCCAACTAGCTAATGTCCAGGTCCAAAACACTGCAAGTGAGGGTGTCACCCGAAGAGAAACGAATGGTACACACCAATGCGAAAAAAGAGAATGTGACAGTGTCAGAATTTTTGTATAGTATGTTAATTGAACGTTTTAGCCGGCCGAGTCCGAAGCACAAAAGGGGCATTCCCATAGCGGAGCCAAGCCCAAACCTCGAGATCGAGGAAGCGGATGATGAAGGCTGGCTAGACGATTAAGCACCACAGATACAATCACAACCACAACTCTTTAACATAATATGACAAAAACCCGACAAGGAATTTCATATGACCGTAATCACGAAAAAGCCCCGTACTCGAGTGTTGAGTATGAAGAACTTGGTATTTGCTGTGGCGGGTCCAGAGAAGGACTATCCGACGTATCGCTTCTCCAATAAAGTGTTCGTCGAGAAGCCTAAGCACAATCCATTCAAGAACTTATAACTGACACCAACCATACGAGGCACTGCCACACAAATGGCGAAACGCAGTAAAATTGCTGAACTGACAGAAAAAGATGCCGAGAAGAAGGTCACTCCCGTTCGCTGGGAGAAATTTCTGCGCTATCTGGCCAGCGGTTATACTGTAGCAGAGGCCCGGGACGAGGCACATATCCCTATGGCGGCGTACCGGGTCTGCTTGCTGCTTGATGATGAGAAGCGTGAACAACGTGACCAGGCGATGCACGAGTATCGACGCAGTGTCTGGCCAGATGAAATTGTTGAGGACATTCTGGAGGCGATAGCAGCGGGCGGGCTAGCTGGCGCGTCGATTGAAGCTCATGCACCAATGGGAGTGGACTCGCCGAAGTCCAGCTTCTACTCGCTGATGCGGACAGATGACGTTCTGCGGGATAAATACGACCTGGCCAGACAAGTCCAAATGTGGGGCATGGCTGATGAGATCCTGGAGATATCGGATAACGACACCAATGATTTAATCGATGACGGTAAAGGCGGTATGCGCTCTAACCCTTCTGCAGTACGCCGATCAGAGGTAATGACCAAAAACCGGCAGTGGATGATGGAGCGGTTATTTTCTAAACAGTTCGGCGCCAAGACTCAGAACGAACACAAAATTCAGGTCATTGATCATGCCACGACCCTGGAGGATGCACGGCGCCGCAAGGCTGGCAGTGCTGACAAACACAAAGAACGACTGATAAAAAACGTAACACCGACAGTGGCTCAGATCACTGACAGTTCTGACCCCGGAGAGTAATATGACAACAATCGCATGGGACGGTAAGACCCTGGCAGCTGATACCCAGCTCACGATGAGTGGTGTAGACGTAGGCACCACCACCAAAATTATCAAATTGAGCGGTAAAATTTACATTGCCACAGCCGGTTATCATGCCCAGACTGGCATTTTCAAAGACTGGATCCTTGGGGGCGAACCACAAGACAAGAAGCCCGAGGTATCAGATGATTTCGCGGCATTCAAACTCACCAACACAGGTCTCTTCGAATACGACTTTCTGCTCTATCCGATGGAGGTCACCAATAGGTGTGCTATCGGTTCAGGTTGGGAGTGGGCTATGGCTGCTATGGATCATGGCGATGATGCAGAACAAGCAGTCAAATACGCCTCAACCAGAGATGTGTTCACCAACAGTCTAGTTCAAACAATCCAGGCGACGACATAACCCATGGCTAATACAGAACAACGAATTATTGAGCTAGAGACAGAAGTTAAGCTGCTGCGAGAATTTCTGGCCTATGAGCGAGCAAAACCTGCCGAGATCAAGCACTATCCTGCCCCAGTGCGGCCGAATATGGCTGGCTGGGATCCCGCTCATGGACCTTTTCCGGGTGATATTCGCTATAAGTGGTCTTCTATCTGTGGCTAAAAAAGAAGTCATGGGTAAAGTCCAGTATGAGAACGAGCTGCTGGTTGATATCGCCGAGTTTTACGACGACCCGCTGGGCTTCGTGTACTATGCCTTTGACTGGGGTAAAGGCGAGCTGTCTGACATGGATGGCCCTGATGACTGGCAGGCTCAGCAGCTGTTTGACGTTGGCGAGGCTTTCCGCAAGAACCCTGAGACCAATATCCGCGAAGCGATCGCATCTGGTCACGGTATCGGCAAAAGCTGTGAAGTATCATGGCTGATCCTCTGGGCGATGAGCACCAGACCGCATATCACCGGTGTGGTGACAGCCAACACGACCAGTCAGTTGACCACCAAAACCTGGCGAGAGCTCGCTCTGTGGCATAAGCGGATGATCAACGAACACTGGTTTAAGTGGACCGCGACATCGTTTTCGCACCGGGAGCACCCTGAGACGTGGTTCTTCAAAGCGATCCCGAACACCGAACATAATTCAGAAGGCTTTGCTGGTTTGCACGGCCAGCACGTCATGACCATCTACGATGAAGCGTCAGGTATCCCCGATCTAATCTGGGAGGTCTCGGAAGGCTCGATGACCACCACCAAGGCCATGTGGTTCGTATTTGGTAACCCGACCAGGAACACCGGTCGGTTCCGTGACTGCTTTGACTCAGACTCTGCCCGCTGGAACCAGCGCCAGATCGACAGTCGAACTTGTAAGATGACCAACAAGAAGGAACTGGATTCCTTGATTGAAACCTATGGGGAAGACTCTGACTTTGTCCGAGTTCGAATCAAAGGTGAATTTCCAAGAGCTGGCTCCACCCAGTTCATATCGTCTGATCCAGTCGAGCTCGCACAGCTGACCAACTTGGACCTTGAAGTTTACTATCACATGCCAATTGTCCTGGGTGTCGACGTAGCACGTTTCGGTGACGATAAAAATGTCGTGATCGCCAGACAAGGTCGAAAGATCGTTGGATTGCATAAGTGGGTTGAGACAGACCTGATGGAGACCTCTCGACGAATATCGGTGCTGATAGACCAGTACCAGCCACTAGCGACCTTTGTGGATGGTGTGGGCGTGGGCGCCGGCGTTGTCGACCGACTGCGTCAACTGAACTACAACGTGATGGAAGTTAATGCGGGCTCCAAACCAGCGGATACTGAGCTATTCTTTAACAAACGGGTCGAGATGTGGTACAAGATGCGTGAGTGGTTAAATGCTGGAGCTGACATTCCTAAAGATATGTCGCTGAAGACCGGCTTAATCGGCATCGAGTACGGCTTCGATGACAAGAACAAATACCGTCTGGAGCGTAAAGCCGACATGAAGAAGCGCGGCGCAGGCTCGCCAGACGAAGCTGATGCACTAGCACATACCTTTGCTGAAGAGCTGGGTGATGCAGGTCGTCAATCTTTCGAACCAGAAATGGACTTTGAACCGGAATTTACATGACAAATATTATCGTCCCTAAAACCCCATCGACCAACATTTGGGTGCCTGGTGCCCGCGGTCGTCAAGCGGTGATCGACAGCAATGAGATTAATCTCGAAGACAGTGAGTCGACAAACCAAGCCAAGCTGGAATACTACATAGCGAAACAAGTCGGTGTGCGACTCGAAAAAGAATACCCGGGCCGCGAATGGGGTGTTAGACCAGACTTGACAGGTGGGATCGTTGAGATATTCTGTTTTGCTCTATCTGGTAGACATGCCTATCTTTTGCACATGAACGGATCCATACACGATTTAATCGAAAAAGCACTAAGAGCTGCGGGAGAAATATTGGAACGTTACGGCGTAACTCGCAACAAAAAATATGACATCGATATCACTGAAGCATTCGATCGTGACCATAACGGTGACGTGATCGGAGGCGACCATGCCTGAAGATATTAAGCCAGGACCACCAGGTGAGTCAGGCGTAGACGAGCAGCCCGGCAATATCGCTCAACCAGATAACAATACTGGCCAACGTGCTGAGCCGCAACCAGACTCGAACGATCAAGCTGAGTACAATCAGAACGACGAGAAGACTGAAGACTCAGGTCCAGATACATCGGAAGGCTCTGACACTTGGTTGATCGAGAAAGCTCAACAAAATTACACAACATCCACAGATTACCTCGACGCGAACATCACCAATACCTGGGAGAAGAACTTATCTCACTTTCGCAGTGAGCATGCGCCGGGTTCCAGCTATACCCAGGCGAATTTTAAACGCTCAGCCATCTTTCGACCCAAGACACGGACTAACCTGAAGGCTCAAGAGGCCTCTTTCGCAACATCTACCTTCGGTTCACAAGACCTATTGGTGATTGAGCCAGAAGATCCGTCAGATCCAGTTCAAGTGGCCTCGGCCAAGATCACCAAGTCGGCTCTTCAGTATCGTATGAAGAAGAAAATGCCCTGGTTCCTGACGGTCCAAGGCGCATATCAGAATGCCAAGGTTTATGGCGTGTGTTTTTCACACAATTATTGGAATTATCAGGTCGATGAACACATCAAACCTGCGTTTAATAACTTCGGTGAGCCTGAAACGAACGATCAGGGCGAAGCATTGGGTTTTAAAGACCGTGTAATTCGTCATGACGAGCTAGTTTGCGACTTAGTGGCCCCTGAAAACTTCAGATTAGACCCTATGGCCGACTGGCGTGACCCAATTAGTTCATCGCCTTACATTATCTACATGAAACCGGTCTATATCGGCGATGCATTGGAGATGATGAGTACAAATGACCCTAAAACGGGCAAACCGGTGTGGCGAGAACACAGCATGGAGACTATGTTAGCCACCAGGCGTCAAAGTTATGACCGAACACGTCAAGCTCGAGAGGGTATGCGGCGGGTAGACCCTGCTGATGAGAACTATGGCAACGAAAACTCCATCGTTTGGGCGCATATGAACATCTTGAGGCTCAATGGTGAGGACTATGTGTACTGGACTATGGGCACAGAGATCGTGTTAACTGGGCTACAGCGCCTCAGAGAGACCCATCCACACCTAAATGTGGGTGAAAGACCCTTTACAATGGGCTATACCAGCATAGAAACACACAGAAACTACCCTGCAGGCGACGTAGAGCTGACTTCAGGGCTCCAAGAAGAGATTAATACGTTGGCAAATCAGCGTATGGATAACGTCAAATTGGTGCTGAATAAGCGATATTTCGTCAAAAGAGGGTCTCAAACAGACCTAGACGCCTTGATTCGCAACGTGCCTGGCGGCGGCGTCATGATGAATGATCCCGAAAAAGACGTTCAGGTAGTCAATACCCCGGATGTCACAGGGTCCAGCTATGAAGAACAAGATCGATTGGCTGCTGAGATGGATGACCTGGGCGGCGGATTCTCTGGATCCAGCATGCAGAACAGCAACCTGGGCGAAACCAAGGATGCAACTCAACGAGTCGACTCCAAAGCCGCCGCGGTTGATGACTATGGTAAGACCATCTTCATCCAGTCGTGGCTCAACACCACGATCGGTCAATTGGTTCGACTGGTGCAGATGTACGAGACGGACGAAGTCATTTTGAGTTTGGCCGCGAAAGATGCTGAGCTATATGAGCGATTCGGGGTTAACGAGGTCACCGACCAGCTATTACGCCAATCCTTGACGGTTAATGTCGATGTAGGCGTTGGAAATACCGATCCGATGCGACGTGTCGAAAAATTGCTGATGGGTGTACGTGAGGTTTCTCAATTACCTGGCATGATGGAACGGATGAAGGTCGACTCGATAGCCGACGAGATTTTTGCGAACCTGGGCTATAAGAGCTCAATCAAGTTCGTGATGAGTAAAGAAGAATTTGCTGAATATCAAGAAGCGAAGGGCGAACAGCCACCACCGCTTGAGCACCAGGCGAAGATGCGTGAATTGGATATTCGTGAAGCAGACAACAAGATGCGTGATGTTCGCGAGACCAATAGCTTGGCCCAAGACAGAGAGACAGGGACTGCTAACCGCGACAGTCAGAGCCGCAGTAAGTCTGAAACAGATCACCAGGCTGGTAATCTTTCTAGAGAGCGCATGCAACATGAACGTGATCTGGAAGCCGCTAGAGGTGGACGGGAGCTATTCAAAATAAATAAAGATTTCGAAAATAAAAATAATAATCCAGGAAGCTAACTATGCCAAATACAGATTCGTTTGACGATCTGCAATTCACTAGTATTAGTCAGAGAACGTATTTCACCGAAGCCCGACTAGGGTTAGAGGTGGAGGACTTTCTTCGAAGTAATACTGGTAAAATACTACAACACCGTGCGATACAACAGTGTGAAGAAGCCAAGCAGGCTATGTGTGACCTAGATGTAGACGATCCCACAGACCGGGTTACCTACAAGCGGCATAGATTTAAGATGGCTGTAGCCGATCAATTCCTGCGATGGTGTGTCGAAGCAATTCAAAATGGACAAACGTCCGAACAATTAGTGAAAGAACTTGAGGAGAATGAAGCATGAGTAATGAAGAAAAGCAAGCAGAACTTGACAAGATGGAGAATCAGCCATCTAATGAGCCTAATCCACGCGATGCACTGGTCGATTCGATCAATGCAAGTCGTGAAGATGAAGTGAATAGCGAAATTTTGGAGTCGGGCGGAACGATTGAACCGATGCATGAAGAAGTTACACCCGCACCTGGTCCATTGGATGCTTACATTCAGCAGGACGATGCAGGTGAACCACTATTTAAGATGACGGTAGATGGGCAAGAAGTACTTGTGCCGTTAGCTCAAATACAGAAAGAACGCCAGTTAGAGCAAGCCTCCAGAAAACGGATGAACGAAAATGCAGACTGGTCTAAAAATTTAGCAGAACGTGAAGACAAGCTACTGCAGGAAACTGCGGCGCTCGAAGCACGATTTGTAACACCCCCGCCATCCGATGCCCTGGACGTGGACCAAGTGGACTTCAGAACTGAAGCCCGTGAAATCTTTAGCACATTGATTGATGATGATGCTGAAGTCGCCAGTGACAAACTAGCGAGTGTTTTAGAAAGGATTGCTTCACGGACATCGTCACAGACTCCGATCGACGCAGATGAACTTGTTACTAAAACGCGAGAAGCAATTCGCAAAGAGCAGGCCGAGAAGGATGCTGTTGATAGAGAAGCTGATGAACGACAACAGTTTCAAGATGGATACAAAGCTTTTGAGGACAATTTTCCTCATCTAGCCAAAGATCCTGAGCTATTCGCGGTTGCAAACAGTCACACCAATGTCGTCGCCAACGAACATCCCGAGTGGGGTCCAGTTGAGGTGATTTTGGAAGCCGGCAAACGGACTGACAAATGGTTAAACGAGCTGAAAGGCACACCATTAGCGGCCGACGCCGAAACAAACAATCGACAACAACAAAAAGATAATCTTGTTGCAATGCCAGCTAGTCGCACAGCGGCCAGGGAAGCACCACAGCTAGAACTAGTTGAAACTCCAGCGGATGTTTTAGCCAGTATGCGAGCAGGACGTGGACAACCGTAACAAGCTATTGACTATTGAGGAATAGAATATGTCACAGATTTGGGGCACAAACGCATTAGGCGGGTATATGTATTCGGACAATTTGTCTCGAAAACTCCGTACAGCATTACAACCAATGGTTCGCTTTCGTCAGTTTTGTGACGCACGGGAAGCTTTTGGTTTAGGTAAAGGCGAAACTTTTAACTGGAATGTTTATTCAGACGTGGTCACTCAAGGTGGCGCACTGAACGAAACGACTCAGATGCCAGAAACAAACTTTACGGTCACGCAAGCCAGCTTGTCGATCAATGAGTATGGCAACAGTGTACCTTTCACCAAGAAATTAGACGATCTGTCTGAACAACCAATCACCGAGGTGATCCACAAAGTTCTAAAGAATGACGCACGGAAAGCACTTGACGCTGCGGCTCACGCCCAGTTTGCACTGACGCCTCTAAAAGCAACTGCATCTACTGCTACTGCCTTTGCGTTGAACGAAGTCAGCAACCCGGCAGCAGCGCACAGCCACGAATTCGCGAACGAAGCGACTTTGAGCCACGCGAAGATCATGTCTGACACAATGGTTGAGCGGGACATTCCGACTTACGACGGTACTAACTACGTTGCAATCACTCGTCCTTCTAACATTCGTTTCATGAAGAACTTCTTGGAAGACATCCATCAGTATACTTCTGAAGGCTGGCACACCATCATGAATGGCGAGAAAGGCCGCTATGAAGGTATTCGCTATGTTGAGCAAACGGGCATCGCTGCTACGGGTTCAACCAATTCAGACGACATTTTCTTCTTCGGTTCTGATACCGTTGTAGAAGCATTTGCCATCCCTGAAGAAATTCGCGGTAAGATTCCTACTGACTTCGGTCGGTCTCGTGGTATTGCTTGGTATGCTGAGCTTGGTTACGGTCTTGCACAAACGAGTGCTGCACAAGCACGTATCATTCACTGGACTGACGACGCTGCTTAAGGAGCAATATTATGTCTTATGATAATGGACGGGTACAAAGTTACCTTTTTCAAGCAGTTGATTTTGGTGACACGGGCAATGCTTCAGAGGTTATTATGCCTCCAAAGGATGGTCCCAACACAACCACACCCGGCGCTGGTCGGCGTGGACGTGTTGTAGGTGTTAGTTTGTATAACATCTCTGAAACGTTTGTCGGCACCACTACTGGCGCTGCAATTCAAGTAGGCGACGGTAGCGATGCCGATCTCTACTTCGACACAGGCAACACAACCCTGGCAGGATCTTCTCCTGCAGTTAACACCGGTTTGTGGCTTCCTGATGACGGTTCAAAGGTTGATATCCCTGCAGGCGAAACTGCAGTAACTATCACTTTTGTTGACGCAGTCGGTGGATCAATCACGGGCATCGCCGATGTGATTGTTGACATCGAATGGTTCGGCGCAACTCAATAAACAGAGGTAAGTGAAGATGGACAAGCAAGTAGCGATTAAAGGTACATTGGACAATGCAGGCTCTAAACAGCCTGACAAGTCTGGTATCGAATATGGTTTGAGTTCCCTTTCAGGGTTCAACTCAATGGATGGCGGACCTTCCGTGGATATGACTAATGATAGCAAGACGGGTAACTACCCTGGCCGCATCAAGACTAATCCTAGCGAAAGTACTGTTTCATCTAAAGGCAAATCTTTTAACGTTTGCTAAACCTCCGAGTGGGTTGCTGTCAAAAGCGCCCACTCATTTTTTAAGGCCAACATTATGGAATATGATTACTGTCATTCGGACATATTGTCGGAATTTGATGCGGGTAAGTCTATCACCGACGGTGTCTCTGGACGGAAGCGCATCAATACCCGGTACGAAAACACTGACCAGACAAATTTTCAGCACACCAGTAATGAAAATACTGATGATGCAATGCCCGACATATACTAGGAGAAACGGTAGATGAGTTTTGATAAAAGCAAAGATCACTCACAGGTGATGGGTGGCGGTCTAGTAAAATGGACTCAAGGTGGCAAAGTGTACGATCGAGACTTTAAGGAAGTTGCTTCGGAAGTATCTGAAGCCACCGCTCCTGTAGCGATGCCTTCGGTTCAATTGAAAGATTTCAAACCTACCCCAGAGCCAATGGCGCCTAAGCCAGAAGCACCTGTCAAGGAAGTTGCAGAAGAGGTTGTAGTTAAGGCGAAGCCAGTGGCAAAGCCTAAGAAAGAAAAGGCTACACCTTTCGGGACTCGAGATGAATGAGTACCTTTCTTGAATTAGTCCAAGACTTACATCGAGAATCTGGCGCTGCAGGATCTGCACCCAGCACGGTATTAACTCAGTCAGGTGAAGCTCAGCGCATGGTGCGTTGGATTCGGCGGGCTGATTTGGCGGTTCAGAAGAAGTGGCACGACTGGAAATTTCTATGGTCCAGTTCACAATATTCGGTAGCAACAGTATCTGGCACTCAAGACTATGTAGTCCCTGACACTCACGGTGCCTGGGATCCAAGCACGTTCCGCATTGATGGTGAGCTAATCGATGTTGTAGAATACCAAAAAGTCAAGAACGAAGTGTTCGACACGACTGCAACCGCATACAATCAACCTTCGCGCATTATTATAATGCCCAATAAAAATCTGCGTATGGACCCTGTCCCTGATGCAGCATATACTGTTACAGCTGATTACTATTTGAAACCTGTACCGATGGAGGCTGACATAACAATCTCACTGATTCCACAAGAATATCACGAAATTATTCTAGGCCAGGCTCTAGTCTATTATGGCAACTACGAAAATGCCCCAGATGCGAAAGTCTCTGGACGTGAGCTTGTGGCTGAATGGATGCCTATATTGGAGTCTGAATATCTCAACAACGAATTTAACTCCAGATTCACAGCATCAGGTAATCGAATCGAAGTCATAGCAAGCTAATGGCTATTCGAACCAAACATTACGCATTTGCCGGCGGTCTGGACACTGTCACACCGCCCATAAATATTTCTCCAGGCAAATGCATCTCGATGCAGAACTTCGAGCCGTGGTATCATGGGGGCTATCGAAGGATTGCAGGTTACGAACGCTTTGATGGACGTACAGCGCCAAGTGCCGCAACCTTTACGGGTTTTGATCTAGCTGACACAACAGGTTTAAGCTTAGGTGACGTACTCACCGGGGACACATCAAGTGCTTCAGGCACGGTGATAGGCATCAGCGGTAACTCAGTAGGTGTGACTAAGGTCTCAGGCACTTTCACTCAGAGTGAAGCCTTCAATACCGCGGCATACACTATGGCTACGACTCCCGCTGCTTCTATCGGACGATCACCTACAACAGCAGTTAAGCTGACATTTCAACTTGCCGCGGCAGATGAATACCGAAATGACATTACTGTTCCTGCTGGGTCGGGTGAGATCCGAGGCATTTGGCAGCTAAAAGATAAAAAGTTTTGTATCCGAAATAATGCCGGCGGAACCGCAGGTGTTATGTTTGTGGCCAGTGCGTCGGGTTGGACGACTACAGGTCTCACAATGGCAAGCTATATTTTCTTTGACGCTGGGCAGGCTGCAGGACCATTTGTAGTCGGCACCACGGTCACAGGGCTTGCCTCTAGCGCCACAGCAGTTGTGCACCGAGTAGTTTTGCAATCAGGTGCATGGGATGGCAGCGCGACAGGCTACTTGGCATTGACCACAGTCTCGGGCACTTTTCAAGATAATGAGGCTTTGCGGGTAGGCGGCGTGACTTTCGCGACATCGGCCTCAGTGGCAACAGCATTTACATTCGCAGCAGGAGGACACTACCAGTTTATCAATCATAACTTTTTTGGTAGCTCAGCGACCTATAGAGCATATGGTTGCAATGGGGTTGGTCCGGGCTTTGAGATAGACGAAAACGAAATTGTGACACCTATACTGATGCCTCAGACGGCATTAGGTGGACAGCCAGCAACCAATATACCTA
>Ga0222691_1000603_pt1 | contig 12167 bp, 19 predicted proteins | sample AntAcemetage1237_FD_179839 | JGI IMG/M metagenome (GOLD analysis project Ga0222691, IMG submission 179839) | Saline water microbial communities from Ace Lake, Antarctica - #1237 | ecosystem: Environmental > Aquatic > Non-marine Saline and Alkaline > Saline | place: Antarctica: Ace Lake... | reverse complement strand
CGGGCGCGGGCGGAGGCAACCCTGCACCGCCACTGCCTACAACATCGACGCCCCCAACAGGAAATCCCGCTCCCGGGATGCCTGCAGCGAATCCACAGACCGGACTGGTTGATACGATCTTTAACCTGTACAACCCTGAGCGTTTCGCGTACCTGTTTGACCAAGGCAACGGAACATAGAAAATGATTGAACGACAAGAGATTGGCGGCCCGCTATCAGCTGATGAGCTGGAAGTGGAGATCGCAGCCCCCGGCGCATTCGAAAGAGGTGTGTCCGAAGGCGCGTCTGTTATCCCTATGGATGATGGCGGCGCCGAAGTGGAGTTTGGTCCGGGCGGTACGAGCGCTGCAGACTATGACCCGGAGGGCAACATCGCCGAGCAGATGGACGACAGGGAACTGACCGCTCTTGGCAATGACATCTTGGGCTTCAAAGACGAATTCAAAGAGAGCCGCAAGGACTGGGAGAATGCCTACGCCAAAGGCCTGAAGATGCTGGGCTTCAAGTTTGAAGACTCGCGGCCCGATGCCCCCTTCGAAGGCGCGAGTGCCGTGCACCACCCTCTGCTGGCCGAGGCCGCGACCCAATTCCAGTCACACGCGTATAAAGAGCTGTTCCCGAGTGCTGGCCCTGTACGGACCGCGATCCACGGTGAGAAGACCCCGGAGCGCGTATCACGTGCCTCGCGTCTTAAGACCTACCTGAATTACCACTTGACAACCACCATGGTGAACTTCGAAGAGGACTTCGACTCCATGCTCTGGTACCTGCCACTTGCTGGCAGCACGTTCAAGAAAACCTACTACGACCACGACGCAGGACACGAGCAGTCTGTGTTTGTCCCTGCCGAGCGCATCTTTGTGCCTTATGGCACAGGCCATCTTACTGAGTGTCCCGTGATCATCGAACTGATCGACATGTCCTTGGATGAGCTGACCCGGCATCAGACGTCAGGGTTCTACAGCGACATCGACGTGCACAGCTCCCTTATGGACACGGCGGACTCCATCCGCGTTGTGCAGGACGAGATTGCAGGGGAGTCCTTGCCGACAGGCGAAAGCGACTTCACCGTTCAAATTCTGGAAGCCCACATTGGATTGACCCTTGAAGGGTTTGACCAAGAGGACGAGGCCAAGACACCCTACATTGTGACAGTTCTCGCAGACACAGGTGAAGTCCTGTCTGTCCGTGAAAGCCGGGATCCGAAGCGCTCAAACCGCAAGCGGGAATACTACACGCACTACAAGTTCATGCAGGGCTTTGGTTTCTACGGAAACAGCTTGATCCACATGATTGGTGGCCTGAACAAAGCTGCGACAGGTGCCCTTCGTGCCCTGCTCGACGCGGGTGCGTTCTCGAACCTGCCTGCTGGCTTCAAGGCACGTGGGCTGCGGATCGAAAACGATGGCGAACCTTTCAAGCCCGGACACTTCCAAGACGTGGACGTGGCTGGCGGAACCATCCGCGACGCTGTTATCCCGCTGCCCTTCAAGGGTCCGGACCAGACATTGTTCGCGCTCCTCGGCTTTTTGGTCAGTGCGGGCCAGCGATTTGCTTCTACAACTGATCTTCAGGTCGGCGAAGGCAACCAAAACGCTCCTGTTGGCACAACAATTGCGCTCCTTGAAGGGGGCCAGCGTGTCCTGACAGCTGTACATAAGCGTGTCCACCGTGCCCAAAAGCGCGAATTGGAGCTTATCACAGGCCATATCATGGAGAACCCGCGCGCGTATCCATCCTTTATCAGCGGTGACGACGGTGAGCTTGGCCCAGCTGACGATCTTCGCGACGATGTAGGCATCCTGCCTGTCACAGACCCTGAGTTCTTCTCACAGGCCCAGCGTATCGCGCGGGCGCAGACCCAGCTCGAGCTCGCCAAGTCGGCGCCAGACATCCATAACCTGCCGGAGGCGTTCCGGATGATGCACGAGGCGATTGGCTCAACAGATATTGACCGCCTGATGATCACCGATTCCACCGATCATGGCGAACCTGTCCCCAAAGACCCGGCTATGGAGCATATCGACGCTTTGGAAGGCGTCCCGCTGACTGCGTTCGAAGGACAGATGCACGATGCCCACATCCTCGGGCACATGCTTCAGGGCGTATCGCAAATCACTCAGTCCAACCCGAAGGCAATGGTGGAGCTGCACAAGCACATACTTGAGCACATCCGCTTGAAGGCCAAGGAGCAGGTCAAGGCCCAGCTTGAAGAGGCCCAGCTGTCCGAAGAGGAAATGATGGACCCAGAGATCGCTGTTGCCTTCGATGGTATGCTGGCTCAGGCGATCGCCGCCGGAATGCAGGAAGCAAAAGAGCTGTCCATGCAGGTATCGGGCGGCGGACAGCCTCCACCAGACCCACTGCTGGAGCTGAAAGGCCAAGAGCTGGCCGACCGCAAGGCTGCGAACGAGGCACAGCTCCAGATCGATGCTGGCAAGCTCGAGCTGGATCGGGAGAAAGCGGCCCAGAAGGCCCGCGAGTTCCAGCTGCGCTTCAACCAGACGAACCAAATTAATCAGGATCGCCTTGACAATCGGCTGGATGCCATCAGACTGCAGAAACGAGTTAACCCCAACCCCGGGCAGTGACAGAAGTCAATTCGCGATGTGGAATAGCTTGTAAGTCGAATATGTCCGAACCCAAGACCACAACACCCGCGGCGAGAGTGGACAAAAACTGATATGGGGCCACTCGTCTCGCCCGTGTCACGCTATTCGTGGCGAACCTACTTGCCCCGGCCTCATCACACGGTGAGCCGGGGGTTTTTAGGCCTTGCACATCCGAGTCGTTGTCCACACCTTGCAGATTCTCTGGAAGTAGTCTCCGTGAGGAGGGATGTCCGGACCCCATGTGTTGATTGCAACGACGTGGGATAATTCGTGATAAATCACACCCTTAAGCATGCGCTCGTTCCCAAGCATCTTCGGGGACAGCCTGATAATCCAGTGCCCGTCCTCGTACAGGGAGGCCTTGCCCAAGAAGGTGCTACCGAGGTCCTCTAGGATAACCGTTGGCATCTCCGTCAGGCCCATCTGGTAAGCCTGTTCGTGGACCATATGGGTAAGTGTGGCGATATCGTTCGCCGCCGGGGGCTCCCGGCCACAGGATGTAGTGAGTGCGATCGCGAGGATGCAAAGGATAAAATATTTCATTCGGCACCGTAGCATGACCTGCTCGGAAGAGCCATCGTTTATCGTGCCCTTTGGTTGACATCCTACAATATGGTATACTACGTTCCCGGCATACCATAATCAGAGACATAAAGGTCCTGCAAAATGCAATACAGCGAATCGTTCGAACGAGCAATGGACGTCATTCTCCCTGTCGAAGGGGGATTCGTTGATCACCCCGAAGACCCGGGCGGCATGACAAACCGAGGTATAACCTTCAAAACATACATGAAATTCCTCGGTCACGAGCCGACGCGCTCGGAGATGCAGCTTATGCCCGTCTACCACGCGAAGGCAATCTACTGGGAAAACTACTGGAAAAAGGCGGGCTGTGATCAGCTGCCGGAAGGTGTTGACCTGTTCGTGTGTGATGTAGCCGTGAATAGCGGTCCGCGGACCGCGGTCAAAATGCTGCAGAGAGCGGTTGGCGCCCGAGTAGACGGCGTCCTCGGTCCACGGACCGTGGACAAGACATTCGCCAAGAACCCGCTGGAGACCATCAAAGCGATGCAGAAGCTCCGCGAAGCCTTCTACAGAAAGCTTAAGACATTCAAGACGTTCGGTCGTGGATGGTTGAAGAGAAATGACCACGTCGGCGCAGCCGCAGCAACCCTAGCAGGAACAAAATAATGGACACATGGTTAAAAGGGTGGGTTCTGAACTCACGTAACGGCGCGATGCAGTACGTCATGAGTGGGTCGTGCAAGACCTTCGATGAGTACAAGTTCATCTCTGGCCAGATCGCGATCCTCAACAATCTCGAACGGGATATGGACACTGAGATCGCAAAACGCCGCAAGGGCGAAGACGACGAGGGAGACGAGTAGATGGCTAAAACAGCTAAAGTCGTCGAGAAGATAGGCTCCTTTACTGACAATGCCTCCCCTTCTTCCAGCTCGATCGACCTCAAAGGAGACAAGCCTGAATGGCTGGCCCAAGCGTATGAGGGATCAGAGTTCCTGAACCCGGAGCATCTCCGCGACGAGAAGCTGACCGAGCGCCTGCCAAACCCTTCGGGGTACCGCATGCTGGTCCTGCCTTACCGAGGCAAGCGAAAGACGGGCGGTGGCATCCTGTTCGCCGACGAGACCATGGATCGCAAGCATATTGGTTCAACCGTTGGCTATGTCCTGAAGCAAGGGCCTCTATGCTATCAGGACGACAAGTTCAAAGGCCCTGATGGCGAACTCATTCCTTGGTGCCAGCCGGGAGACTGGGTCCTGTTCGCGCGGTACGCCGGAGCACGGATGAACATTGACGGGGGCGAGGTCCGCATCATGAATGACGACGAGATCATGGGAACAATCATGTACCCTGATGACATCTATGGAGCTATATAATGGCCGACACTGACTTTGAAATTGATGTTGCCGGACCAGATGACGTTGAAACCGACGTCGTTCTGGGCGATGGCGCGCCCGCAGCTGCTGCCGCAGTTGAACCGGACGAGATCGTCGTTGACGACGCCCCGGCTGCCAAGGCAGACGAGGCGGCTGAGTATTCCGACCGCGTCTCCAAACGCATTGGTAAGCTGACCCGGCGCGCCAAGGAAGCCGAGCGCGAGCGTGACGAGGCCGTTAGCCTCGCCCGAAACGCACTTAGCCAGACGAAAACTCTGGACAGGCAGGCCCTCGCCGAGCATACCGCCCGCCTCAATGGCGAGCGCGAGTCTCTGAAAACCAAGCTGAAGACCGCAAATGCGTTGGGCGACTCTGACGGAGCCACTGATCTCCAAGTAGAGCTCGCAGACAACTCCGCTGCGCTGCAGCTCGCCTCACAGGCAAACCGCCGCCAAGAGTCTGATGAGGCCGCAGCGCCTGCAGCTTCTGCCCCCGCACCACGCCAACCCGCTGCTGCAACCCGGCCTGATCCGGAAGCAGAAGACTGGGCCGCGGCCAACCCGTGGTTTGGTGAGAACCAGACGGCTTCATATAAAGCCCTCGCAATCCATAAGGATTTAGTGGAGGAGGGATTTGACACAGGGACGAAGGCGTATTACAGTGAGCTGGATTCTCGGATTGATGACGAAATGCCTGATCTCCGTGCCAAACCTTCGAGGACTGCCCCCACCGCCCGTACGGTTGCAGCCCCCTCGCGAACCGCCCCCGGCGGGACAAGAACAACTGGGCGCCGGACTGTACGTCTAACGAAGACCCAAGTGGCTCTCGCAAAAAGACTAGGGCTCACCCTAGAACAATACGCAGCACAAGTGAAAGGTTAAGCTTATGGCAACCCCCAAAGAGGAGGGCGCCCAGCGCTCAACCCGATCCGCGACAACCCGGGAAAAGACTACACAGAAACGTGTGTGGACCCCTCCCTCAGCACTAGATGCTCCCCCTGCCCCGGATGGGTTTACCCATCGGTGGATTCGCGTAGAATCGCGAGGCCACGACGACATGAAAAATGCTTCAGGTCGAATTCGAGAAGGCTTTGAGCCAGTTCGAAAAGACGAATACCCGGATTTCGAAGCCCCGGTAGTCGAAGAAGGCAAGTACAAAGGGATATTCGGTGTAGGTGGCCTCGTACTGATGCGCATACCCGTGGAAATCTCAGAGTCCCGGAGAGAGTACTTCGACAATCAGACCAGAGGTCAGATGCAGTCGGTGGACACGAACCTGATGAAAGAGAACTCCCACGAGACCATGCGGATTCAGAAGGCTAACCGATCGTCAAAAACAACCTTTGGCGGGCCAAAACCAACCAACTAACGGCCTGCCTACAATTGGATAGGATTCCAGAATGGCAAACTCAGAAACTGCCTTCGGCCTACGTCCAGTGGGTATCGCCGGTTCAGCGTATAACAGTTCCGGTGTGACTTCGTACGAGATTGCGTCCAACAATACGAACGCAATCTACCAGTATGGCATTTGTGTCCCCCTCGCGGGTGGCGTGATTGACTTTGCTGGCGCTACCAATGGTGGCACTACGCAGGCCCTCGGCGTACTCCTCGGCGTGAAATACGTAGACTCGGTCTCGAAAAAGCCGACCTACTTGAACTACTGGCCCGGCTCAGGCTCCGTGTCGGTTGACACCAACTACCCTGTGCAAGCGTTCGTGTGTGATAACCCGAACCAACTGTTCGTCGTTGCAGCTGATGCAACGCTGACCAACCGTGCAACAGCGTTGGCTGGCGTCTTCGCAAACGCATCCCTTGGTACATCGGCCCGTTCGGGTTCGACAGCCAATGGTCGTTCCTCAGCCCAACTCGGCGTTTCCACCATTGCTACCACAGCGGCCCTGCCTTTGCGCATTGTCGGTCTGGTGGACCATGAAGGCAACAACGACTACACATCCGCTGGCGCACACCTCTATGTACGTCTCAATGCTCACTTCAACGCTGGTACTCGGGCATTCGCCTCGCAGACCACTGCTGATTCAACTGGCGTCTAAGGGAGACTGAAACAATGCCTATTTCACGTGCACAGCTCGCTGCAGAGCTAGAACCCGGTCTGAACGCTCTGTTCGGTCTGGAGTATGATCGGTACGACAACGAGCACACGGACATCTTTGATGCCGAGTCCTCTGACCGCGCATACGAAGAAGAGGTAATGCTGGGTGGTTTCGGAACCGCTCCGGTTAAGCCTGAAGGTCAGGGCACTGACTATGACGATGCCCAAGAGACCTACACTGCTCGTTACGAGCACGAAACGATCGCTCTGGCGTTCGCATTGACAGAGGAAGCCGTCGAAGACAATTTGTACGACTCTCTCGCCAAGCGCTACACCAAGGCCCTCGCTCGTGCGATGTCTCAGACGAAGCAGATCAAGGCCGCTGCTATCCTCAACAATGCATTCACAGGTGGCGCCAGTGCCATCGGCGACGGTGTTGCTCTGTGTAGTGCCGCTCACCCAACCCTGTCGGGCAACCAGTCTAACGTCCTCGCGACCGCAGCTGACCTGAACGAAACCTCTCTTGAGCAAGCGCTGATCAACATCGCTGGCTTCCAAGACGAGCGTGGGCTTCGTGTTGCATGCCAAGGTGTCAAAATCATCATCCCTAAGGAACTACAGTTCGTCGCCGAGCGCGTCCTGAACTCTACCCTCCGCCCGGGCACGAATGATAACGACCCGAACGCACACCGCTCCATGGGGATGATTCCGCAAGGTGCCGTTGTCAACCACTTCCTCACGGATACGGATGCATGGTTCATCAAGACGGACATGCCTAACGGCTTCAAGCACTTCACACGAACTGCATTGAAGACGGGTATGGAAGGCGACTTCGATACTGGAAACATGCGGTACAAGGCACGCGAGCGTTATTCGTTCGGCGCGTCTGACTTCCGCTGCGTCCTTGGTACGCCCGGGGGTTAATCCCGAGCTGCCTTCGAAAACAGAAGCCCGAGCCGAGTGGCTCGGGCTTTTTTCTAGGAGAGAATGGAATGGCTATTAAATCAACAGACAAAGGCCCTACGCCAGACTGGACGCAGGAAGAGATTGAAGACTTCGAGCGTCATGTCGAAAAGACCGACCCCGAAATCCGTCGGTATGCGACAGAGAAGCGCCAAGCCGAGGCAAGGGCGCGCGAACTCGCTCGCCTGAGGGAGGTCTACAGAGAACGCAATAAGCAGGCCACTGCCCGCCAAAAGGCTCGCGAAAATGAGCGTGCTGCACGCGACAAGAGTCGCGAACGTCGGCAAGACGGGGACCCGAACTAGGTATGATTGAAGCTCTCATTGCAATCGCGGCCCAAGGCCTAATCATCGTCCACGAAGGCCCGTCGCCTTCAGCGGTAGCGCACGTTTGTGATGATGCCCTTTACCTTGTGCCGTGCGCTGTGACGCACTTCATCCCCTTCGATAGCCCGGACGACTGTCGCGCCGAGCTGCCGGAGATCACAAAGGACCTGCTGCCCTACATACCCAAGGGTCGCGGCCTGAAAGTAACGGCCCGTTGCTACATCGACGAGGGCGAAGACGGGGACAGCACCTAAGCTAGACCTGCCCGCAAAACCACTGTATAGTACAATATTCACCTGACGGAGCAGACCCTCCGACACAGCCAAAACAGGAGATATCCCATGGCTCGAAATACATCATCCGCAATCCTCCGTTCACACGGCGGCGGCAACAAAGGCACCACATCTGCAGGACAGGTTGTTCTCGCACTGCCTTTCTACATGGCCGACCCAACCGCGGCAAACACGACTGCCCTGACCATTTCTTCGACGAACTCAGCAGCTGTTGTTCTCCCGGCGAACGCCATCCTCCTCAACATTGACTTCAACGCGGCTGCTACAGGCGGCTCGAGCCCTACGTTCGACATGGGTTGGATCGAAGTTGACGACGCCGCATCATTCGACGTTGACGGCATCGTTGCCGAGGGCGACGCAGACGCGGGCCAAACAGCCTTCTCTGCTTCCACAACCACATCCGGCGACGACTTCGACCTCGCTATCGTGACGGACAAAGCTTTCTCCCTCACGGGCGGCGTTGGTGCTTCAGCTGCAACAGGCGGCGCCATCTCCGGCGTGATCCAGTACATCGTTTCCGATGATGGACAGCCTTCAACCTAAGGAGTGCGCGAATGTCATCCGACATTAAAGCAGTCCGAGTAACAACCACGGGCGCGGCCTTCGCAGGCCCCGCTCGACTGGTTGGTTATTCGGCAACGAGCGACGGGGTCGGCGCAGGCCGGATCACCATCACAGATGGGAGCGGCGGAGCCACTCTCATGGACCTTGACATCGCCAATGGCGCCACTGTCGCACAGTCTCAGGACCTTGCGGGATGTGGCATCAAAGGATCAACCGGACTATGGGTCTCAGCGATCACAAACGTCGTTGGACTGACCCTGTTCTACACGGGATAATGACTTATGGCTGTTTCAGGCTCCTTCGACTATGAACTGGACGTTATCGAGTATCTAGAAGAGGCGTATGAATCTTGCGGAAAGGTCATGCGCTCTGCGTACGACATCAAGTCAGGTATGCGCTCGCTCAACCTCCTATTCGCAGACTGGGCCAACCGGGGACTAAACCAGTGGACCATTGAGCAGGTGACTGTCACAATGGTCTCTGGCACCTCCAGCTACTCTCTGGGCGCCGACACAGTCGATATCACGAATGCTTCCTTGCGACGCTCCGGGACTGATTACAGCTTGGAGCGCTTGTCGCGCCCGGACTTCCTGAATATCCCGAACAAGACCACCACAGGCCGTGTCACGCAGTACTTCTGTGACCGACAGATCATTCCCACGCTAGAAGTCTGGCCTGTGCCGGACAATTCCACTGACGTGGTCGTGTACAACCGCCTGAGACGCATCGACGACGCTGACACTCCTTCGGACACCGTAGGCATCCCTTTCAGGTTCTACCCTGCGCTGGCAGCCGGACTGGCCTTTTTCCTGTCGATTAAATTCGCGCAGGACCGGACCCCCTTGCTCAAGCAGGTCTATGACGACCTCATGAAAGCGGCCATGGAAGAGGACAGAGATAGGGCACCACTCGTCATTGTACCGATGGGAGGCTACTAATTGTCTCGTTTTGCTTCCGGCAAAAATGCATGGTTTGTCTGCGATATCTCCGGTGCGAGGTATCGCCGAAAAGACATGCGTTTGAACTGGAAGAACCAGCTGGTTGGCATGGACTATTACGAGCCAAAGCACCCACAGCTTGCCCCGAACCGAAACAACAAGGCTGACGCGCAGGCCATCCGAGATGCCCGCCCCGATCGCGTTGAACCGTATGAAATCCATGTTGGTGTGCCTTTGTGGAATGCTCCGACTAAACGTGCTATCCCTGCCCTTCCGCAGATTGGCTCAGTCACAGTGAGTACGCCCTAATGACATATACTCTCGCCACCCTCAAGACGATCATCCAAGATACGACCGAAAACAACGAAGCGACGTTCGTAACTCACCTGACCGACTTCATCACGAACACAGAAGAGCTTATTTTCAAGCGCGTGCAGCTTCTCCTGTTCAAAAAGAACTCCACAGGCTCCCTGACGGCCTCGGACCGCTATCTGGCGCATCCAACGGACCTTCTGGCGCCGATTTCCTTGGCTGTTACAGATGGAGCATCGACTAGATCGTCTCTGGACTTCAAAGATGTCGATTTCATCAACATGGTCTACCCCCTGACGAGCGCTACAGGTCTCCCGAGGTACTATTCGAACTTCGACATCGATAATTTTGTCGTTGCACCGACCCCAGACTCGAATTATGCGCTCGAATTGACCTATTATTACCGTCCAGCCAGCCTGACAGCCGGAGCAGACGACGGAACCACGTGGTTAAGCATAAATGCGCCCATGGCGATGCTCTACGGGGCTCTTTGGCACGCATATGTCTACATGAAGGGTGAACAGGACGTCCTAGAAAGCTACAAAGGGCTTTTCAACGAGGCCTTAATAGGCCTAAAACAGCTGGGCGAGGCCCGTGAAGTCACGGACGAAATCCGAACCGGACGCATTAGGACACCAAAACAATGATCAAACAGGCCCTAGTCACTGGCCCTTTATCGCCAGTCATGGTACAAACAACCAGTGGCCGCGGTTTCACCGTGGACGAGATTGCAGATCGGTGTATGGAGAGGCTCATGCTTGTCTCTCGAGACGCCCCTCCGGTCATCCGGGATCAAGCAGTTGCGTTTAAGGATAGCATGCGCCAAGCGGTGGTTTATTTTATGGCCGAGGCCGTTAAATCCGATCGCACCAGCATATACAACATTTTGATGAACAATGGTCAGCCGGAAGCGGCAAACCTTATCTTAAAGGAACTTTGATATGGCCTTCACAGGTGACTTTCTTTGCACCAGCTTCAAGACAGAGCTCCTGACGGCTACGCACGACTTCACGAACGGCGCGAACTCGTTCAAAATTGCCTTGTATGACAACAGTGCGTCGTTTACCGCCGCAACCACCGCATATACTGCGACGAATGAGGTCTCGGGAACGAACTACACTGCCACAGGACAGGCCTTGACCAACGTCACGCCTACTAGTTCCGGCACGACTGCGTTTGCTGATTTCGCCGACATCACATGGTCCACAGCAACTATTACAGCCCGCGGCGCCATGATTTACAACGATACGGCAGCTGGTGACCCGGCGGTCTGCATTTTGGACTTCACGGAAGACAAAACAGCCTCCGCGGGTGATTTCACCGTTGTTTTCCCAACGGCTGACGCGAGTAACGCGATCATCCGCATCGCGTAGGGCTTAGGCTATGGCTCTCCTCGGTGGATGGTCCCGCGGAGAATGGAGCTCCGGGGCATGGAATGCGGCCATTCCGGTGCTTTTGGCCGGAGTTGCCTCCACAGCTGCTGTAGGCAGCACTACTGTCAACGCAGTCCAAAATGTATCAATATCTGTAACTTCGCCCACAGCGGTTGCCTCCGTAGGCTCGACTGTCGCAAGCATCCCTGTTATAGTCGTCGCATCAGGCGTTTCGGCTGTTGCGGAAACGAAATCGGTCCTTGTTTGGAGTACCATTACTCCTGCTCAGTCGCCCAGTTGGAGCGAGTCCTCGCCCGCACAGGACCCTACATGGACCGAAAAGGTCCCCACACAATCACCCACATGGGTATAATCTAGGACAGGTAAATGGCCAGCACGTACACAACGAACTCCGGCATTGAAAAGATCGCCTCTGGCGAACAGAATGCCACGTGGGGTGACACGACTAACACGAACTGGGACATTGTTGATGTCCTCGTTGGCGGTGGCTTGGTGGAGACCCTGCCTGCGGTAGGGACCTCTGGGGCACCAAACGACATCGCGGTCACGGACGGCGCCGTATCGGACGGCCAGAACGCCTTTATCAGCTTTGCCGACGGCGGCGATCTCGGCGGAACGGCTTATGTACGCCTCACTCCGAACAATGCGGAACGCGTCATCTGGGTCCAAAACAACCTGAGTGGCAGCCAATCCATTAACGTCTTCCAAGGCACGTATGATGCCTCCAATGATATTACCATTCCGGCAGGTCAGTCGGCATGCGTGTATTTCGATGGCGCAGGGGCCGGGGCGGTCGTGTCGCAGATTAACTCGAA
>Ga0222691_1000598_pt1 | contig 12223 bp, 21 predicted proteins | sample AntAcemetage1237_FD_179839 | JGI IMG/M metagenome (GOLD analysis project Ga0222691, IMG submission 179839) | Saline water microbial communities from Ace Lake, Antarctica - #1237 | ecosystem: Environmental > Aquatic > Non-marine Saline and Alkaline > Saline | place: Antarctica: Ace Lake... | reverse complement strand
CTCTGACAGTACGGGTGATATTGGTTGGTGTTCAATCGTGAGGACATGTAAGCTTTTCCGGTGTTTCTTTCTATATTTATTACATGTTGTAAGTTTCTTTACTCAAGGACAAACAGACAAAGGAGAAAGACAGTGATCTACACAATGGGAAATGGTTGCTATATCGACGGAAGTCATTCCAAGGCAATTGAATTTGATATTGCCGTCATTGACTTTGCAATAGAGCATGGCTATCAAGTTAACAAAGACCAATATGATGCTGACATTAAAGATTATAAAAATGATGCTACCCGAGAAGATGACTTCGACATTGAAGAATGTCTGTACTTTACCGCCGAAGATGCGGTAGAGTACCTAAATGGAACCGTACCCGACGGGCTTTGTTGGCATATAGATGAACAGTCTTTATTCTTAGAAGAAGTGGAGGAGGCATAATGTCTAACAGCGCACAAGAATACGCGGAGACTATCGTGGAGGAACTGCTCGGGGTTGAGGATGCGTGGGAGTATGTGGGCGACACGCTCGACTACAGAATTAAGCGAGATAGTAGCAATGATCTCGTGGCCGTAGAGTTGTTGGTAACGTCCGGTGGACCGACGGCTTGGGTTGCTTTTGATAGTTACGGTACAACCGTTAAGGTGTCATGGGGTGGCGATGTCGCCACGATTGAAGCCGGACGCATGGGCCTAGCTGAGAATGTTCTAGATTATTTTGCGGATATACTAGCCTAGGCCTATGGTGCCTACCCTGTCTACGGGTAGGGTGGGTGCCATACCCGTAGGGTAGACAAACAAACAGACAGAAGGGACGATAGGCAATGGACTACGAGACAGTGTACGCATACGAAGCAGGACAGGAAGCCATGAAGAAAGCACTAGTGGAGTCGTTTGCGCAATGGGCGGTGGCGCACCCTGACGGTGTTGTGAGCGATGAGCTGTGGAGTTTCGTTGGCATGGCACAGAAAGTGACAGTCAAGTGATGGAAGCGAGCAGGCTAGTAGAGACTCCGCTACGCGACGCGCCGAGGTTAGTCGAAGCGGTTATACGTGGCGGGAAGACCGCGTGGCTATCGCTTGAGCCTGACTCCGGTAACGTGTTTGTCAAGGTAACTATTGTCGATACCGGAGTGATGAAGATTTTTCCGGGCGACGAGTTTTTGTGCTGGTTGCAACCGATAACCAAAGGCGACCCCTATTATGACACGATCATGGGAGGTGATGAGGATGACTAGTTTGCTGCCAGTGCTAGTGTTCGCTGGTATTGTGCTTCTCACTTTCACTCTCACTTATTTTTTTACCGCTTGGGATAGGCTTAAAGGTAAGCCGGTAAACAGATTGTGTTTGCTTGTGATCGGATCGGCTATATGTTTTGTTATTGTTTTGTTGTGTTCTTTTTTCATTGACCAATTTTGGAGGATGTAGTAATGGATACGGATAAGATGACCAGTTCTTCGCGGGACTACCTTGCGGTGATGGTGCTAGCACGGTTGCTGTACATGTCATATTGTGATCACAATAAGTATGCGGCTAAGCCGGCACCCTACGCCCCTGGTTGGGCACACGAGTACGCACAGATCGCCGTGAGTACGTTCGGTTACGATGACAGCGACCTCGACAATGTGCTGGCCCATGCTGGCTTAGGGGGTGCGGCATGAAGTTTATGTTGCCTCTCACCGGCACGGAGCCGTGCTCCGAGATTGACCCAGAGCTGTACTACAATGATGTCTCACCAGATCCACGCTACCTGCACGACTACTTAAGACAGATATGCCGTGGCTGTCCGATCCTTGACGAGTGCCGAGAGCACGCCATCAAGCATGAAGAGTGGGGCTTCTGGGGCGGTCTGTCAATGACGGAGCGGATAGCGATACGGCACGAAACAGGGGTAGCGTTCGTTGGTGTGAAGATGTATAATCAAGCAACAGTAAAAGAACGTGAGCGGCTAGCGAAGGAGGCCAAGGATCATGCTATGCAACTACTGTCGTGAAGCTGGAAAGGCTAACGGGGTGTGGCGCAAGAGTCGTGACCACAAAATCCTTGAGCGGGCTAGCCTTCTGCATAACCTGTGCCTAGGTGATTGCACCTGCCAGCACGCTACGGGTGAGAAGACTTTAGGCATTCATAGTGGCCAGTAAGCCCTGGTCACACCTGTTTGATTACCTGGCGGAAGGTGGGCCAGACTATCGCTTTGGTGGGCCAACCACGGTCTGCCTGTGTGGTGGCAACATGTTTGCTATCTTCGCTACGTTCGACGATAGCGGAGCACTAGCAGGCTACCTGCTTGACGCTAGGTGTGCCTCGTGTGGGGCACACATCATTGCACCAACAGAGATCGACGAGAGGAGTGACTGGCAATGAGTGAAGACTTTGACTACAAGCTGTGGCTATTGGATCAAGAAGAACAGGACGCTGCAATTTTTTCTTTTGATGGGAACCACGAGTGATCACATGTCCCTGGTGTGAGCAAGAAACCCCCGCTAGAAACAATGGCGGGGGTTCTTGTGGTGCTTGTGGTGCTCGTCTACCACTCGTCATCCTCCCAGATATCGGTAATGTTGTCACTTTTGACAGCAGTGATAATGGTGATGGCTAACCAGCCGGCACCAACAGCGAGAATAGTTACGGTCGCAATGGCAATCGTTGCTACATCCACGGTGGTTCACCTCCTAACCTGTCCGATAGTGCCCGAAGGGCTGACCTGATCTTACGACGTACAGTAGTTTCGTGTGTGCTCATGGTTGCAGCGAGAATGGATACAGTCATGCCACCATCGGCAAACCTGTTGCGTAGCAACACCTTTTGCTCATCATTGAGTTTCTCATAGGCAAACTTAACGTCAACGATCATGGCTAGCCTGGTGTTGCCTTCACTCAAGCGAGGTGGTGCCTTGCGTTCATTGTCTTCGGCGTGTGACTCTAACGACCATGACTCCTCATCGAAAATGTCAGGCAGCAGCTCATGCAGGACAGACTCAGAGTAGAAGGCATGGTCTGATACGTCGGTACGGGTGATGCGGGCACGCTCTCGCACCACAAACCTCATGCCGGCACGGTATAGGGCAGTGTTTAGCTTGGCCTTGCCTTTCTTTCCCTCGTCGCGCCACTCAAGGACGCGCTTGTAGTTCTTGCACATCCACACATAGCATTCTGACTGCACGTCCTGCGTATCGACGATGTTTCTCTGAGCACGGTTGACCCTACGGGCAACACCCGTTGCCACCTTGAGTTCTGTGTCATCAAACTCAATCTGCGTTACCATGCGTACATATCTCCTTCAAAGACAAAGGACTTGCGCTGGATGGGTACGGGTACAGGTGTGACCTTCTGTCCTTCGACGTAAAGCACACCGAAACCTTGCTGCCAGTTGGCTACACCTTTGGTGTAGTGCGCTTGCCTTAGATCCATCAGGTTACCCACCTCGAAGCCCCATAGGGATCTCGTTACGGAGCCATTAACGCTAGTGGTGGTGGGCACAAGGCCCATACGGTGCGTATGACCACACACCACACTCATACCTGTCTTGCGGACAAGGCCAGCAGCGGTAGTGCCGGCAGTTTGTGACACACCAGCCTCGTCGCCGTGCATGGCAACCCAACCGGGAGCCACAGGGTATGCCTGCTTATGGTAGGTAATCCCAAGCTCTGGCAACTTAAGAAAGTTCTCTAGTTCAACCTCAGGTAGGCCGAGTAAACCAGGGATACGTCGCATGATGGCATTAAATAACCTGTCGGTATGGTTCGAGCGCATCACATGCTGCACTTGCAAGTCTCTCAGTACCTGCACGGTCACGTCACGATCCTTGCCAATCGTGCGGGTGTACTCACCTGGTGTACCCTGCGTCCATCGTGAGATGGTAGGCAGATCGATCTCATCGCCGATAGTGATAACGATATCGTTGTCTTGCTTCATGTCCGTAACGCATTGCGTTACAGCATCAACGGCGCGTTTATCATGGTAGGGAACTTGCAGGTCACTGATTACCCATACTCTGTGCATAACTACCTCTCAAGTAGCGCCCCCTCCTGATGGAGAAGGGTCACATGTCACCCTTCTTGACTCCAGGCCACTCGCCACGAAGAACCATGAGGGCCACGATGGAGTAGCCGATCATGTCAATGAAGGTGTCTTCTAAGGATTCAAAGTTATGTGAGTCCTTGTCGATCAGGTTAACTGCTCGCGCTTGCTTGTCATACATGCGTGTCAGCACCCCCCGCATAGGGCCAAAGGGTGACTCTGATATGTTCTTCGGGCCATAGTCCTCATGCTTGCGAACGAATGTGTGTTCGACCTCGCCAAGGATGCGGGCGATAGGCGTATCCTCATGCTGCTTTTTCTTCATACGCCCACCTGTTGTCTCACTGCGTCACGTCCACCGGACATGTACACATCGTTAACGTCCATGCCGGATGGCATAGACACAGCTATGGCTGAGTCTACCTCTTTGCACACTGTCTTGCCAAACTGTCTCCCAGCCTCGTCGCCATCGCATAACACGACCACTCTAGCATAATCAGACATCAATAGTTTGAAGTGTGACTGCCACGAGTTAGCTCCCGGCACGCCGACGGTGGGCAGGCCACACAATCCTGACGCCGTGATGGTGTCGATCTCTCCTTCGCAAAGGAATAAGACGGTTGACCTGATGAGCAAGTCTTTGACGTTGAATAGTTTCGTGGCAGCGCCGGGGCGCGACAGGTACTTAGGTGACTGTTCACCTATGGCACGGTATCTGATGTCCACGGGGCCAGCGGGGGTCAGGTAGGGGATGGATAGCCTATGGCTGTAGTCGTTGTCGCCTGGGTTGTCACCGGTCACGAACCCTAAGCGGTATGTATGCGCCACCTGATCTGTTATTCCCCGACTTAAAAGATATTCTCCCACCTGATGAACGTGAGTCTCCGCCCTGGTAACTGTCTCCTCCAACAATTTCCTCGCAGAGTCGGTAAGCCTCACCCCAACCACACCCCTCTACCTGTTGAATAAGCCCGACGGTTGTTCCCTTGAACCCGCATGAGAAACAATTGATGCCTCCAATTCTATTGCTTGCCCGACACGATGGTGTCCTGTCCTCGTGTAGACCACACCGGATGGTCTGCCATACACCCCTTGGTGCCGGCACAACCCACCCGTAGTGCTCTAACACTTTCCATAGGTCACCTTCTTTGTAAGTGTAAGAGGATTTCTGCAAAGTCATCAGCCTCCATGACGATGTAAGATTTAGATACTCCACTGTTACGTCGCTTCACCGCAGCGGCACCGATCACTAAGGATGCGGGCATACCGGTGTTGCGTGCCTGCCACCTTAGCGCCTCGCTGGTGGCTTCCTTCATGTAACCCGACAGGTTAATGGCCTTCTCGTTCTTAGCCTCAAGGATCAAGGCAAGGTCATGCACTCTGATGATGATGTCGCCCTCATCATCCTTGCCACGTCGAACTAGACGTGTCGCATTAAGCAGATGAGATAGAAAGAATCGTTCTAGGTCGATCTCAAACTGAGCACCCTTACGCTTCGATGCCCTTGCCCTGCTAGATGCGTCACTCATCGTGTCCCCAGGTCACTTATGTGCATTTTCGCTGGATCATACACAAGCCAAGATGCCGTCTGACCCGACGGGTCGGCAGGCCCGTACCTGTTCTTCACCGGACACACACCCATGAACCCAGGGTTAGTTGATGCCACGGTAAGGATCAGTGCAGGTGTCTGCGCTACCTTACCCTGGATGGCTGAGCGTGGTGGGCATGGATCAGAGTGTACCGCTTCCGATGTGTGATGCAGGACTAGGAAAGCCGCATTGGTTTCTCTAGCCCACCATTTAAACTCACGCAGCAGGCTACGCATGGAACCCCACTCATCACCATCGGTGTGGGTGCAGTCAAGCAGATTGTCCACAACTACCAGCTCGGGGTAGTTTCCGTACAGCTCGAAGAACGCATTGAGTTCTTGCTCTATGTCGTTGAGTCCAGGTGCGGATTCAAACGACCAGCGGATGTGGTCAGCGTGTGACAGGACATCGGATGTCCATTCAAGGTTTTCCATAGCAGGCTCAATGATTGATTGGTCTGTGTCTGTGATCATTGCCGCTAGGCGCAGACTCATGGTGTGCTGGTGTGTGTCTGCGGAGAAGTACAGTGTGGGTCGTTGGGCGTGGAGCGCCCAGTGTAAGGCTAGTGTTGACTTGCCTGCCCCTGGTGGCCCTGCGATCATGGACAGTTCACCGCGTCGTGGGTGAATCTGCCGTGAGGCTAGGCTTGAATAAACTGTGGGTATGGTTGCCGCTACTTTATCACCGATCATCACGGCACGATGTAAACTACGCATTAGACTTGCCTCCCATGTGTTGACTGTGTGGGGCCACGACCGTGGATTGACCGTGACCCCACACTGCGTCGGTTATTCCGACTACGAACGCATGGCCCTCACATACTGATTGACAAGCGAAGCGGGGAGGCGACCGCGCTTACCGACCGTGATGTTATTATCTGAGGCCCAGCGTCGTACAGATGAAACGTCTGGAGTAACGGTGCTTAGGTCAGGTTCTTTAACGTCAGGAATAAACATTTTATTGCCTCTCTAGGATGCGGGGTAGGTTTTCTTGCACTGGGAATTGCGGTCAGGGCTAGCGCACGCATAGAACCCAGCGTAAGGCTTACCTGTTTTCTTGCTGATACCAGCGGGTATCAGCTTCATGGGCTGACCGTGCTCACAAGTGGGCGAAGGCCCGACGGTCTCAGCAGCCGGTGGTGGTGACCACGGGTTAGACGACGGCACCCGTGGTGCTGCGGGTGCAGCAACGGGTGCGGGAGGGACGGGTGGTACGGCACCCCACGCAGGCTCCTGTGGTGCTTGCACTTCGGCATTAACCAACGGCAGGGCATTGACTGCACCGATGAACAGGTGAACGGATTCAAAGAAGTTCTTTGATTCATCAGCCAGCAAAGCCCAGTTAAGCTGGAACTCCCCGTGCGTGTCGCCACGGACAGTCAACTGGACATCGTGATCCATGATGCGAACCCGAAGGTTCGACGAGAACGGTGATTCACTCATTTCTGCTTGCCTCCTTTGTTAAACGGGCCACCATCTGGTGGCGTTCCACCAACAGCATAGCAGTACGGTGCGACCATGCAAGTCTGACACATGGACGTAACGTGCGGTAAGAACTTTTTCTCACGAACAGAATCTTCAAGCACAGACAACCAGTACGAGATTACATCATCGGTGTACATGGTGAGAGCACGAAGGTTAGGTGTCTCTGCCTTGCGTGACATGTAGTAGCCGCCAAGCATGGGGTTGACACCACCATTCTTTCTTAGTGCTGCACCATAAATACCCAGCTGCGTTGTCGATGCGGGTTCACGAGATCCTGTCTTTAAATCAACAACAACAACCTCACCGTCAGGTGTTACGAACACACGGTCAATGAACCCCTTGATCTGAACCGCGTCGCTTGTGTCATCACCTTCAAGGTTGCTGTCAAGGGTGAGTAGGAACTCCCACTCAATCAGCGGCTGATCGTTGATGGTGTACAACTCCCACCCCGACGACTGCCTCCAGCGGACATAGTTTTCAAGCATGGACAGGCCATTGAACTGCCACCATGACCCGTCTTCTTTGTTGGGCCACTGCTTAGTGGCACGACCACCGGAACGGAAGGGCTTGTCAGGGTCAACCCTTTCCATCTCTTTATCCCATGCCTGTTGCCACAGTTGCTGCAGCGGACGGTCATCGCCGGCATCCCAGTATTCGGTGGAGGTGTGGAAAGCTGAGCCTCCCACGAACCACCATGCCTGCTGCTCGGGCACGCTGAGCACCCTGGTCAACCGGAACTTCTCACCACATTGTTGGAATGTGTCTAGTGCAGAGTAAGACAGGTGCTTTTTACCTGTCATTGTTTCAAGTGTTGGTTTCATTTACTTACCTCCTTGATCGGAGGTTAGCATAGTTATTTCCGACACGCCGAGGTTTGGTCAAAACTTGCGTGTTGCTCCCAGACAAATACAATTACGAGGGCGGGTGCCCGAGTATAAAGTACTTACTGTTTTTATAGTACTTAATGTATTTGTGAATCGTCTGGGCAAGGTAGGTTAGGGGTCCAGTTACAATGACTCATGTAATTCCAAGGAATGGGGGGGGTTGAGTGCGCTATCTGAGTTGCTTTAGCGGCATTGGCGGATTAGAAGCCTCCACACCGCCGGTCCTTTTTTGTGCATCTGCACCATCCGCCACGACACAACGGAGGTCCCACGCATGACCACGACCGCTCACCCCGAACTTGACGGCCTTGGCCGATACGACTACGGCTGGCGCGACTCCGATACCGCCGGCGCCAATGCACGACGTGGCTTGTCCGAGGACGTGGTGCGTGACATCAGCGCATTGAAGAATGAGCCTGACTGGATGCTGCAGATGCGGCTGAAGGGTCTGCGTCTGTTCGAACGCAAACCGATGCCCGTGTGGGGATCAAACCTGGGGGGTATCAACTTTGACTCCATCAAGTACTTCGTGCGTTCCACGGAGAAGCAGGCAACAAGTTGGGAAGAGTTGCCCGACGACATCAAGAACACCTATGACAAGCTCGGCATCCCCGAGGCGGAGAAGCAGCGTCTTGTGTCTGGTGTTGCGGCCCAGTACGAATCAGAGGTCGTCTATCACCAGATTCGCGAAGACTTAGAAGAGCAGGGTGTGCTCTTTCTCGACACCGACTCGGCTCTGCGCGAACACGAAGACCTGTTCCGCGAATACTTTGGCACGATCATTCCCGTGGGTGACAACAAGTTCGCTGCACTCAACACCGCGGTGTGGTCGGGTGGGTCGTTCATCTACGTACCCAAGGGCGTCAAGGTCGACATCCCCCTGCAAGCCTACTTCCGCATCAACACTGAAAACATGGGGCAGTTTGAGCGTACCTTGATCATCGTTGATGAGGATGCCTACGTGCACTACGTTGAGGGTTGCACGGCACCGGTTTATTCATCTGACTCGCTGCACTCGGCAGTGGTGGAAATCGTGGTCAAGCCCAGCGCACGATGCCGCTACACGACGATCCAGAACTGGTCCAACAATGTGTACAACCTCGTCACCAAGCGGGCGGTTGCACAGCGCGGAGCCACCATGGAGTGGATCGATGGAAACCTGGGGTCGAAGGTCACCATGAAGTACCCGGCGGTGTGGATGACCGGTGAACATGCCAAGGGTGAGACTCTTTCGGTGGCATTCGCCGGTGAAGGACAGCATCAAGACGCAGGCTCCAAGATGGTCCATGCCGCGCCGCACACATCGTCGAACATCGTGTCTAAGTCCGTAGCCCGTGGCGGCGGCCGTACCTCCTATCGTGGTCTTGTTCAGATCCTCGAAGGATCACACGGCTCGAAGAGCACGGTGAAGTGCGACGCCTTGCTGGTAGACGATATTTCGCGCAGCGATACCTACCCGTATGTGGATGTGCGTGAAGATGACGTCTCCATCGGTCATGAGGCGACCGTGAGCAAGGTCAGCGATGATCAGTTGTTTTATCTGATGAGTCGAGGAATGACCGAGGATGAGGCGATGGCCATGATCGTGCGCGGGTTCGTTGAGCCCATCGCCCGAGAGTTGCCCATGGAGTATGCGCTAGAACTTAATCGGCTCATCGAGTTGCAGATGGAAGGGGCCGTTGGCTGATGTCACCATCATCCTTCACTCAAAAGGAAGCGGCAAGAAACCCCTTACGATTCATTTGTACCGGGTATTTTTATAGTACTTAATGTACTTGTACCGGTTGATATGTTAGCCACCAAGTTGATATGTTCAATTCGCTAGTAGCTTACTGTATCAATTTGGACGCAAACTTCCCGTCATGGATGTGGGCATGATCTAACAACCACCGATGACGGGCCTGTAAGGCCCCTAGAAGCGACAAAAAGCCCCCCAAGGCGTCATTACGACACCCCAGGGGGCTGCTTCGTTACTGTGGCTCTATAAGTTACTGGCCAGTAATATAGTTTCTATAGTTCCCGACAGGTAATAATCAGGACACCACCTAGACCAGAGGAGCCACGAGGTGGCGAGGTCTGTGTCAACTGAATGTCCTCAATCAGAACCGTGTATGTCTCTGACGCCATGAAGTCCTGCAACACCACGGGTGTGCCCGACAGCAAAGCGTTACGGAGATTAGAGTACCGCTTCTGTGCGTTACCTGGATGTCCTGAGCGGTGACCGTAGCGGTCGGTCTCCTCATCGAAACACAACAGAGGTAGACGCCAACGCTGCTTACGGGCCACCGCCGGCAGTGCCTTAAACTGCCAGCCAGATATTTCAGGGCCAACCGTGTCATCAGACCCAGAACGTTCCAACGTGATCTTCAAGCCAAGCGATTCAACCGGCACAAAAGGCACAACCTGAACCTCAACGTTGGCCGAAGCATCAGGGAACGTGTACAGGTCAGCCTCAGTTCCACCAGCTTGAACAGACTTAACGGCCACCACACCATCAAGCACTGATCGTTTCATAGAAACAAACCGGAAGGATTTATCTTCAAGCGTGCTGTATCGAACCTGACCGGTGTACATGTAGCCGCTCTCCACCAAGTCAGTGGGGTGCTGTTCGTAGATGCCCTCATCGTTTACACCAACGCACACACGACCCGTGCAACCCAGCATGGCTACACCATCAACTACACCTGTCACACCCGTGTCTAGGTCAGCGGCCCAAGCCGCACGACCCTCTTCATCTAGGTTAGACAGATCGATACGGATAAGTCCGGCGTTGCCGGAGCCAACATCATTCACACCTACATCTACAAAGCGGTCAAAGCCGGCAGCGTAACCCGTGGTAGCACCTGTGTAAGTTAGTGGGCCATAAGACACAGAGCCATCAGCACCAAGCAAACCAACACGGATACCGACGTTGGTCATAATGACAAGATAAGAACCAAGGTAGGAGAAGATGCCATAAATGATTTCCCCTACGGGCATCTCCGCTACGGTCACAGCCGATGACAGTTCCGGCAAGTCTCCGCTGCTCTCGTCAACTACAAACTTATAGATCGTTGACAGAGCGCCAGCGTGTCCTGCTACGAGGATGGCACTAGGTGCTTCAGCAGCACCTGTCCACATCCAATCCGATTGCGGGTGTGTGTACAGGACATGAGTACTGATTGCGCCGCCACTGAATCCACCAAGTTCGTACAGCTCGTTGCCCCATGCAGCGATCAGTCGCTGCTTAATCCACCAGCCACGACCGGCATCACTCTTAGAGTGAGTCCATAGGTCTGTCGCTGTTGTGCCATCAGCGTCAGCGTAATCAATACCATCATCATGGAAACCGAACACACCAGAGCCATAAGAAACCAAATACTCAACATCGTTATCCCAGCCAGTGATGGCCGTGGCAGTAGTGCCCTGCCACTTCTTCACACCACCAGCACCATCAAGCCCAAACACATAGCAAGTATTAGCCGTCTCATCTCTAGCCCCAGCAACATTAGCCAAACCAGCGGAGGTAAACGCTTGCCGTACCGTCGGCAGTAGTTTCATCACACCGGCATCCCACACGTCAATACCCTGCGAAGATTTAAACCGTGTCATAATACGGTCATCGTCTGGTGGCTCAAGATAGTTGATACCCGCACCACCAGAGAAGTCACGCTGTGAACGCAACCACCAACCCGTCAAAGACTGTTCACCAGGATCACGGCTGTTATCGAACTGCTCCTTGCTCACAGCAGTGAAGGCACGGATCATCGGGAACTCGTCAGAGGCGACACCACAGAATGGTTGACCAGCGATAGACCACTCGTAAGCGAACGAACCCAACTGGTATTGCGCCAGCTGTGAAGAGTAAGCCAAACCAATATCAAGAAGTGTTGACTCGGTGATGTCAAATGTTGTCATTACTTACCTCGTAGACGTTTGATCCGCTCAGTGAGTCGCTTAATTTTAGTGGGAAGACCGGAGATAGATTCACCCTTGGCCCTTTTTGCTTCCGCTTTTGCTCGCGTACGTCGACGCTGACGTGTAAGCTTGTTGATCTTTGCGGTGTTATCCGGCTTCATCATTCTTCCAACTACCGCACGTTCATTGGCGAGTTCGAGACCGTCAGGGTCGTTCTTGCGACCTGGCGCGTACGTCTTATGAAACTCCAGCGCTTTCGCCGGGTCGAGGTCGTAGGCTTTCATGATGGCGGCGGTGCCTCGGCGCAGTGAGTCCAGTTGCGCGGCAGGCCAAGCCTCGCCGGTTGTGTGATCGGTTT
>Ga0222691_1000590_pt1 | contig 12295 bp, 12 predicted proteins | sample AntAcemetage1237_FD_179839 | JGI IMG/M metagenome (GOLD analysis project Ga0222691, IMG submission 179839) | Saline water microbial communities from Ace Lake, Antarctica - #1237 | ecosystem: Environmental > Aquatic > Non-marine Saline and Alkaline > Saline | place: Antarctica: Ace Lake... | reverse complement strand
TTAGCACCAGAGCTTGAACTCATTGAGCCACTGCGCCCAGTCATTGATAGCGCATCATTGGAAATAATGTTGCCACTGTTATTAGGGACGAATACCTCTGGGCCTTTTTCGCCAACAATGTAAGCCGTGGATGCTGAGACAGGGCCGCCGAGTGCGCGACCTGGAAGCGATGCTCCAATGATCTCGTTGATCTGGCGGTTGATCGTTGTCACCGTGATTGTTGTTGAGCGTTTCATTGAGTCTGCGAGGTTGTTCATCAAGTTCTGCAATGCTCGGCGCGCAGGGCCACCTTTGCCGAAGTTATCTCGGAAACCCTCGTAAGTTTTCTGTGCAGAGTCACGACCAGCAGCCCACCACTTATCAGCAGCGCCGATACCAACAGCCTCGGCAACATTTTTCACATCTTCAATAGCTTTGTTAAGTTTAGCCCTAAGCTCCTCACCGTTCGCACCCAACAATTCAGATGCCAATTGTGCGCCGCGCTCGCGCCCCATAGCCACAACAGCAGCGAATGCTTCCTCACTCAAGTTCGTACTGAGCAGTTTGCCAGTCTGGATGCCAAACGCTTCAATGCCCTTGGCCTGATCGACAATTGCGCCGACAATTGTGCCGCCACCTTCCTCAGCGCTAGTGGTTGCAGCTGAGAAATCTAGGCCGAATGCAGATGATCCGGTGATGGATGTCTTGAAATCGTTGTAGGCGGTGGTTGCTTTATCGAAGGCGGTTTTGAGTGTTTCACCAGCGGCAGCAATTTGCTCGTTCATGGCTGCAGTGAAAGTCTCTTTGAACTCGCCGCGCAATTCCTTGAGTGACTTGGTTGCCTTCTCAGCAGCGCCACCGCCGCCACCGCCACCAACTTTGCCGAGACCATCAGCAAATTCAGCAGCAGCAATGCTCGCCTGCCCTGTTGCTCTGCTTGCACCGGTAAGCGACGTGTTCCAACCGTCAACAGTTTGCCCAGCCAACTCCATTCCCCGGCCTGCGCTGCTCAAGTGATCAGGAAGTTTGCCGATGGAGTCGTTCGCGCCGCCAACGGCAAAGGAAAGTTCGTTGATGCGCGAGATTGTCGCAGTCCACGGAATCGCGTTGTAAGCATCAATCAACTTATTGACAAGTCCAATAGCACCGTTGACAAAATTCTCAAAGAATTTGATCACTCCATTGAATGCTGTTGAAATGAATTTAGGGATAGATAGGAAGGCGTTTTTCACACCTGTTGCTAAAGACTTAAACGCTGCCCCGAATGGCCCCAGTTTGTCTAATATGCCGCTGATAGCCCCAGCAAGGAAGTTGAACCCAATCTTAACTGCACCAACAATGATGTTGGCAAGCATTGTAAGGATCGTGGCAGCGATCTCAACGCCCTTAGCCATAATTTTGAAGTTCATCTCAACAGCCTTGACGATGCCGCCAATGACTTTCAACGTCACACCAAACACGCCACCAAGGTAATTGCCCAAGATTGTGAAATATGTTGTGACAATTGACCCTGTTTGAGTGAGTGACTTAAACGCCGAGATCAGCGACCCAAAGATTGCGCTGCCGGTTGCTTTAACCTGGTCAACAAACTGTGTGAGTGCGTTGCGAAAAAACTCAGACTTATTGTAAGCCAGCACCACAGCGCCAATGAATAGCGCGATTGCCCCAACCACAAGTGCAACAGGTGCAATGATCGCAGCGAAGCCGGCAGCAAGCCCGGCACCGGCAGGGGCAGCTAGTGAGGCTGCTGCACTCATTGAACCAATCGCAGAACTTATCGCGCCAAGCGCCCCAATGACCTTGCCGGCAATAAGCAAGATGGGGCCAAGGGCTGCTGCGACAGCAGCAAAGGCAACGATCAGGTTTTGAGTCTTAGGACTCAGCGATGCAAAAGCCTCGGCTATCTTTGTGACAAAAGCAGACACCTTTTCAACAGTTGGCGCGATAGCATCACCAACACCAATCAGGCTGTTTTTCAGTGTTGCCATTGCCTGACTTAGTTTGAAACCTGTTGTCTCTGACGCAGCCTCAAAAGCCGGATCGAGGTCGTTCGCGGTTGTGCTGGCCAACTCACCAAAGATTGATTCAGTAGTCTCAGCGCTCGCGCCGAGCAAATCCATCACGCCAATGAGTGCTCGTTGATTTCCGAACAGTTCTGCCGTGGCGAGAGTGTTGCCGCCAAAGCGTTCCTTCAAAAGTTTCAGCCCGGCAAGCAGCCCATCATCTGCGATGGTCTTTCTAATTCCCTCATAAGACAATCCAACAGACTTCAGCGCCTTAGCGCCTTTGGGGGTTTCCTTAGTAACAGCCAGCATGATGCCCTTGAGCTGCGTTGATGCAGTCGCTGCATCAGTACCAGTCCGAGACATCGCGGCCATACCAGCGGCTACTTGATCAAAGGGAATCTTGAGCGCTGAAGCAATAGGCAACACAGCGCCCATAGCGCCGGCGAGTGCAGATGATTCCAGCTTGCCCTGTTCAACAGCTGTGCGCAGGATCGAGGTCGCTTTGCCGGCAGATAGAACAGCGGGGCCATATGCGTTCATGGCTGAAGTTGAAAGGTCAGCGATTGTGTTGACATCGCCCAAACCAATTGCTGCACCCTTGAGGGATGCTTCTAAAGTTTCCATTGCATCGCTGCCGCGCAAGCCGGCTGAGGTAATGAAAAACATTGCGTCTGCCGCTTCGCTGGCGCTCTTGCCATACTGGGATGCCAGGGACTTGATCTTGTCCCGCATACCGTCCACTTCATCATTGGTCAGACCAACGAGGGAAACCATTTTTGTGAGCGAGGTGTCAAAGTCCATTGCCATTTTCGTTGCAGCAATACCAACACCGACAATGGGCAACGTTAGGCCAACAGTCATGGCTTTACCTGTGCGAGCCATGCCAGCGCCAATTGCAGACATCTTGGCGCCCATTGCAGTGAACGCACTACCAACTGGGGCAACTTGCTTTTCTAACGCCGCAAGTTGGCGTTTAGCTTGGTTGATCCCTTTGGCATCAAAACTAGATCCAACGAGCAGGTTAATCGAATTCTTAGCCACTGACTAACCCCTCACTTAACTAGTCCATATATCTAAACGAGACTGCGCATCTTGTGCAGCGTCTTGCAGTAACTTGTCAATTCTTGAACTTGCGTTTGATTCCAGATTCGATTCTTTAGCACCCCAGATGAATCGTGACTTAGGTGGGCCGGATTGCTTAATCACTTCGCGGCTGAATTGTGAATTACCTTTAGCACCTTTACCTATTGTCTGGAAAATAATGCCAGGCGTGTTCTTGGAAGTGATCAAACCTCGAACGCTGGCATTTTTGCTCGCTGTTGCAGCGGTACGCCGCACCGATGTTTTAATACTTCCACGCACCTCATTGCCGTTGAAGTCAATTGCTTCACCGCCACGGCGGTTCCACTTGCCCCAACCACCTTGACCTGAGAGTGAAACAATCGCCATTGGTGGAGTGCGTCGAACTGCCTCTGCTTGCCCCTCGGCAAGAATGAGCCGAATACCTTTAGTGATTTCGCCATATGCTTTTTTATCAAAGTAAGCAAGTGCATTGACAGCGTTCCCGACACCTTGAACTTTGATAATCATTTCTTGGATGCCTTTCGCTCTTCAACCATGCGCCACCGTAAATACCGTTCCATCGTGGTAATCATTCGTGGCGACTCCGCTAACACGCTCGCTGGCGCAATAGAAAACTCGTAAGCCAGGTGAACTATTCTGAAGTGTGCGGAGTCTTGTCCAAAGGGGTTATTTCTTCATCCTCATCAAAACCGACTGAATCAATGGTGAGCAACCATTCATCGAATGTGCCAACCTTGGGATCAGTGCGTTTCAACGAATGCCAAGCCAAGTAGCAGGCATCTGTGAAACGAAACTCATCAGCAAGGCGAGCAGCTGAACGGTTGTACTTTGATTCAAACCCAACGATGTCAACCGCCAAGACTTTCGCCTCAGCGGTTGACCCGTCAGCGTATTCAACTTTAAGGTTCATCTTCATAGCAACAATTCCTCTCCAATTGTTTTACAGCGGATTAAGCGCCAGTGCCGCGAGCAACTGCGCCGGTGATAGGAAATGACACAGAGACAGTGGCAAGATCGCCCACTGCGCTTTGCATTGGGGAATACTGAGCAACCAACACGTTAAACGTGTAAGCAGGGTTGGTTGCGCTCGTTGCAGCAGTGCCACCAGGTTGAATGCTCACTGCGGCTGTGCCACCGAGCAGCGGGTAGAGCAGCGCGTCAACGCCGCCAGCACCGAAGTCTTGATGAAATTCAAAGTCAACGGTTCCACCTTTAAGACCGCCAACGCGGGTGCGCCATGCTGAACCAAACGCCGTTGTTTCTACGTCGTCTGCTTCAAGTGAGATTGTTGCACTTGCACAACTAGCCGTGACCGTGCTGCCACCAACAATGATGACTGGATTGATTGTTACGAACTTTGCCATGATGATTACCTTTCTTTAAGCGAATACTGCAACGCGGAACTCGGCTGCAAGATATGTGATGTCTGCAATTACTAGATCCCCATAGTTACGGAGATCTACAACTCTCAGATCGTTGCAAGCGCCTGAGAGAGTTCTGTTTGATTCAATTGCTGTCTTGACGCTGCTTGCCCCAGTAGGGTTGCAATAAGTGTCAAGCTTGTTTTGTGCTGTGCGCTCGCTGACTCTGCCAACAATGCACAACACGGTGAACTGGTATGTGTCTAAACCTCTACCCATTGAAGTATCAAATGAGATTGATTCGGGTGAAACAATGGCAATGGGTGGCTTTGGGTCATCAGGGATTGTTGCTGATGTGCGCAGCCCTGAGATTGTTGCAAGGTTGGTTGCAATGCCAGCGCGAATTGCGCTCATCGTTGTCATGCAACACCGACCACGTTGCGCCGGTACGGGGCGAGCATGGCGTTGATGTCAGGATCAAACTTGCGAACCATCACAATACCAATTTCACCAAAGCCTGCTGCCCCTAGTGGACTGTCGAAACGCTTAAATTGGCGCAGCGACATGAGGACACATGCTTGCACAACATCGGTGGGAATCGTTGTGGCAAAGCCGAATGCGGCAGTGACCTTCACGGTTGTCTCACCGATAGGCGAAGTGGGAAACAAGTAATCTTGGACGGCAATAAGTTTGTTGGTGGGAAATGCCAGCCCTGCGGATATGCTGTTGAGTGGCTGGCGTTGAAAATCATTAGCAGTCCAGGTTTCGTCATAGACACCATCAACACCAGATGAAGTCTGAACAGCGATTGATGCGCCGGCAACGTCATCAATTGTGCAAGCGTAGGAATTGTCTGCAACGTAATAGCGGGACTCTGAGGTTGTCACATAGAAGTGGCGCTGGCAATGACCATCAATGAGCCGTGAACTTGATTCAATTGCCAACTCAAGCAGCGTGTCATCAATGTCATCAGTGATGCGCGCTGCCGCCTTAACGGTTGCTAGATCAGCGTAGCCGTTCACAATCGCCATTGGTTAATCCTTTGCTAGGTCAGTAAGTAGTGGCCGCCACATCTGCGCGTACACTTTGTCTGCGTCATAGTTGTCAACAACGAATTGCCGGGCAGTCATGGACGGTTTGCCGGTGCGCTGCTCGTATGCCTGGTTAAGCGCGTCAACAATGCCTGAGACACTCGGCGTTTGAAACCAAGCCGCTTGAGCAACATCCCACAGCGGTTGCCCCGGCACTTTCCAGCCATGACCAACCAACTCGGGCTGCGCGCTAAAATCAGAGACAATCACAGGGACACCACATGATTGAGCATCAATCACAGTGATCCCAAAACCTTCACCCAAAGTTGGTGCAAGTAGTACATCCATGCCGGAATAAATAACAGCGAGGTATTCGCTGGGGATTCCTTTGTGGTACTGGTACTGGTTCACGAATTCAAATTGATCATCGCGCAGACCAACAGCCTTGATCAAAGGGTCAAAGGGAATGCCACCCATCCCGCCGTGACGTTCGGTATGCAAGTACAGAAAGGCATCAGGCTTGTCTGCTGCGAAGATTGAGAAAGCAAGCAACTGCTCAGCAAACGATTTGCGAACGGGCGCAATGCCTTTGTTGTTGTTGTTGATCCCGACAACGAAAGCATCTTTGGGCGCTTTCATTATTTGCCGGCCAGACTTCACGCCGTTGGCAGTCAATATGTTGTGGGACGGTTTGAATACTTGTGTGTCAATGGCGTGTGGGATGTAGTCACACTCAAGACCTTGAGCGCGTATCTGCTGCGCGCCGAATTGTGACATTGCCAAAGCTCGCACATTGGGTTTGGTCAGAAACTGTATTACATTTTCAGGTGCTGGCGTGTGATCAATTGGCACCCAACAAACAACCGGCATGTCATCCCAGCGAGGGTGATCAAAGACCCATGCGTCATACAGCGTGAAAACAATCGGCTTACCGTCAGGGAATTCTCTGCTGTGTTCCTGCCAGTACGGGTAAACAACTTCATTGGAGTACGGGTCAAGTCCTTTGGGATAGACCGTCATTCCCTCCCAGTCACTGACTGTTCCCTCTAAACCATAGTTCGCAGCAACAGCAACGTGATGACCATCGGCAACCATGCGCGTTGTTACTTGTGCTGTTTGCGTTCCGTAGCCCGTAGGTGCCCAGGGTGCGTTGCTTGCCCAGAGTGCAGTGAGTTTGTTCACGGTTTCCTTTCACGGTTCACGGTTGTGTTAGTCGGTGGAAACCGATGGGCGCAACTGCCGTGAATCAATTGCGACCATCGGAGTGTGAATCAGTGCTTACGCAGCGTTGCCAATAAAGTGCTTGACTGCTTGAGCCTGACCGAGATCGCCCCACAAGCGAAGCGTTACGCGGAAACCGACCTCATCGGTGTTGAAGTACGCATCATCACTGCGAGCAATTTCGATGCCACCAACTTGGCGCACATGGTAGGAACTGAAAGCGCCAAACAGAACAGACTTTGCGCTAAGAGCAGTTGCAACCACGTCTGGGTTTTCCAGAACGCCGTAACCTGCGAAGGTGTCAGGATTGCCAGCAGAGGTTGTTGGCACATACAGGTACTGTCCTGCGGTGTCCTTCAACTTACGGAGCGCGCCAAGACTTGAACGACGCATCATGAAGTTTGCACCTTCGCGCACATAGTCAGAATCAACCGAGTGTGCAAGGTCAATAAGGTTGTCAGCAGTGAACGCACCCGTGAGGGCAGTTGCACCAGTAACGCCAAGGCTTGACGCCGTAACGACACCATTGGCTTGGGCCGTTCCTGTGCCGACCGTGAGCAGTGCGTTGGCACGAATACCAACAGACTTGCCAAGGCTTGCAGCGAGGTAAGACACAATGTCAATGCCAGAGTCGGTGAGCAGTTCGCGGCTCACCTTGGTAAGCACAGCAACCTTTTGCGACTTCAGCGTAATGTTGCTAAATACTGGATCAAGTGGAGTGATCGCAGTTGCTTCAGCAATTGCACTAGCGGCTGGGCGTGACGTTTCAACGGGAACCTTGATGTCTTCACCGGAAGCGGTGTTGAGTTGGGTAACAACGTTGGTGTCAAGCATTGGGCCTTGATACTGCATTTTCTGTTGCAGGATCGCATAGAACGACTGTGGCACAACTGCACTGTCATCGCTTGTGTTCAGATCGCGTCGCTCAAAAGTTGCGGTGCGAATTTCACCAGATGCAAGTGCGCGAACAACATCAAAGTCAGAAGCTTCACGCAGTGCGCGATCTTCCCGAACCTCTGGTGCGGTGCGAACAGCAGCTTCGATGTCAGCAGCCTTGGCTGCATCTTCCATCAGCCCAGCGATGCGAGCAGAGCGAGCATCAATGTCAGCGTTTGCGCGAACGTAAGATGCTTCCTCTTCAGCGTTAAGATCACGCTTTTCTTCAGCAGCGCGCTCAAGAATTGAGCGAGCTTCATGCAGCGCGTTGCGGCGCAGTTCTTCCTGTTGCTTTAAGTAATCCATTATGGATTCCTTTCTAAGTAGTGTGAGTGTTTTGACAATCCGCGCCGGCTCCGGCGTCGGTACGTCCAGCGGCTCCGCTGTAACGCGAGATCACTAAATGTCGTATTTTTTAGCGATCAAATCTAGTTGCTTCATCAGCAGCGCGACAGGCGTATTCGCTGGCGCTACTTCCTCAATGTCAAGTTGTGGGGATGAGCGATCAACGACAGTGCGCAGCACATCGGCTTGCTCGTCAGTAAGTTGCTCACCAGATTCAAGGGCTGCGATTGCATCGGTCAGCACAGCAACGTCAGTCTCGGTGCGGAAAGCAATAACGCTCAAGTTGCGTACTGATGCGGTTGTTGCCGAGTAAGCGGCAACGCCGGTCACTACTGACACCTCATGCAACCGAACCTCTTTGAGCGTTCGATTGTCTGGCCCAGTCCATTCATCTTTGACCGTTGAGAATCCGAATGACATTGTGCGCGTGTCACCGCGGGCAATGCTCACGGAAAGGTCACGGGCGTAACTTGTGTCAGGCAAATCAATCTCCGAATACAGGCCATCTGAGCGACTATCAAGGCGCAAGGTCTTAGCCCTCGTACTGCCAAGGATAAGGCGCTCATCGTGGTTGATATAGGCGCGAACGTCATTCTTGGCTTTGAGCGAGCGATCAAATGCGCCGGGCGCAATAACTTCAATGAAAGGCAGCGGCAAGCTGGGCGAATCGTAGCGCGCAGCGAAACCGCCAAAAGTCATTCCATCGCCAGATTCAGCAGCGCGAACTTCAACAATGTCTGCGTCAAAGTTTCTAAATTCAACATTCATGTGCATTACCTTTCGGTCAAACTTGATATACGGCTTGTGGATCTTCAGGATCAACCTGGGCGATCCCTTGCAATTGGACTGACGGTAAACCTGTGTGAGTGATTGGCGCGAGTCCAACAGCGGCAGCGGCTGCATCAGGATCAAAGCCGGCTTGCACCAACTTCACAGCCATTGCAACGCGCTTGTCCAATTCAGTAATGGATGCTGCGCCGAGATCCACGTTTGCCAATGGCACTCGGTAGACCTCTCCACCTTCGACAGGCTCCATGTCCTCAAGGCGGTGAATATCATTGATGCTCAAATATCCGGCCTGAGTCGCGCTGGAATAGGCAGCAAAGCGTTCTGTGAGATTGGCGCGCAGCAAACCATCCACGTTGAACTTCATAAACGCGCCGCCGTTAAGCATTGGCGAGTATGCCTGTTCAATCTTTGAAATGTACGGCAGCAACGTGTAAGTCACAAACTGCTTGCTGTTTTCCTCTACGCTTGCGTAAGACATTGAGCCGGGCTTAGTGGACTGCAACAGGTGCGGTGGAATCCTGAAGATGCGCGCAATCTCTTCAACCGAGAACTCACGCGAACCGAGCATCTGTGCTTCATCAGGATCAACAGCGGTTTTCACAAACTTTGCGCCACCAGTAAGAATCCCTGGGCGGTACGCCTTGCGCAAACCTCGATGCTCGCGCTCCCAGTTGTCTTTCAAATCCTTGGCTTGATCTTGCGTCATTTCATGCGGTGTCTCAATGATGCCGCTAGTCGTTGACCCACTGCCAAAGAATTGTGCAGAAAAGTCCTCGAGTGCTTTAGAGAGTCCAAGTGTTTGGCGTAGCGTGTCAATGCGCGAGACTCCGCGCAGCTTGCCCGGTTGCCGCATCTCAGTGATGTGCAGCATGTCATCGTCGGCAACACGGCGCTTACCAGCGTCAATCTTGTATTCAATAAGACCTTCACTGTTGCGCACGACGTCCACGCGGTGCGGTGCTAGAACACTCAAGGCAACAATCTCGCCAGTGTTGGGGTTGCGCAGTTTGCGCACAAAGGCGTTGCCGTCAATGAGCAGGGAAACCAGCACCATTTGAAAGTGATCAGCGCGAGTAACAGAAAGATCAGGCTCGGGGTCAACCAACCACGCCGGCATTGGGAAAGCCACACGCTGATCGTTGGTGTTGACAAAAGTGTCTAGGGGCAAAGTGCTGATCACATCTGAGATTAAGCGCACAGATGCGTAGACAGCGCCGATGGTAATGGCGTTATCTTGATTGATGTTGACACCAGCCAAGGTACGGTTAGGCATCTCGCCACCAGTTTGAAACAGCGTCGCTGCGCTAATGGCGCGGGTTGCGTTAGGTCTTAGAATTCGATCCAGCATTGTTCACTCTTTCTAAGCCCAGACCAAACAGCACAACGAAAATGCCGCCAGCGATTACAGCAGCCGGCGGGAAAATAAACCAAACGCCAACAGCAATGACAATGAATCCAATGAGTTGAATGACGGTAGCCACGGTTCAACCCCTTCCTAATAAAATTGCGGCACAACAGCCGCTGGTGCATCTTCAAACTGCATGGCTCGCTCAAGTCCCATGATGGCGGCAACAGCCAAGTCAATCTTGCGTGAAGATGATTTGTTTTCTTTATAGATGCGAGTGCCGCGTGAGTCTTGCTTCAGGACAGCGTTGGACACATGCCGGTTCAATGCAGGGTTGCCGTCATGCGTGAGTTGACGCTCAAGCACCATCTGGGTAAATCTCTGTGTTGCTGGTGTCATGCGCGCTGCGCTTTGTGGGAACGCCACAACGGGCAAGCCTTCAGACTCCAACACTTCGAGCGAGCGCGCCCAAAGGTGCGTGTCAGCCGTGACTTCAACGACGCGCCAACGCTCAGCACACGCCCTGATTCTTTCCTCAACGTCAAGGATGGGAACAGTCCAGCCAACCTCACCCGGTGGCTTTTCCCACACGCCAGCAACAGCGATGTGAGGAAACTCCCCAACCTGTACCGCGATCAGTGCAGTTGAGTCATTACTAAACGATCCATCAAGGGCAAGCACAACATTCACATGATCAGGAATCTCTCGGGCATTGTGGCATTCAGTCCACGCAACATCAGGCAACCATTGACCCTGAATACTTACCGGGCGATTGAACCAATAACGCTGCCACTCAGCCGAAGATGTTTGCGGATCATCATAGGAATCAGCGAGAGCTTCAACATCCATCCAGTCAGCGGCTGGGCCATAGACCTGTTTTAATCCGGCTATACGGTCGCGCCGTTTCTCGGCATCAAACTTTGAGTCAGCCTGCGCGTGATCGAAGTACAATCCAGAATCTTTAGTGCGACCTTCCTTCACCGCCTGCGCGTAGTCAAAGGTGCCTTCGGCCACGCTGCTTTCGCCGGGCGCGAACATTGTTGTTGTCTCCAGCGCCCAGCCGTGAGCAAGTTTGCGCTTAAGCAAGTTACGCAGCACAACCTGGTGCAGCCGTTTCAACTTTGGTTGAATCCACAGATGCGACTCATCAAAGACAGTGAACGTGGACTTGCCACCGTCAGCACTAGAATCTGCTGCTGTCTCAGGCCGAATCACGCCGCCGTTGGGCAGCAAGGTGCGAGCGTAGCCGGGATCAATGCCAGGATACTTGTCTTGCAGTGCAGTTGATTCCTTGCACATGTAGAGAATCGTGTCGTAAGTATTGCCGGCTTGACCGAGTTCAGTTGCAAAGCACAGAACCTCTGGGCGTTTTACTGGCGCGCCAACAGGTTCGCCGGCCTCGTATGGATAACCCCATGCGCTCACTTCACCAGCGACAGCCCAGTGATCAAAGCGAACAGGGCCAAGGGACTCAGCCATTGCAATGAAAGCAGCAAGCTCTGACTTAGCGCGACCTTTCGGACGGCTGATAACTGAGCGTCGAATTGTTTTCTTGCCCGTTGAGTCAACCTCATACGATTTCACAATGAAGCGAGAGAACTCAATATCAAGCCGAATCTTTTGGCCTTCAATGTCACCTGGGCCATGCACAAGGAAAGTTTCAATCCAATCAATCACAGCAAAGCCCAGCGAGTTAGTCACAGATTGCCTTCAGTCGCTTACGGCGTTCAGCATCCATGTTCACAGTTTGCGCAACCTCGTTAGATTCCTCGGTAATCTTGAGCTTTAGACGTAGCCGCGCCTCTGGCGTTGACCCGAAAGCCGAGACTCTGAGCCGTATTTCAGCAGCCAGATTGGTCGCACCCTCCCACATTGCCGTGTGAAGTAGCGCCGTATCAAGTAGAAAATCCCAATCTGACTCAGTAAAGCCCTGCGCCAAAGGTGATGTTCGGAAACTGTGCCACCAAGCTTTGGTGCGAGGATGCCAGGTTATGTCTTTGGGCAGCGGAGATCCGCGCAGGATTCCATCTGCTGAAACTTTTGTGATGTCGGCTTCGCGCTTAACGTTGTCACGTTCGCGTGTTGCCGGCTTACCCGTTGGCGCTGGGCCTCTACCTGCCATGAGTTGACCTTTCTTGTGCAGGGAGCCGATTTAGGGCCAAAGTTGATGCGTCAGACCATCGCGCAGTCTTTTTACCC
>Ga0222691_1000588_pt1 | contig 12307 bp, 30 predicted proteins | sample AntAcemetage1237_FD_179839 | JGI IMG/M metagenome (GOLD analysis project Ga0222691, IMG submission 179839) | Saline water microbial communities from Ace Lake, Antarctica - #1237 | ecosystem: Environmental > Aquatic > Non-marine Saline and Alkaline > Saline | place: Antarctica: Ace Lake... | reverse complement strand
GTTAGAGCTAAATCTAATCAAGCGGAAGATGACGGTACAGAAGTAGCTGATATAGTCTGGCCTTAAATAAATACGAGGGTAGTAATACCCTCGCATTAGCCTGTCTTCTGTGTCCATATCATTCGCCTAATTGAAATTAATGCCTGTTCTTCTACAGCTATTATAAAGACTCTCGTTGAGTACCGATACAAAACAGGACTTCGCTAGGTATCTGGCCCAGCTCCATGCTTAAACTCTATTCTGGTCTATTGTAATCGTCTTTATGGGCGTAAAAGCAGCCAGCTATTATTTGTTTATCCATTACTTTAATTTGATCAATACAGTCCTGCTTGCTTGATCCTAGCCCACATAGCCCGTTAGTACCGTCATAGTCTTTATGCCAATAGACCCAATCAAATTGGGTAGTGCCGACAGACTGCCTTTCATGCTCAAACTCCCACCCTATTAATTCAGTCATTATATTATCCTCTATGCCGTTAATAAACGGGTAGCCCATCATTTAAACGCATTATTTCGTCATCAGACAAATCAGCTTGAGCCTCAGCAATTAGATCAACATCTGCAAATACAGTCTGATTCTGTGCCAGCTCTTTAGTTAAAAAACAGCAAGCGTCTTGACTGTCTTTTTTGTAAGCTTCCCATACTTTAACTAGCATTCTATTATCCCCGTTAGTTGGTAAAGTGCTTTGAATGTGGCTGGCAAGGAATCGAACCTTAATATCATCTAAGTATTTACCAAATATCACAAGCCTGAATCGAACAGAAATACAGTCAAAATTTACCAAATACAGCCACAATCAAAACACTCTAATTGATTTTATACCAACAAAACCGAACTTAATCGGCTTTGCAAACTTGGCATTATTCTAGTCATCGTCTACCTTTAAAGAATACCCGTCTAGTGCCTGGGCCGCTTCTAACGGCTAAATTGTCGAATAATATAACTCCTAATCTTGCGATTGTGAATGCGAACTGCCATAGTATCTGTTATGTGCTAACAGGTCAATAGTTAATTACACTCATATTCTAAAAAACCTTTGAGTATTGTATTTAGCTGGCGTTTCTCAAACTTATGCTCTTTCAGGTTATTGTTTACAGCTACTTGCTCATCATTGGTTAATCGATTGTAAGCGGCTTTAATTCTAGGCGCTACAGCATCCTCGTCTTCGTCAGCATTGATCTGATTGATAAAGTACGTTGTGGCTCGGCTTACTTTGTCTAGGTCTAATGGTTCGTTTGATATAGTCTCAATTGGCTCAACTATTACGTCATCAATAACTTCTGTTGACTTCATTAAACCCCATTTGTAGCGAGTTGCCACACCATCGCTGGCAGCTAGAAAACTTATCTTGCCATCTTCAAATTCTGAGTACCAAACCCATTCTTTTAATTTTAATTCCCAAGTAGGCATTACTTTATTATTGTCAACCTTAAATTCTTTTGGGTTTAATTTAATTTGAATAACTGGGTATTCGTACAACTCGCGACCAATACCCCAGTTAAAGCAAGATCGTTTAAACGAATCACTAGCCAAGCCCTTCTGAGCCTCTGCGTTGCTCTCTGTGCCTGTATCCTCTTTACCTACCCATTGGTTACTTTCTTCGTTATAAATCGACACAGTACAGTTTTTATTGTCCCTAGTGTGCTTTCTTTCCCAATTAAGCGGCCCACAAACATCATCAAGCCGTTGCATATCACATCTGGCGTTTTTATAAGCCAGTATAGTTGCGTAACCACCCTTGTTAATTGACTGGATGCGAAAATCAATCTGGTCAACAGTCAAAGGCTCTGCTAGTTTTAATAAGTCCATTATATTTCCTCCTGTTCGGCTTGCTCGTCTTCGCTTAACTGAGCATAGTCAGCTTCGTCCGTTCCATCATCAAGTACGTGTTGACTCATTTTACTCATATCAAAATATCCTCGTTAGTTTTAAGTACTGCAATTAATAACAGCGCAACACCAATTAAATTTATACCGATGTGGCTGAAACATAATGTTAGCACAAGACCAAATAGCAATGCTAGCTTAATCATCATCTTTCTCCAATAGTTCAGCTTTTGCATTATTTGCGTCTGTAACTTCCTGCCAGGCTTTTAGTGTAGCTACATTGCTAGGATAGCCAGCCTTAATCAAGCGCTGAACTCTGATATCAAATTCACTCATAGCTCACCCTTTTCTTCTGCTGTTTGCGCCCTGCAAGCGTCCCAACGGTTATGAGTGCATATATATTCGCCTTTGTCTGACATTGCCTTAAATTTTTCATAGGCTACAAATTCCGCGTTATCCATATCCCAGCAAAGCACAACCTGACCAACTCTAGGCACAAACTTAGGCGGGAAGGCTTCGTCCATAATGCTTTTAACATTGCTAATCAACCATCCAGCTTTTACTAATCTTGACGCTAAATCTTCTCTCGTAATTAAATCAGTCATTATTACTCTCCCATTGATTAACTTCATATTGTTCTTTGCGTTCTTCGTCAGTCAGCTCGCCTTCTTCTGGCTCGTCTTCATCATCCCATTTTTCAGGGTATGCTAATTTCCATTCGTCGTAGGCAGTCATTTATTCAGCCTCGTCTATTGCATCACGTAAAGCAAATCGCGCCTTACCAATGCTTGATTCACTTAAATCATCTATTATATTAACGCTACTTCCGTTATGTCCCACTGGAGCCATTAAAGCAATCAACTCAATTAAATCTTCGTGGTTAAAATCGTATACTGCTTCAGCATGTATGTTCTCACCAAAGACAATATCTATCCGTGGAAGTGGTGGTGCGCCAAGTGGTCTTATAGTGTATTCATTCATTTCTATTTCCTCGTTTGATGTTTGGTTAGTATGCGCTCTATTTATCTGGATGTAAACTATTTATTTCGCTATTCTGTAAAATATAACTTGAATTAATTTGAGGATGCTGTAAATTAGCACAATGACAAGAAAAGAAAAGGCCGTTCACCTTATACAGAACACAAGGTTATCAGTTAAACAAATAGCCAAAGAAACAGGGCTTACGCAAAGCTGGTTATATCAACTAAAGAATAACGAATATAAATCAAATGATAAAATCGATGTTCTTTATAATTATTTAAGGAGGAGGAAATGAGCAAAACATGCGTATTATGCAATATTAAGCCTGTTATAAATCCCCATTGGAATGCGACAAAATGCGAAAATTGTAGAAATCTACGGACAGTTAAGTCATGTTATGTTTGCGGTATTGACATAACAAGCACAAACAAACATAAATATTGTACGGATTGCAAAGAGAAATTAAGGTATAAGCCTAATTACTGTATTGATTGTGGAATATGTATATCTAGATCAAGAGCAAGTAGTAGCGCTAAAAGGTGTCTACCTTGTGTTGAATGCGATCTTAAATATAAAGCGTCTGGAAATCGCGCTAGAGGCTGTCATAGTATTGTTGCAATAGCTGTTAGATATGGAATATTACCGAAGCTAGACGGGGTTATACAATGCGTAGACTGTGGAGGTGTAGCATCGCAGTATGAGCATAGGGATTACATGAAGCCACTAGACGTTGATCCGGTTTGTCGTAAATGTAATGCAGAAAGAGGATCGGCTATAAATTGCAATAACCTGAATTTATTACCACAACAATTTGACGGTATTACGGGCGCAGCATTACGCTTAAATATCAGATTAGAATATCCAGAGGATTTGAAATGAAAAGCATAGAGGTTAACAGTATATTAATTATAATTGGAGTTATAATTGGAACTATAATTATGCCAGCAATGCTAGATCCAACACCAGATTTAAAAATAGGAATTAGCATGGTAGCAGGCTCTTTTCTTACTGCCATAGCTTTGATAGTTTGGGATTAACACAACATTACCACAGGTGTCAGAATGAAACAAACAGATGAAGATATTATTGCAGTAGTGCAGGGTCGAATAGATAAAAAGAACATTCAATTTAGGCCGCATTATTCCGATAATGATTTTATTAATAGAATGCAACAAACAGCAGCTTTTGATTTTGTGGATTACGAGTACAGAGTCAAGCCAGAGCCTAAAGTAATTTATATTGTGGTTTACCCTGATGGCCATCCAAGCGCAGCAAATCACGCCACTTATGAAGCAGCTTTCAAACAAGCAATTGAGGGCGACAAGATAACTAGATTTATTCAGGATATGACCGAGCAGCTTTAGCAGTACCCACGTTAGCACCATCCTCAACTAACGTGGTCTTGTGTCAGGTCGTAGTGGCCTGGCGCTCTTTTAAATTTAACGGAGAGAGATGATGAATAAAGAAAGAGAAGCAATGGTTTATGTTTTTCGGCATAAAACAGAAGGGGTTGTTGTTTGCGGTCAAACTGATGCTGAAAACGTACTAGATAATCTAAAGTCTATTGGTTATAAACACACTCAAACAATAAATGCACCTTTATTTTTAGAGGGTGTCATTAATATGAAAAGCACCCACGACGTATGGGATGCAATCCATTGTATTGACCAATAACCCCAATAGGAGATAGATGATGTCAACTATAAGTGAAAAACTACGTTCTCTAACACCACGAGAAATAGAAAATTTAGAATGGTTAATGATGTATAACGTTCTGACAAAAGCAAAAACTGAGATGAACGATAATGGCATGGGGAACCAGTCATGGCTGGATGGTGCAATAGGTATTGCCGAATCAAGATCAAAAACCGACAACCAATAGGAGATAGACAATAAAAAACCCACTTGACCGAGGAATCGAATGGGTTAATTTGACGTTGGCAGAGAGCAACGGAATCGAACCGTAAGCCGTTAGGCTCGCAGTGTTTAGCAAACAAACCCAATCACCATCATGGATTACTCTCTATTTTGGAGGAAAGCGGAGGAGTCGAACCCCTGACCTTTCGGACACTCACGGGTTCAAACCGTGTTGCTAGCCAACCTTGCAGCGCCTTCCATAAATTTAATTATACCACACCTTAAAAAAAAAACCAATTGACTGAAGAATCAAATTTCTAGTATAATACATAAACGCAGACGAAACGGGAATAAGCTCCCCGTTTTTGCATTCCCTCCTCCTTGGCCGTCTGCGTTATTAATTTTATAAGGAGAGTTTACTAAGGAGACAGCACGATGAAAAAAGCACAAAACCACCCCCAAATCACAAAAGAATACCTAGATTCAATCCTGCGTTATGATCCTGATACTGGTTTTTTTCATTGGCGCGTTACCCGCAGTCAAAATGCTAAGGAAGGAGGTTTGGCGGGAAGTATTCGAACTGACGGCTACACTAGAATCCTAGTGAGAAATAAACTTAGGTACGCTCACCGACTCGCATGGATATCACATTATGGTAATCAACCTACCGAGGAGATAGACCATATTGACCAAAACCCTTTAAACAATGCTATAAGCAACCTTAGATTGGTGACCCATAAAGAAAACCACAGGAATAAAGGTTTATGCGCTATCAATACCAGCGGAGTGAATGGCGTTTACTTGTTTAAATCGCGTGGCAAGTGGGTAGCTAATATTACGGTTGACAATAAGACGGTTTACCTTGGCATATATGAAGACTTTTTTGATGCTGTTTGCGCCCGCAAGTCTGCGGATATTAAATACGGATTTCATGCTAATCACGGTCAGTCATTATGAGTGGCTGGATTTGTTTACATCGTAAGCTCTTAAAATGGGAGTGGTACGATGACATTAATACTTCGCGTTTGTTTATTCACTGCCTTCTCAGGGCCAACCACACCGCTAAAAAATGGCAGGGTATTTATATACCTTCTGGTAGCTTTATTAGTGGGCGAAAGGTTTTAGCTAAAGAAACAGGTCTGACAGAGCAACAGGTGCGCACTTCATTAAACAAGCTAAAATCAACCAACGATATAACCATCGAATCAACCAACAAGAATTCGTTGATAACCCTTATGAACTGGGAGTCTTATCAAACTAAACCAGAACAGCAACCAGCTAAAACGCCAACGGATAACCAACGGATAACCAACAAACAACCAACGGGTAACCAACGGATAACCACAAACAACAATGTAAACAACGATAACAATGTAAACAACAAAGACAAACCCCAGCGCTTCGCTAAACCTTTGTTAAATGAATTGGAAGACTACAAGAAAGAAAAGCAATTAAACTTTGATCCGCAATCATTTCTTGATCACTATGATTCAAACGGTTGGAAGGTTGGGCGCAACTCAATGAAAGATTGGAAAGCCACAGCTCGGAACTGGTCAAAAAATAGCACAGGTTTTAGCCAACCCACTAAATCAACGTACAAGGATTTTCCAGCATGAATAAACAATGGCAAGCGCCTGAAGCGGAAAAGGTATTTATTGGCTCAATTCTAACTAGGCCAGCGAGATTACTTGAAGTCACAGCTACGAAAGCTAGTTTTATGATTGAAGCACACGCGACTGTATTTGATGTGATTATGGATATGAACCAATCTAATAACCTGATTGATTTAATATCAGTAGCGGATCGCTTGACAGAGTTAAATGCTAGTTCAAAAAATAACGTTTATGCTTACCATGCTTCGTTTACTGGTGGTTGGTTACATCAGTTATCTAATTGGATGGAGGCGGCTGTTGTTGATTCTTTTTTCTATTCATCGCAAGAAATTATAATACGCGAGTATCGCAAGCGAGAAATAACAAAGATCAGTTATAACTTGAGCGAAGATTATGATGCTGATGTCGCCATACAAGAATTAATGAATTTAGAAGTGGTTGAGAAAAAGCACACCCACACGATTACTGAGGCTTTAACAGTTGCTATTGATAAAGTACAAGAGTTGGCACAGCATGGTGGTGTTGTTGGTTTGACAACTGGTTTAAAGGCTTTGGATGACGCTATTGGTGGATTCCAATCACCAGATTTATATATTATTGGAGCAAGGCCAGCAATGGGTAAAACAGCAGTTGCTATGAACATGATGCTATCTAATAATTGCGCGGCTGGATTCTTTTCGACTGAGCAACCAATGGAACAAATAGGAATTAGGACATTATCAATACAAAGCGGTGTTTCTGCTAATCGAGTAAGAAAGGCTGACTTCCAAAATGGCGATATAGAAAGGCTTATATCTACACTAGGACAACTTAAAGGTCGCAATGTATTAATCCATGACAAGGCTAATATAACGATTGGTGAGCTAATGCGTGAAGCTAGGCAAATGAAGTTTACTCACGATATACAAGCGGTCTATGTTGATTACATTCAGCGAATCAAAAGCCCGAAGGCAGAAAACAGACGGTTAGAAGTTGCTGACGTTGTGACGGGCCTTAAAACACTTGCCAGAGAACTAAATATTCCAGTTATAGCATTAGCACAGGTATCGCGAGAAGTTACTAAGCGGCCTGACAAGCGTCCTCACATGGGCGATCTTTTAGAGTCTGGTGTCATAGAGCAAGAAGCTGACGTTGTGATGATGCTTTACCGTGATGAGGTCTACAACGAAGACACAAATGAAAAAGGTATTATTGAAATATTAATCGATAAGAACCGACACGGGCCAACTGGCAAGCTTAAATTTGCATGGATTGGCGATCAAATGAAAATAGCGGATCTGCAAGGGGGGTCGTTTTAATGTTAAAGCATATTACAGAATATCTACCAAAGCACTTAGCCAAGGGTTATCGAGAATACTTAGAAAGGCAAATAGCCAATCAAACAAGCACAATGACAGAAGAAGAAATACAGGATAATTTAAAGCAATTACGGGAGGCTGTACGATGAAAGTATTAATAGCATGCGAATATAGCGGAAGGGTACGCAACGAGTTTATAAAGCGAGGCCATGACGCTATAAGTTGCGACCTGTTACCGACTGATTCACCTGGCCCGCATTATCAAGGCAATGTATTTGATATTATTAACGATGGTTTTGATTTGATGATTGCACACCCGCCTTGTACTAGGCTAACTAATAGCGGTGTTAGGTGGTTAAATGAGCCACCAAAAGGGCGAACGCTTGAAGCAATGTGGCAAGAGCTTGACGAGGCAACGGCTTTTTACAGGGCATTAGCATTGGCAGACATACCAAAAAAAGCACTTGAAAACCCAATTATGCATAAATACGCTAAAAAACGTATAGGGCCAATAGCTCGACAAGTGATACAGCCTTGGTGGTTTGGAGAAGAAACATTTAAGGCAACAGGATTTGAATTGCATGGGCTACCTGATTTAATCCCAACAAATAAGCTTAACCCGCCAAAGCTAGGAACAGAAGAACACAAAGCATGGTCATGGGTTCATCGAGCATCACCAGGCCCCAATCGGTGGAAAGTTAGAAGCACTACTAGCATAGGTGTGGCCCAAGCAATGGCTGAACAATGGGGTTAAATAAAGCAAATTAACCATTGACCTGTTACCACAAATCTATATAATGGAATAAAGCAACCGAGAAATAAAATGAATCACGATGAAATAATAGCGGTGTTCCAAGGAAATAAAGTTAAAAAAGAAATTCAGCTTAAATACAAAAACGATTTTATTACTATTAACAACCCCACTACTGACGGAATAGCTCGCTTGATTAGCAATGGTCAGACACTCAGAGTAAAGCCAGAGCCAAAGCAGTGTTGGGTAGCTTATAGTTCGAATGGCTTTATAATACACGCAGCACACCAGTCAGATGGTAAAATTGCACATTACGACTACACACTAATGACTGAGGCACTATGAAAAAAGCAAAGAACGCGGGTAATCAGCACAATAAACTTCCGCTAGATAAAGTAATTGGAAGTTATTGGCGGGTAAGATGTACAGCAGCATCTAAGCTAGAGTGGAAAGCTAAAGCAAAAGCGGCTGGAATGAATGATTCAGAATACACGAGAATGAAGCTAAACGAGGAATAGCCAATGAGTAAGCAATCAACAGCAGACAAGTCATATTTTAATCAATGCGATGAAGAAGATTGTGGCAAAGACATTCCGCGCAAAGAAGACCAGTCAAACAGTAATTATAATCGTATTAAAAAATGCTCAAATGAGTGCGCGACTAAAGCAAGAAATAGAGGTGCTTTAATTAAGCTGGGACATATAGAACGAAAGATTAACTTTGACGCAATAAGCTGTTTTTATCTGGGCAAGCAACATTTATTGAAGAGGGCAACATGAAAGACAACGAAGCATTGCTAGATTTTAACGACGATATACCCAACGCACTAGACACGCAAATAGGAGGTGATCACTACAATACTCAAGGTTTGCAGCCATTTGAAATTGCATATGCTAATTTTGGATATTATGCAATACAGCATTCAGTTTATGTAAAAGTCTTGAAATACCTTAACCGAAATAAAGGAACACACCGCGAAGACGTAGAAAAAGCAATACATTGCTTGCAGATACAACTTCAATTTTTAGATCAGCATGAAGCCGAACAGGAGAAATAAGATGAATCCAATATTATTTACAGTAACAATATTTACAGGTGTAATACTTTGCGCTTTAAAATTGTCAACGATAATCGATTGGTCTTGGTGGTGGGTAACTTTGCCGTTTTGGGGAATGGTTGGTGGGTGTATGCTTTACATTATCGGAACATGGGTATGGTATTACATGCAAATGAGCTTTGATAAATTTTTTAAATAATTAAATAGGATAGTAAGATGGCTAGAAACTTAAATTCATGCTCGTTTATTGGACGGCTTGGTAAAGACCCAGAAATAAAAAACATGCCTAACGGTAATGCGGTGGCTAACTTTGGTATTGCTGTAGGTGATGATTACAAGGATAAGCAAGGCCAGAAGGTTGAGCAAACCAATTGGGTCAATGTTGTGATCTTTGGGAAACTGGCTGAAATTTGTGGTCAGTATCTAACAAAAGGATCACAGGTTTACATTAACGGAAAGTTTGTAACTAGAAAATGGCAAGACAAAGAAGGTAACGATAAATACAGCACTGAGATAGTAGCCAATGAAATGGAAATGTTAGGCGGTAAGCAGGATGATGGGGCTAAAGCTGCTCAACCAGATAAATACCCAAGTCATCAACCACAGCCAGCTAATAACCAGCCTGTAGATGATGTGTTTGATCAAGAAATCCCTTTTTAGTGAGCAACATGACCGAAGCTTACCGCCTAGAATGCGAGATACGAGAGCATTTAAGGCGGGTATCGGCTAAAGGCGAAATGGGCCGAGCATGGTGGACTAATATTATGCGGCCTATGCTAGTCAAGCACAGGGGCGAAGAAGCAACACAGAAGATTTGTGATTTAATGAATGAGGCTAGAAAGAAATGAAATGTGGCGAGCAATCAAGATGAACATTACAATTATAGCCGTTACAATTTTAATTATTGCAGCGATTGCTATACTTGCATTGTTTGCATGGCTTTTTGACTTTAACAAAAAAGACAACGAGAGCTAATCTAATGAACGATAAAACAACAATCATTGAGTGGAAAGACCTAGCCCACATGTATTATAAAGCATGGCAGCTAGCACTAGAAGAAGCTGAATTATTACAGTTAGAAATTCAGGTCTTGCAGCAGTTAGCGAAAGACAAGCAACGAGGTGATGTATGAGTGAGGAGATCGAAGGCATTAACATAAGCAAGGCTTTAGATTATATCCGAGTCCACGCACCAGAATTGGCAGCGGCTAAAGCGGCTAGGATTTACTTAGAACAGTTTAGAAAAAGTAAAAAGGCTTTGCTGATTAATGACGCACCGACAGGCACTATTCAGTCTAAAGAGTCCTATGCTTATGCTCACGATGAATATTTACAACTACTGACAGACCTTCAGTCAGCAGTAGAGCAAGAGGAGCACTTTAAATGGATGATGGTAGCAGCGCAGCTCAAAGTCGAGGTGTACCGCACACAGCAAGCTAACAACAGATTTATTGATAGGGCGCATACATGAACACGGTCAGATTCAACTTCTATTTTGAAGACATTAACGCTCAAGTGTTTGCAATCGCTTTTATAGCAATGGGAATTATCAGTTATACAGTGTGTAAATTTATAATTAATTATGTGAGGGGTAAGTAATGAGTAAATGGATAAGTGTAGATGATAGGTTGCCTGAAGAATCGCAGGATGTATTGGTTTTTGTTAAAAGTGAGAGCTATGAATGGTTAGATTTTGTTTATGCTTATGTTTGCCCTGAGTATGGCAATTGTTTTTTTGAAGATAGAGACACTTGCGAAGATTACAACATCGGAATAACGCATTGGATGCCAAGCCCAAAGCCGCCGAAGGGGTAAATAATGAGATACGGCAATATAGAATTTAGGTGGAGTGAGCACAACCAAAGCCATGAGCTTGTAAAATGGCAAGAAATTAGCTCGTGTTATGTAATAGCTTTTTTTGATAAAGGGAAAGAAGATTACAATATGCGTACAGTTGGCGAAAGATTTTTTGAGGATGACAATGCTTGGCTAGTTGGTAAACATGCGTTGAGTTTTTTAAATCATTGCTTTGAAGATGAGATAAGTAATGAGTAAAACCCTACGCGCTAAAGCATTAAAGCAAAAGAAGTGTAAAAACTTAGATTGCAAAGCTTTATATACGCCGTGGAAATCAACACAGCAAGCCTGTTCAATTACATGCGCGTTAAAGATAGTTAAGCAAAAGCAAAAGATTAAGTACAAAGCTGAAACGCGTAAAATGAAAAAAGAGGTGAACGATAATAGTAGATCGCACCAACTTAAATTAACACAGACCGAATTTAATAAGTACATTAGGCTAAGGGATGAATTAAACCCTTGCATTAGTTGCGGTACAACGGCAAATGTTGAATACTGTGCTGGTCACTATAAGACTGTAGGTGCAAATCCAGAGTTAAGATTCTGTGAAATAAACGTGCATAAGCAATGTAATAAAAACTGCAACCTTGAACAGTCCGGCAATATTCTAATGTATAGAAAAAGCTTAATAAATAAAATCGGCCTAAAAGAATTAGACTGGCTAGAAGGCCCACACGAAGCAGCGAACTACACGCTAGACGATATAAAAGAAATTAGGAAGAAGTACAAAGATAAAATTAAACATCACGAACAAAGGATAGGAGAATAGATGTAAGTAAATTATTATTAAGTAAACACACAGAAGCAAAAGTAATTGCCGCAATTTGGGAAATGGGTATTGAGTCTCTAAATCCTGACGACTTTGATGATGTTGAAAGAATCATTAAAAACATCACTAACACGCGACACATCAATTCTGAAACTATAAAAATAGAAAGAACAATTCTCAATGGGTATAGATATGAACAATCACACAAAGTTTAAAAGATGGCTCGACACCCAGACTGGTGCTAAAGAAGCGCCGAAAAAAGTCTATAGCGAAGACGACATGAAGATCGCATGGTTCAA
>Ga0222691_1000587_pt1 | contig 12313 bp, 25 predicted proteins | sample AntAcemetage1237_FD_179839 | JGI IMG/M metagenome (GOLD analysis project Ga0222691, IMG submission 179839) | Saline water microbial communities from Ace Lake, Antarctica - #1237 | ecosystem: Environmental > Aquatic > Non-marine Saline and Alkaline > Saline | place: Antarctica: Ace Lake... | reverse complement strand
AATAGAACAATTGGTGTCTTTAGCTTTTTCAACGAGATGTTTACTCACGCAATGATTAACATCAGTTCTAAATCTTGATTCTTTACCGCTTATTTCTTTTAACTTTTTCTTGCTAGACTTTGTTTTAACCGATTACAAATTTGATCGTAACTTTAATGTTTTAACTCTACATGCTTCAACTTTATCATTAGAAAATGACTTGCCTGTATTGTCTACAGCAATATTTTTGACTCCAAGATCAACGCCCAAACAATCATCAGGACTAATCGGGGTGTCTTCTGGCATGTCACAGGTAGCATATAAGTAAAACTCACCTTTTTTGTGAATTAAGTCAACTTGACCTTGTATACGACTAACTCTTCCAGCAAAATATTCTCGTATTTCAATGTTGAAACTTCGTCTTCCATCAAGTGTCGTCAAGCTAACTTGAGGATATTTCAAATCATGCAATCCTTTGAAAGTCAAAATTCTTGGATCGTAAGTAATACTTCCATGTTTTTTAAATTCGCATTTTACTTTCTTGTTTAGTTTGTAAGCGTCACAAGTTTTAGCAATAGCACGAATGGTTAGTTGTGCAGATAGTCCAAATTTCTCTCTTACATCGTGATAAACAAGTTTTTGAATTCTAAATTTACTAGCAGACTGTTGCTCAAAACAAGAAATTGCGATATAATCACAAGCTTGGTTAAAAGCTTCCATTGTGTCTAGCAGCCTTTTCTTGCCGATTTCATCTGTCAGTAATTTGATTTTTACAATTGTTTTCATACTATATTATATAGTATGAGTTATTGAAATTTACTCAATATTAAATTATTTTTTATTTTGTCCTATTGCTCGCATTCCTCCCACTACCCTAAAGAGGTTTGAGTCGGAATACCGACCCAAACTTTCTACGAAAGTAGGGCTTCCTGCTTGCTCTTAGGTGAACAAATAAAATGGATAAAGATAGAGAAAAAATACGGAATAAATATACCGATTTAAAAAAACAATTTGTTAAAGATGGTTCATCACGACGGTTGAGTGAAGAATTTTCCGAACTTCAAGGATCATGTAATCACGAGAACGGTGATTTTAATTATGAGATTGGCGTTTGGCATTGTCCTGATTGCGGTTTCAAAAAACAGAATGTTGACTTGAAATGAATGAAAGTCTTGTAGAAGAATTTTTAATAAATTATACTAGTGATTTTGATTTTAATTTCGAAAGAAACTTCGAAAATATAGCCATTTACTGTTGTGAGAACTATCTATGGAATCCTCAATGCTTAAAGAGAGAGTTTTCTTTGATAGCTTACGGTTACTTCTTAGCAAAGACAGACAAAATCGTTTCAACTATTTTAGTCTTTGAGTTTGAGCAAAAGATGGAAAAAATTTACTCGATAATTGCAGAAAACAATAATTGGAACGATGATGAATAAACCTTCTGTTTTTCCTAAGTCTTTTTACAAGCATTGCCCGAAGGTACAAGAAGCAAAATATTATCATAAAATATTTGAAGCCAAAGATGAGTTCATTGAAGAAGACTGGGCTGAATGTGCATTCGTCAATGCAGGTTTTGGTAAAGAATGCGAAAATTGTGGGAAGTTCTTAACTCGTCCTTTTAATGGATATACAGTTGATGAAGAATTTCTGCCATTGATCGAAAAATTTTACAAAGAAATGGAAGAATGGGAGAACCGTCCCGAAGAAGACGAAGTTTGTTTAGAACTTAATATTGATACTGACGAATTAACGGGATTGATAATTGCTCTACGTTGGATAGAGTCCTCGGATAATGCGAAACAACAGATTGGTAGTAAGTTTAGAAAAAACTTTCTGTTATGTTAATAAGGCTAGAAGAACGTTATTTCGAAATCTTTAAACAAAGCATTTAAATGAAAACTTTGAAAAAAGTTAATATTACTTATAAACATGTGAAATACGTCCCAGATTATTTAGAAAAAAATATTCTGTATATTTCGAATGAATTTAAAACAGTAATCCATAGTTGTTTATGTGGGTGCGGAACTGAAGTTGTTACTCCTCTAGGAGAAAGTGAATGGAATTTAGAGGAAAAGAATAAGAAAATAACAATGAAACCATCTATATTAAATGGTTTTTCTTGTAAATCTCATTACATAATAATAAACAGCATTGCCAATTTTGTTTAAAATGTTTTGAAAAATCTGATCGCCCTTAACATGGTCGAGTCTACGAGCTAAGATCAGAATGACTCGAAATTTTTTAGCTGGTTGGACAAATGGAAATTAAAAAAGAAAATTGGTTTTTTTTGTGAAACATGTGATAGCATCTCGTATTCTTACGATTGCTGTGGCAATTCGGCTTGTAATGGATCTGGTTGTGATAAATGCAAAGGTTACAATTCTATTATTTGGAAGTTAGTAGATGAAGGGAAATGTCCGAGTAAGGATGAAGTTCCTCATAAAAATGACGGTTTAGATGTTTAGTTTTTAAAAGGTATTATTATGAGTCAAAATGGCAAAGGTGATAAACCTCGTCCTAAAACGGTTTCTATAGAAAAGTGGGTGAAGAATTGGACTTTGGCTTTTAAACCCAAAAAATCAAAAGCAAAGAAAACAAATGCCTGAATTAAGATTGATTACTGGTTATCCTGCAAGTGGAAAAACCACTCTTGCAGAGAGATATGTCAAACAAGGTTTTGTTCGTATCAATCGTGACATATTAGGTGGTACAACTCAATCTTTATTGCCAATAATAAAAAAAGAATTATCTTTAGGTAACAGTGTAGTGACTGATAACACTATGCTGTCTATCCCAGAAAGAAAACCTTTTGTTGAATTGGCTAAAGATCTTGATTGTAAAATTAATTGCAGTCACATGGATACTTCTTTTGAAGATTCTCAATTAAATTCTTGTTTACGTCAATTAGAAAGACGAGCAAAAATATTAATGCCAGAGGATTTTAAATCCGAGAAAGATCCTAATCTTTTTCCACCAGTTGTTTTATTTACTGCTAAGAACAAATACGAAAATAAAAAGACTAAAGGTAAGTTGGTCGTACAAGATTATCCTGGTAAACAAACACCTAAGAAAGAACATGGTTTTGATTCTGTAGAAATTATACCTTTCGAAAGAGTCTGGAATAAAGAATATTCTAATAGTGCTTTTATATTTGATGCTGATGATACTTTGAGATATTCTACAGGGAAAGAAAATTGGCCTTTAGTTCCAAGCGAAATTAGTGTGCTTCAGAAAAATGTAGATTCGATCAAAGCTAAAATAAAAAAAGACAAGCCAAAATTCTTGCTTGGCGTATCTAATCAATCAACTCATGAGAAAAAAGAGTATAAGACCCCTATAAGCGTAATAGAAGCCTGTTTCGACAAAACTAATGAAATCACAGGCTTAGATGTTAAATGGTCTTATTGCCCCCATTATCGCTTCCCAGTACAATGCTATTGTAGAAAACCACATGTAGGTATGGGTGCATACTTTATTTGGAAGTATAAATTACTTCCATCTTCTGTAACTATGTTTGGCGATAGTACTTCTGATGCTACTTTTGCTAAAAGATGTGGTTTTAATTTTGTCCACGTAAATGATTTATAGAAAGGTATCCAAAATGGATAAAGAAAGTCTAACAATTCAAATAAAATCTTTTAAAGAAAGATGGTTAGCTAATAGTGAAATGACGGATGTACCTTTGACTCTGATGATCTTCAGGGAAGAAGAGTTATTAGCAAAGATTATAACTCCTAATGTTGATAAGTATGAATTATTAGATGCTGCTTATACTTTAAAACAAATGATAAATATTGACAGTTTTTGTAGTATAGTTGATTATAGAATGGCAATACCTAATCCTGGCACAACACAAGATGAACTAATGGAATTAAATCGAAGAGGATTAGGTAATGTTTTATCTGAAGGTGGCTCAGATAAAATCGATATTACTGATTGTATGATGTGTATTTCTATCAAACAGGACAAATCAATTGAATCGTTAATTTTACCTTATAAGGTAAATGGTAATAAGGTTGAGTGGTTAGATTCTCTATTAAATATTGAAGATGAAATGATTTCTTTGAGTGGAGATCTGATCGATAAATATAAATTTATTATGGAACAAAAGATACATCCTAAAGTTATCGAATTTATAAATCAAACTAAATATAAAACATGGGATACTGATAAAATACAGTACTATACAGTACTATACAGATCTTAGTACATTTAAATATATCAAGTCACTTGGTTATAATGTCTTAGCTAATCCTAAATACGGTAATTTTGAAGAAGAGGAAGTTTTGTCATAAAATTCAATATATAACAAAGAGGTATATAAATTAATTTTAAATTATGGTTATAATATAGTGGATTAATCAAAATGTGGCATGGAAGCCGCAATTGGGATGATAGTCCTGAAATAAGAGCCGCAAAACAAGGAAGGTACGAATCTGGTATTGGAATTAATCTAACTTCTAATTATAAAACTGCTAGAAAATATGCTAAAGGTGGCGGAAGCACAATGTTGGTTACATTGAAGCCTAATTTGAAGTATGCTAAAGAGGTTTGGACAAAGTAGACGAATTTCTTAAAACAATGCCGAAAAACCAGAAGATGAAATCTATTCGAGAGGATATTTGGAATAACGCTCAAAGAGTAGGAAGAAATGAAATATGGGCAGAAGTTTTAATTAATCTTTTTGTTAATTATGAAGTTGGTTCTGGTAAGAAAGGTTTGAAATTGATTGATTTTTTAGTCTCCCAAGGTGTGGATGCTAACATAACAAGACATTCAGGTGATGAACATTGGATTGTTATTATGAACCCTAATGCAATAGTTGATTACAAAAAAGTTCCTGCTAAGGAAGTTGATTTAGATATTTATAATTTAGCGAATAATTATTGATGAATTGGTCACTGTTGAGCCTTTAAATGATTATGTTATCAAAAAGAATGACATAATTTTTTGTAAAGTTAAAGGTAATTTTTACATTCACTAATAAAAAATGATAAATATCATATAAGTAATAACAAAAAATATATTAATGGTTGGGTAAGCAAAAGTAGCATTTTAGGAATTATAACTAAGGTTATTAAGTGATGGTAGATAAAGATAAAGCAGCTTTTAATAGATTTACTTCTGTACGAATAGGCAGAGCCACATCTCATTACAAGAAACATATTATAGATAAGTTTCCACCAATGGGTCCTTTGTACTTCGACGAAAATAAAGAAGTACTCATTGATGTTTTTGGTAAAAAAAATATCAAAAAGACAATTAATATATTGTTTGATGAAGACAACAGAGTGAAAGGTTCCTGTTTTACAGATAAACCAGAAAAGTTAATAACAAATGTCTAGTATAACTGATGAACAATATCGAGAATCACATCCTTTATCATTTAGTGACGAAGAATCTGCTTATTTAGTAGAATCTATTAAGAACAATAAAAAAATAGTCATGAGAAAACCTGATTGGAAATGTCATTCTTGTGGTAAGATGGAAGTAAGAAACTTCAAGTACATGGGAGATTTGGATAGTTTTTCATTTGAATGTACATGTGAATCTTGTGGTCAAGTTGTTTACACTTAAGAGGTAATGATGCTCAAAACTAAAGATGGAGCTATTTTGTTTATAGAAGAAAATCTAGGTCCTTGTAAATGTCAAGTGCAAGACAAGGAAACTGGTCAATTTTGTTTAGATGAATCTTTGTATGTTTATTTGACTGATGATGAATTGAATAAATATGATAGCAACTACAGCGATGTAAGTGGTATTTTCGAAGATCTAGAAAAACGGATTATGAATACTAATGTCGGTTTAAATATTTGCGAAAAACACTTTAAGTGGTTGATTAAAAATGAATAATTATGAAAAAGGTTTAGAAGATATCAAAGATCCTGATTATAGTTTCATATTAGAAGAACTAGGTGATTCTGAAGAACTAAGACAGAAAGTGTTACGAGAAGAAACAATACATTATGAAGATGATTTAGAGAATAGATTTAATACACGAATTGGTCGTCATGAAGCTATGGACAGAGCGTTTATACAGGCTGAAAACGTAGAAGCTTATTTGGTGAATCACCCTTCGATTACTTTAGACCCCAAAGCATTTAATTTAGCATTAATTGCACAAAGTGCTTTATATGCACTCTATCAAAGAATACCCAACATCGCAAGAGATTTAAAATCTATTTAATAATAAGGTTAGTCAGATAAAATTTAATAATAAGGTTAGTCAGATGAAATTTAATAGAAGATCGATACTTAGCTTAATTCCTTCTTGTTATGGTTTATCTTTTTTTTAGCAAAAGTCAAAATAAGGAAGAAACTATGGAGTTAGAAACCATAGAGTCAAAAACTAAAAAAACTTATATGGATATTTTGATAGAAAATCAAAATAGAGTAGATCCAAGTTTGACAGAACATATTAAACATTTGTTTAAATATAGCTGTTTAGATTCTTTTGTAGGAATGCAAGTAGCTACTAATGACGAACAGATTGTTTTTAATATTAAATATGAATTAGAGAAATCTACAAAAGATTCAGATGGAGTGATTAGCACAGCCCTGTCTTCACCCGAAGGTAACGATTATTCTTTTAACAGAGAAATAGAATTAAGAATGAAAATTGATTCAACTCATATTGATATAGACAAGGAAATTGTTTTCCCAGAAAACACATTTATTTTCTATGTGGAATGATAAAAATGATTGCTTGTCTATTGATGAAACTTTAGAATGGTGTAAATTACTTGAAGTTGATTTTGTTCCTATCATCTACAAAGGATTATTTAATAAAAATATTATAGAGAATTTACACAGAGAAACCTATGAGGGGAATGAATGTGAAGGCTTTGTTTTGAGAAATTGCGAATCTTTTCACTATTCTAAGTTCAGAAATAATGTAGGTAAATTCGTCAGAGAAAATCATGTAATGACAAATAAACATTGGATTAAACAAGAAATAATTAAAAATAAATTGAAACAGATTCTCTAAAATAGGATTTTTAAATGTCATTTTTTATTCCCTTCACTACAGAAGGGCAAATGAATGTTAGTGATATCAAAAAGGAGTGTCAATCAGAAGGTTGGATTCCTTTATTGTATTATGAATTTGAAGATAAGAAAGTGATACCTATTTTCAAAAATTCTGATATATGTAGGAAGTTTTTGAAAAGAAATTTGCCTAAGGATCATTTAACAGGTGCTGTAGAGTTAACACCAGATGACCAAAAGCAATTGGATGAATCAGAATACGAATTTAAATATTTTGACCATCCACGGAAGATATCGGATTGGGTTAAATTCAATGTATATATTTATAATTTTACAACCAATCCAGAACTAACTACAGCTTGATTTTAACAAGTGGTGCTTTTTCCAAGAATAGCAACATAGCATCAAAGGTTTTATCAGATTCAATTTTTATCTCTTCATGTGTTGGTATTCTTTGGTGGTCTCCAAATTCAATTACTATTGAAAAGGCTCCATTCCTATAATACCAATCAACTTCTGAACCGTAAATGGGATGATTGTAAACTTTAGAAGTTTGTAATACTCCATATCCGCTTAGTTCAGACATATTACCTCCAAAGCTGACTCTGGTTTGTTGAGGTATATCTTCTATCTGACAAAATGTTTTAAAATTATAAGGAGATGTAGTTATGTCTCCTATAATTTTTTTGTAATCAGTGAAATTTTCGCAAGGTGAATTGCTTTCGCCCCATGGAATTAGAAAGACTCGACCCCAAGTATGCCCTGATATAACTGCTTGGGGTTTTTCTTTGACGAAAAATTTCTTTAATTCCTCAATAGGTTTTACCGAAATTAAATCAGGTCTTCTTTTAGAAGGGAAGTTTCTATTCGGATCAACTCTGTCAACATATCTTGATTTTGGGTAGCTATCTACAGAGACTACTGGAATAAAGATTAGTTCCCTTGAGTCAATTAAATCCGTGACTTTTTCGTTAACATTATATTTAGATAAAATTTGTCCTATCCAATGCATGACTATAGAACTCGCCAAAGGTTCATTTCCATGAATACAGGCATGTATGAATACTTTGGGATTACTCTCTGATTTCTTGATTCGGAAATAATATAAATCCTTCCCAGACGTGCTTTGTCCATAAGTTCCTGTTTCTGTTAATTCTCCAGATTCTTTGTCCCATTCTTTTAATTGATCTACAGTTTCTGTATAATTCTTAAAATCTGGGTCTGAGTTACTGATGTCAAAGATTAGTTTTTTAGGTTCTTCGATTAATTTAATATTATCTTGTTGTATAATATTAGGTTTTTCTACCAATTGTTTTTCTTTAATCGATACTAATATAAGTAATATTATTAGTAGTAAAACAATTGGTAAAATAATTTTTAATTTTTTCATGATTTTAGGTTAACAATGGACGAAAAGAAAGTAAAATATAGACAATGTTCTATTCGAAAAAATGACAAAGGTTCTTATATAACTCAAATGAGTTGGATTCCTGCCAAATTCGCTAAAATTGGAAATTTTGTTGAATTAAGGGAAGAAAATGATGTCTGGAGTGAAGGTTGGGAAGTTATTACAATATCTGATGAAGATGTTTGTTATGAAGATTTACCAAACTGGAGAAAAGCAGTTAAGGGGCATAGAGAATCTACAGGAGATTCCTTAAGAAAATGATTCACTCACCAGATAATTTCTCGCTCTTTCCAGAAGGAACTACTTTTACTCCTAATTCAGTTAGAGAACTAGCTTGTATTATGCAGGAAAGGAGAATTTTACTTGTCGAATGGTACGAAAGATGGACTGAGAGGTTGTGTTGGATTAAACAATGTCACAAGGTTGATAATAAATATTATTCTGATAGTAAAGATGTCAAGAATATTAGTTATAAAGATTTATCTTACAACGAAATAAATGCACAAGATCATTCTACCTTAATCAAAAATGGGTTCGTTTCTTCAATATCTAATTACGAAGGACTTTACACAGTTGCAAAATTATGGATTTTTTCAATGTTGAATTTTTTAATGTAACTATCCTCATATTCATAAATATTACGCTGTTTTTTTCTATAAAATAGATGATTTAGAGAAGAAAGCTTTGTTCGAAAGATTCCAATTTACAAGTAGTTGCAATAGATGGAAAATATCTTGTGATGGGATAGATTTGTCATTTTTGGATAGTAGAAACAGTTTAGATAAATTGAGTTAGTATAGGAATTTAAAAATGTTGGATTACTTTCTATTTGTTTTAGTTTCTTTCTTTATTGGTTATATGATTGGGCGGGCGAAGGAAGACAAAGATATGAGACAATTGTGTAGATCACAAATGGAACGTGGTGACTATTGGTATGATAAATACATGCTAGAAGTGGATGAAGACTGGGAACCTATTACTGAAGATTTTAATTAAGGAGATTAATTTTGAATTACAAAAATTGGCTTGAATCGAGAAACATTTGGTTTAAGCAATATCCAACACATCCTATTAAAAAAAAACACTTAAGGTTGGATTTAGAATTATCTTATCCAAGGGATGTTTTGTCAGATATACCTGTAGATTACAATCCTAACAATATGTTTTTTGATGATCCTACAGAATGTTTTTATGTGTGTGATGATTGGTCTGTTATCTTCGAAGTTTTCGAAATTGAAGATACTCCTCACGAAAGACCTACTCTCCGAATGCTGGTCGAAAGCTGTCATCAAGATCCAGTTGGAGAAAGAATTCGATTAATGTCTACATCTTGCTCGATAATCAAAAAACCAAACGAAAAGCAAAATAGTAGACATGATTTTGCTTTCTTTCGAGGGAAATTTTGGAAAGTGACCTGGAATGAGTATTTCGGTCAAGATCCTTCTAGTATAGATGGATTGCCTTTCAAAGATAAAAGACATCTGTACTTGGATACTGTACTTGAACAAGCAGGAACAGTTTTAGATAAATTAACAACTAAATCAATGTTATTGATTGATAGATTTTTTAATGTTAATTTAAAGAAAGATGATGATAATAAAAACCACTGAAAAACAAGATGATATAGATTTATCATTAGATACTCTTATCCCAATGCAATCAGGTTTAAGGTTACCTAAAGATGAATTCGAATCTATGTTAAATTATGTGGCATCAGGTGGTTTGTTTGACTCTAATTCAATAGATGGTCCTCTAATATGTTTGACAGAATTCGAAGACGGACAATTATTTATTAGAGATGGGTTACATCGTTTATGTGCTGTTCTTAGCAGAAGAATAGGTATAGTCAATCTTCAAGATCATGTTTTAGACTCTAGCGAGTATTTTATAGAAAATATGAGTTATTCCATGTTCAAAGACATTAATCTTGATAAAATGTGGATTACACCTTTTGATCCAAAAACTGAAGTTAGGAAATCTGATTTTTATTCATTTAGACAATCCGTCCTGAATCTTATATCTAGAAATATTAATCCTATTGATTTTATATTAAGTAACTCAAATAAGTATAGTGTAACAAGAACAAAGGAATTTGATTCAGTACAATCGATACTGAATTCAAGTTATCAAAAAACAGGAGTAAAATAATGAAAAATGTTTTATTTGGTATAGCTATTAATAGCATATTAAATGTTGATACAAAATACCATGAATTACTATCAGATGATTTCGATACTTCTAAAATATTTGATTTAGTTTACAATTGTATTGATTGTGATGAAGAGGTTGTTATTCCTAAAAATAATGGAGAAAAAGATTATACTGATATTATCCATTGCCCACATTGTGTTCGTGAATTTATAGAAGATGCAGATAATTCAATAAAAGACATTGTTTTTGAAATACCTAATGTCGGTCCTTTTCATATTGTGGAGACGCTTAATCAATTAAAAAGTTTTTCTACTCCAATGATTAATCTGGCACATAGTGTTCCTTTTGGAGATTATTTCTTTGATCAAAATAATCTTGAAGGCAATTTCTTCAAATCTAACATGACTCAATCTATGTTGAAGTTCGAAAAGAATTTTTACATGCTTGGAAGCTTTCTTAGTGTATGTTTTTATACTCTTAAAATGAAAAACAAATCTTCTAAATATCAAAGATTTGAAAAAAAAATTGTAGACAAGTACAAGATAGCAGGAACCGATGAGCTAACTTTAATTGATTGTGAATATAATTCATTGCATAATATGAATTCTTCATTTGTGGTTTCTAATACTCTTGATTCTTTTTTTAAAGATACTAATCAAGTATCTGTATTAGATTGTAGTGCTAACTTTATTTACCATGGGTATAAAGCATTTGACTCTAATTATGATTATATAGAGTTGGAAAAGTATTCAAAAACTTCTAAAGATGATTGAGTGAAATGTCAAGAAAAAAAGAAAAAATATTAATCAAAAAACCATGGCAAATAGATGGAATTAGAAAAAGTTCTCAACTAGCTGCTGCTACTCTACTAGAAGTAGAAAAACATATAAAACCTGGAATTTCTACAGAATATATTAATACTATAGCTTCCGAATATATTAATGATAATAATGGCAAGTGTGCATGTTTAGGATATAGGAATTTTCCTAAAGAAATATGTACATCAATTAATGATGTAGTTTGTCATGGTATACCATCTAAAGAAATGCTAAAAGATGGAGATATAATTAATGTAGATGTAACTACTATTGTAGATGGATTCTTTGGAGATACCAGTAAAACATTTTTGGTTGGTGATGTAAGTGCTAAAGCTAGAGAACTTGTAGAAGTTACTGATAAATGTTTACATCTAGGTATAGAGCAGGTTAAACCTGGAAATACATTTGATTTGATTGCTCAAGCAATTACATCACATGCTGTTAAATTAGGATATGGAGTGGTTTTTGATTTTGTGGGACATGGTACAGGGATTCGATTTCACGAACCCCCTCAAATATATCATTATTATGATGAAGAATTATTCACAGGTACACAACCTACGATGAAACCTGGAATGATTTTTACTATCGAACCTATGATTAATATAGGTTACCCAGAATCAGTGATTTTAGAAGATGGTTGGACCGCTACCACTGCTGATGGTAGTTTAAGTGCTCAATTCGAACACACTGTATTAGTAACTAAAACAGGTAATGAAATTTTAACTAAAATATGAATAATCCGTATCTCAATGATTTTATTTCTATTTTCAATATTCCAAGAAAATTAGCAGAATCTTGTGAAACTATTCGAAATGACTCAATCAACGTGAATTCATTATGTGAACTACCCCGACCCTAAAGAGGTAGGGGCTTCCTGCTTCACTCACAATTGCTTTATTTCCAATTAAGGATAAAAAGTCTAATATCATGTCCACAGGCTTTTTACTTCGGGCGGTTCCCGCCTT
>Ga0222691_1000582_pt1 | contig 12386 bp, 11 predicted proteins | sample AntAcemetage1237_FD_179839 | JGI IMG/M metagenome (GOLD analysis project Ga0222691, IMG submission 179839) | Saline water microbial communities from Ace Lake, Antarctica - #1237 | ecosystem: Environmental > Aquatic > Non-marine Saline and Alkaline > Saline | place: Antarctica: Ace Lake... | reverse complement strand
TACTCGTTTATCCGAGAGCAACGGAACACTTACGAAACTAAAACTATCCCTGTCCCTGGACTTGGAGACTGGAACCAGTACGACCATATCGAGAAGACTAACGCATACTGGTCTGATACGTATGAAGAAGATGATGCCTTTGATGACGTTATTGGTGCTTTTCCTTTTGATAACATTCACAAGGCACCCACGTTACTAGAAGCACGGTCTACAGACTTCGACACTAAGCACATAGAAGTACCGCCAGTAAACAGTTCACGACGGGCACGTATCTCGTCAATGATTGCAACCAAGGCTCTTGCTAACCACATGGAGGATATTCGTTTCGGTCAGTTTATGAACCGCACATCATTTATTCGAGCTAAGTTTGGTGGTGTACATGCCTGCAAGGAAGCAGAAAACATTGTAGTAGATAAGTGGGAACAGCTTATTACTGACCAAGCAGACATTATGTCAGCTCCTACTATCAAGCGAGTGTATATGTCACCGTCTGAGGTAATGGCTATGACAGCATGGAAGAACACCAAAGAAGCTATCCGTGGAGCAGAAACACACCGAGGGCAGAACATTGGTACAGAAGCTAGTGACGACGATGCAGACTCTACTGGACACCTGATTGAAGTGTTTATTACTGAGGGTGACTTTAGCGTATCGTTCCTAAAGGAAGCACAGGCACTTAGAGATGAAGATGACTACACATACAACGAAGATGAAGACTTTGAATACAAGTACTGTCGAGTTATCTGTTGTGGAGCTGACTGGAACGCTAAGAACGACAACGGAGAAAGCGAAGAGAATGGTTTAGTATTCTATGCCGAAGCAGAAACTATGCCACTACGAAAGTACTTAGCACGTAACCCACTTACAGGGCGAGGACTAGGTGAGTCAGTACCAGAGGTATTGTTTGAACCACAGAAATGGTGGAACTTTACTAAGACTGAGGAAATACGAATGATTGCTATTGCAGGCAAGAAGCTATACGTAACAGATGACCCTGACATTCTAGCTAACATCTTTGATGAGGGTGTAGACCACGGGACAGTGCTACGAGTAGGGCAAGGCAAGATGCTTACTGAGCTAAACCAAATGCCTACAGGAACACCAGTGTACCAAGGTATGCGACAGGAGATGAAAGAGAACGCACGAGAGCTGACATCATACTTCCAAGCTAACTCAGGAGCAGAGAGCAAGGCTAACGTACCATTCAGGGCACAGTACCTACAGTCAGTAAACGGAGACGCTACATTCCAACAGTACCGAGAAGAACTAGGCTTTTTCTACAAAGAAATTATAGAAGACTGGGTATTGCCAGACGCACTAAAGAAAGCTGCATCATCAGACGAAATCTTTGCAACCTTTACACCACAAGAGCTACAGCTTATTGATGAAGTAATCATTGAGTCACAGATACTAGACGCTATCTTTGACGCTTCACACATGGGCAAGGAAGTGTCACCAGAAATGGTAGACCTAATGCGACAGCAAATGCAAGGTGACATGCGTCGAGAAGGTTCTAAGCGAACAATCACAGACATTAAAGAGTTCATCAAGGACGCTGGCAAGTTTGTACGAGTACACACAACAGACGAAATGCGAGACAAAGCAACTATCTTTGAAAGTTACTACAGTCTATTGCAGATACTCGGCCCAGGCGACCCACGCTTCAACGCAGTAGTAGGTAAAGTAATGGAAGGACTTAACATTACTAAAGAAGAACTAGAGCTATATGCAGACGAGACCATTCAAGGTGAGCAAGGCAAACCAGAAACAAAGCAACTGGAAGCCTCACAAGAACAAGGGGCACAAGCAGCGATAGCGGCACTCTAACAACTAATATATACAGGATATGAAATACGCTAAAGTTTACTACTACAACATGTACGCACCACACAGGATGTTACGCAGGTATGTTGGTGGCAAGGTGTTTAGATGGGCAGATGCTAAGTATGGAGTAGAAGCACGCGGGCCAGTTACAAACGGTACGCTCACAGAGCATCAAACAAAACTACTGCACCAGTGGCACAAATGGATGGTAATTAAAAACAGGATACGCAATAAAATATAACAGGATATGCAAACATTTACAGACACAGAGAAGAAGCTAGCCACACAGCTAATGGCAGAAGAGCAATATGTAGCACTTATTGAAAAAGTATTCCTACAAAAGGAAGACGCACTAAGTCACGAAGTTATCTTGCTGAAAACAGATAAAGAACTAGGCGAGATTACACGAGGTAGCGCACTAGCAGACATGAAGATACAGGACAGATGGAACAGACTAAAGACCATAGCAACAAAGACTGGCGGCAAGCCTAACCCTGCCGCTAAAGCATAACAGGGTGCACCACTTTGCTGTGGTATAATTAACATAAGCTCCCAGCCAGGGGAAATAAAACATACTTTCTAATTCCAAGCGTATGGAAACAAATAATTACGAAGAAACTGTAGAGGAGACTACTGAAACTCCAGAAGTAGTAGAAGAAACCACTGAGGAACCGACGGAGGAATCAGAGGAAGAAACTACAGAAGTAGACTGGGAAGCCAGAGCTTTAAAGGCAGAACGAGCAATCGAGAAGTCAAAGAAGAAAGCTAAGGACACTCCTAAAAGAGAAGAGTCAACGAACGACGCAGTACTGTCACGATTAGAAACGCGTGGAGTAATGGAAGCAGACGACCAGAACTATGTTCTACGGTTTGCTAAGGACAATAACATAAACCCAGTAGACGCACTGACAGACGTTATTGTGATAGACCGCCTGAAAGCTAACAACCTAGCACGAACATCAGTAGAAGCCACACCAAAGAGCAACAACCGAGCCAACACAGCACAGAACGAAGTAGACGTAGCAGTAAAGAAGTTTGAGAAGGACGGCACACTGCCCGACGGAAATCCAGTTCTCACTTCAAAAATATTAAAAAGACTATCAAACAGAGGGTAGATACAGGATGGCCTCATAAACTAAATTATGAGCACAACACAAGACGCACGAAAGAAATTTACAATCGCATCAGCACAAGAGAACCTATACTCAGTAAACGTAGCCAACGTAGTTGGTAAAACTGATACAGACAAAATGGGAACTGTATACAACCCATACACTTCTACACCAGTAGTAAGTGACGGAGCAGTATCAGGAGCAGGTTACGCAGTAGGAACATACTCAGCAGACGCTGACAGCCTACAAGTAAACCGACGAGCATCTGCATCAGAACACGTAGATTCATACGACTGGAAATCAGTAGACTTCGGACTACTAGGAGACCGAGGTATGAACATGGGAAAGGGTATCTCTCAAGTTATCGACGGATTCTTCCTAAACCTACCAGTAACTACTTCAGGTGTAGCAGTACTAGGTGACGCAGGTGTTCCAGGAGCAACAGCAGCATGGACATCAAGTAGTACAGTAATTGATGAAATCATCAACACTTCTCTACAAGAAATCGAACTAGAAAACAGTTACGACCAGAAGTTCATGGTAGTTTCTTCTTACGAAGCAAACGACCTACGACAGTACCTACAGACTACAGGTAACATGGTAATGGATGAAGTTATCCGAGCAGGTATCCCATCAAGTGTTACTTCACTAGGAACTACTTTCTCAGGAGTTAAAGTATTCCAGTCAAACAACATCACACAAGAAGTCGTACTAGGAATCGCTACACAGCCTACAACTGGAGATACTATCTCAGTTGCAGGAGTTACAGCAACATTCGTAGCAGCACTAACAGGAGCAGCAAGTGAAATCCACATCACAGCATCTGTAGACGCTACAGCAGCTAACTACACAGCATGGTTGAACTCAAACGGAGCAACAGCAGTAGTTGAGGCAACAAACACAGGAGCATCAGCAGCGTCTAACGAAGACCAAGCTCGACTATCCCGACTAGGTATCGTAGCTGTTCACTCAACAGGAGCAGATACAATTACAATCACTACAAAGGGAGTTGTAAAGCTGGCAGAAACACTCACAGACGCAACAGATGAATTTGCAGCAGCATCACGATTCTTAGTATTTGGAGACATGGGTTCAATCAACCTATACCTTCCAACACAGGGAATGGACTACGAAGAAAAGAGCGTTTCAGCTAAGGCAGGAGTAGAGCTATACATGGAGCAATTCTACAACGCAGTTATCTGGACACGAATGAAGCTACGAGTACTTGCTATTAAGGTTAACTAACCTACCAAGCCGCTAACCACAAGGTTGGCGTGAGAGACTAACCTGTATTTGGTCTCTCGCTCCAGCCAAAAGGATATTATGCAAAACAACACAGTACAAACACTCATAGATTACGTCAAAGACCTTACTGGTTTAGACAATGTAAGCAACGCTAAGGTTATCCGTGCGCTAAACTTTGCGGTAGATAACTACTCATACCTACGAATCACCTCTAGTGGTACGTGGCAGTGGGACTCACGCAACCAAGGCGACCTAAACCGTGTCACCGCTACTGTTACAGGCGGTATTGCAGAACTAGAAAACGAACTTATTGCCTTAGAACACGTAGAAGCCCTAGGTGTAGACAATAAATACTACACAATCCACCCTAAAGACCAGCGTTCAACAGGTGAGCCACTAGAAACTGTGTATTCAGGCGATAGTATTCCTCAATACTACGACATAGATGGACGAACACTACGACTATACCCAGCAGGGACAGCGACAGTACGTTTATCGTTCTCACGGGCACACCCACGGTACGCTGTAGACGCTCTCACAGGCTCTACAGGCGTTTCTCCCATTGATGAGGAGTATATAGCTATGTATGCAGCAGACCGACTAATGATAGGTTCTAACGACCCTTCACGGACTCAAGTGCGCAACGAGCTTACAGCATTTGAAGCACGTATTAAGGACATGGCATCAAAAATGGACAGAGACACACCACGAAGATTAAAAGCAAAAATCCCGACTACATTTACTAGACGTAGCAGGGGTAACAGATAATATATGGCATCAAAATTACACGGTAAAGCAATGGAAACAGCTTTACAAGCATGGGTAACAGCAGCTACATCAGTAGAGCTACGATACCTCACAGGCTACACCCCTGACCCAGACGACAGTTACTTAAGTGACATTGCAGCAAATGTTGCAGCAGGTGCTCCAACGCCTTCACTAGCAAGTATTACAGTAACTTACAACGCAACAGAAAATCGAATACAGTTTGATTTTACAAATCCCTCAGATGCTAGTATTACAACTAACACAAACGGTATCGCAATTATTGACAACACAGGAGTAGCTGCCACATCAGAAGTACTTTACACCGCAGATATTATACAATTACAGCCAACAGACGGGACGCTATCGCTAACAATTGACGCAGCAGGACTATTTGCCCTAGGCACTAACGCAGCATAATTATGGCAATAGTCATTGAATCATCACAAACTGGTACATCGTCTTCATCAGACACGATTACTATAACCAAGCCAGTCGGCTTAGTAGTAGGTGATTTAATGGTAGCAGCGCTTTATACGCACTTTGACAGCGTTAGCAGAACATTTACAACCCCAACAGGCTGGACTGCATACGGAACAGAATCAGATGCGCCTGACTCATCTGGAGGCGATGGTCACAGGTACGCTTTTTTTTACAAATTAGCGGCAAGTGGAGACGTATCAGCAAGTAACTTTGATTTTGTTCTAAGTGCCTCGTCTAATCAGAACCGTGGAGTACTCTTACGTATTTCAGACATACGCTCCGATGTAACAGTTGGCGGAAATGACAACCAAACGCGCACAGGAGTAGATAACCCAGTCTACACTGTAGCGTTAAGTCCAGCCCAAAACAATGTTCTCTACCTCGCCATGTTTATATCAGGGAGCGGAGCCTACACGGCAACAAATGTTACTATTAACGGGACTAACCCAACGTGGACTAGTTATTTGGCTGGTTCTACAGCAGTAGATGGAACATTCAGGCATCAAGTGTTTGCTGCGGTAGATGCTGCGCCAGCCGCGTCAATAACAACGCTTACCCCCACAGAAACAGGTAGCACGAGTAACACTGACAGCGTAGGAGCTATTGCCCTTTTCTTAGGAAAGAATAATGGCAATGCATCTTTGACATTAACTGAGGTAAGCAACGTAGCCTTTGCACCAGCAGGAAGCGCAGGTGCTCAAACAGCTCTTACTCTTACAGAAACAGAAAACGTAGCCTTTGCACCCACAGGTGGTGGAACTTCACCTACTAACTGGATAAACGACACTAAGCCATCTACAACGTGGACTAACGAAGAAATATAATATGTCACCACAACAGCTACAACAGTTTGAGGCAATGCAAGCTCGTATAACAAAACTAGAGCAAGCTGAGAACGTGTCTTTTATTGGGAACATAGAACGCAGACTTGGTATTGCTCGCATAGTAGAGGTAGCAGTGTCTAAAATATCTTTAGGTAGCCTAACAGATGTAGATGTACCGTCGCCATCTAATGGTCAAGTGCTTAAGTTTACTACTAGCGGAGATGACCGATGGGTAGCTGCAACAGATAACACTGAGTAGCGGCAACAGATAACACATAAATATGGCAAATTTTACAATACCAAACAGTCAAGGTCAAACCAGGCAAAACAACCGTTCAGAAACGTCCGGAGAAATTTTTGAATCTTTTAATCTAGACCTAAACAAGAAATTAGGTAAGATAAACACTAGCAAGAAACTACTAAAAGTTTTAGACGAAGACACGGACTTGCAAGACGCTCATGTTGTTGCTTTTGAATTTTATAAAGCCTTTTATTATTTATTGACTGATGATGAATTGTATAGATGCAGTGGCTCAGCAGACCCAACTGTAACTGATAACTGGAACGAGGTTACAGCCATGAACGCGTCTATATCTTCTAACTCTGACATGGTTGTATTTGATGACTTATTGCTTATTTCAAATGGTGGAACATCAATTTACAGTTTCGACGGCAGTACGTTTGAAAACGACTACAGTACTGGCAAGTTTACTAGAACGGATGCAGACTTTGCACAGATGCACGTATTTAGAGGTGACGGTGATTGGCTCTTTGTTGCAAACAACAACAAGGTACAATACTACAATACAGCGCAAGGTGAATTTATTATTACTCTGCAACCAGACCAAGAAGTAACAGGGTTTTGTTCGGGAGTGTCCCGTGTGTGGGCAGGGACTACATCAACGTCTGACTCTAATGCGTTCGTGTACGAAATACTCCCTGGTGCAGTTTCAACTCGCCTAGATGCCACAGGGGGCACAGTAGCATCTGTCCCAGCAACAGAAAACGCTTTTGAAGTAGAGGGTGAAGCAGTTATGTCAATTGACGTACTAAATGGCTTGCCACACATAGTCACCGAGCAAGGTAACCTACAAGCCTTTAACGGAGCAGGGTTTACAACCGTAGCTGTGTTCCCGTTTGCAAACACAACCGAAACTATAAAAACAAGTGCGGTACATCCTAAAGGTATGCGAGCACACAACAACAGCCTCTTTATAAATATATCTACTGAACGAAGAGCTGAAACATTAACCGACTACGTTCCTAACTGTCCCTCAGGAGTCTGGGAGTACAACAGCCTTACACAACAAATGCACCACCGCTTTGCTTTTGTTGACGTAGACACTAACAACGGAGCATTAGAAACAAACGATGCTTTAATCGGACCGATAACTATACTAGACAACGAGTACGCTTTACTGTTAGCAGGAGCACAGCAAGAAACATCAACAGGAGCAGGACAGTCAGGAATGTTTGCAGACATAGGCTCTCAGTACGGCTGGTTTAAGACTATAGAAATAGAGTCAGGCTCAGTCGATGACGCATTTGAAGCGGTATACGCTAAGGCAAAGACAATGGCAGACGGTGAAAGTGTAGTAGTAAAGTACCGCACAGTAAAAAAAGACTCAGTGTTTGCTACAGGGGCACTAGCAAACGGCACAACCTTTAACACTACTGATGACCTGTCAGCCATTACAGCCAACGCAGACGGAGAATACGATTGGGAGCTAACAGACATCCACACAGGGCGAGTAGCACAGGTAGTATCAATTACACAATCTACTAGCACATACAGCGTAACCCTAGACCAAAGCATTGGTTCAGCATCTACACAAGTACGAGCAGAGTTTCAAAACTGGACGCAAAGCAGTACAAGTTACTTGCCAGAGGACGGTGAAATGAAACAAATGGGAGGATTTGGAATCAATCCTTGGGTGCAACTTAAGGTGTATCTTAATGGTGCAATCGAGATGCGACAGTTGATGGTTAAAAGCAACACAAAGCACGGTGTATAGCCGTGGTATAATTAAGCAAACACTATGCCCCCTACCACAAAACAAAGACAAGACGCTGGCCGACAATTAGGCCGTGACCTTGATATAGAAAACGACACCCGCAGGGAAAGCGGGTTAGCTCCCTTAACTACACAACGTGCACCAGAGGGAACACGAGTTGTAGAAACAGGCTCAGTGCCAGCATCATCACTTGCTGCTCCTGTTAGTCGTGTCAACGTCCCAGAGCCAGTAGAGAACATTGTACAGCCAGCACAGGGTATTGACGCTGTACGTGACAACCTTACATTTGATATACAAGAGTTTAGAACTAACCAAGCACAGGAGCGAGAGAACTTTCAGCAACTACAGGCTTTAGGAGGTGGAGAATCTTTTATAGACACACGCACACGTTTAACACAAGAGTCTGGCATGGTTGCTAACCAGACACGGCTACAAGACATTCAGACACAACTTGCTGGACTTTCTGCCCAGTCAGAGGGTGTACAAGTAGACATCCTTAACCGACCAGGAGCTACCAGACGAGGCAATCAGCTAGCTATGTCAGCAGAGCAAGCTAAGAACAACGTACGTAGCTTCGGACTAGCAGCAGAAGCATCTATTTTACAGGGCAACATTGAAAGTGCCCGTACTTTTGTGAATGACGCAATGACTACAATTTATCAAGACCGACAGCTTGGCCGGCAAAACCTTATTGACCAGAACAACGCCCTAAGTAACATCCTTGACCCACAGCGAGCAGAGATTTTGATGCAAGATAACCGACGGTATGAAGAAGAGATTGCAGCGACACAGCGAGTACAAAGCGCAGTAGACCTAGCAATGCAGTCAGGGGCGACCGCAGATGACGTTAAAAGAATGACAGACCCCACACTTACAGATGAAGACCGACTGGCAACAGCTCAGGGTATTGTGTCACGTGGTGAAACGGAAATGCGTAACCTAGAAATTGAACAAATTACCGCACAAATAAACTCCTCAAACAGAGCTAACCAAGGCAGCACTGGCACACTTTCAACACAAGTTATTCAGTTAGAAGACGGCAGCAAAGCCCTTGTAAACTCACAAACAGGAGAAGTTATTAAAAACTTTGGAAACACAAACACATCGACAGACAACCTACAAAAATACAACACTGAAAAAGCAGTACTAGACCAAAACATAAAAAGAGTAGACGAAATCCTAAGTAATACGTTAGGCGTATCAGCATCAACTGGAGCCTTACAGCAGGACAGGTTTGGTGGTTTATTAACTGGGTCAATAGATGCAGAACTAACAGGTGCAGCTAACTTGTTTAGGTTCGTTCCTGGTATTGGAAACATACTCGGAAGTAACGCAACGGTTACACAGAAAGGTGACGTTCTTGCAGCCACATCGTTTATTGTAAACAACGCAACATTTGACAAACTTACAGCGCTAAAAGCAGACGGAGCAACCTTTGGCTCTCTATCAGACCCAGAACGAGTTGCTATTGGTAAAGCGGCATCAGACCTTGCAGCATCAGCAATAACTAACGAAACAGGAGAAATTACAGGATTCAGAGGAAGTCAGGAAGCATTTGAAAGAAACATGGGACTTGTACTCCAGGGGTACCAAGCAGCAGAAGAACAACTTACTATCGAGTTTGGACTTACATCATTAGACACAACAGAAGCATCAACAGTTTGGAATAACCAACAATAAATATGGCACTTAATCAACAAGAAAAAGACCGATTGCTAGAGCTAAAGGCAGAAGGTAAAACATTTACACAAGCCCTAGCTGATATAGCAGGGACACGTGTTTCGCCAGTACAAGAAAGCGCAGATACAGGTTCTGTTTTTTCTGAGCCGTCTGAACCAGACACAGAGAATACAGCAGGCGTATCAGAACGGCTCTCAGACGTTGGAGCAAGCTCGTTTGATACTATTAAGCAAAACATAGAAGGTACAGGAGATTTTGCTGGACAGTCACCTATACGCAGAGGTGTACAAGCAACAGCAGAGGGTTTCTCAACAGTCCCTAAGGGCGCACTTGCACTCGCACCAGAACCAGTACGGGAAGGAGTGGCCAAAGCTGGCGAGGTAATAAGTAAAGGCTTTAATGCTATGACCAATTTCTTTGGGTCTAGCCCACAACTACAAAAGTTTGTAACCGATAACCCAGAAGCGACACAAAAAATAGAAGAGGTGCTTGGCACAGTAGCAGGAGCTGGAGAAATTGCAGGAACAATTGCAGGGACGGCAGGTGCAGTAGGTACAGTAAACAGAACTTTAGCAGGCGCGTCAGCAGGAGCTACAAAAGTAGCAACAGCAGTAAGTACAGGTATTAAAAGTATTGACAATGCCGTAGCAGAACTACAGGGTGTTACAACCAAAGGCGCTACAGGAATGAGAGAAGCGGTTGACTTAGGACTAGCACCAGCAGACATTATGCAAAGAGTTGCTCGTATCTCTAAAGGAAAACAGGCTAAGTTTGAAGAAACTGCAGGGCAGTCTGTAGGAGAGTTCTTAGTAGAGCGAAAAATCTTTGGGACACCAGACGATACAGTAGTGTCACTTATTGACAACATGAAAAAGTCTAAGGGCGCAGTAGACAGTGGTCTTGATAGAGTAAAGGGCGTATATAAAAACGGGGCAGTTAAAGATGCACTTGACCAGCTAGTGGCTAGAGAAAAATCTGTTAGCACAGTTGGAACACCGTCTAGGGATATTGCACGTATTACCGAACTGCAAAAACTACATCAGACAACAGGACTATCACTAAAGCAGGTAAACGAAGTAAAGCGACTATACGAACGAAACGTACGGTTAAACTTTACAAACCCATTAGACCCAAAACCAGACAAACTTACACAAGCAAACAATATAGACTCAGCGTTGAGAACATTTGTAGAAAACACTGCCGCTAAGGGAGGGTTTGACAATGTACGTGCCCTTAACAGAGAAACACGGCTATCAAAACAACTTATTGACGATATTGGCGCAGAAAACGCAGGAAAAGGAGGAAACAATGTAGTAGGACTTACCGACACAATTCTCTTCGCAGAAGCGTTAGGAAACCCAGTTGCAGCAGCAGGACTAGCGTTTAAGAAAGTAGCAGGAAGCGCACAGGCACAAGCAAAACTAGCTGAATATTTTTCACGAAACCAGCCAGACTTTAAACTTCCAGACGGCTCAGTTAAGCAACCAGACGGGTTACTAACAGGGTACTTGAAGTTTTTGGAAGACCAAGCTAACTAATCCAACATCTAAAAGCAAAGTACCCAAGAGCTAGTATTACAAGTATTGATATAGTCATATACCCAAACACTACAACAACCACCTAAAACAGTCAAGCCCACTATCCCCACGTGATATAATTAAGCAAAGACACATGCCAAAACTAAACCCCAACACACTCAAGAAACTTAATCTATACAAAACAAACCCTGATTTAGTTAAAGACGTATCTGCTAATGAACTAGCTGACCTTGTTATTGTTTTGCTAAACTCAATCAACTTTGTAGAAAACTCTATAGCAAGCGGGCAGGCAGACATCTCAGGTGCAATGACCAAGCAGGTTAATGCACTTTTTACTGAATATAAAACAGACTCGCAAAATATAAAGGCTGAACTAAAGTCGGCTATAAGCGGTTCTAAGCAACAAATTAAGGAAGACGGTGACAATGCTAAGAGTGAGCTAAAAAAAGCCCTACGACGCCTAAATGAGCGTGTGAGTGCCCTTACTAATGGGGACAATGGTGTAGTTACAGAAGCAGAAGTACAACGTGCAGCACAAATGGCACTAGGCATGTTAGAACTGCCAGACTTTGCAGAAATGGTATCTACCTCAATCCAGTCTGACGGTGAAGCTATCCGAAACGCACTAGAGCTATTAGTTGGCGAAGAACGATACGCTGTAGAGATTGTAGACGTTAAAGGTTTAGAGGACAGGCTTAAACAACTAGCAGTCACATCACAGGGTTCACCAGGTGGAACAAGTAAGCCAGCAGTATACCGATTTATTCGTGACGCTATTGCAGACGGTATTATAGGTGGAGGTTCATCTCTCCCAGACCAGTCAGGCAACAACGGCAAGTTCTTATCAACTGACGGAACAGACGCTAGTTGGGAAACTGTTAGTGCTGGTTCTGTAGACGT
>Ga0222691_1000565_pt1 | contig 12642 bp, 9 predicted proteins | sample AntAcemetage1237_FD_179839 | JGI IMG/M metagenome (GOLD analysis project Ga0222691, IMG submission 179839) | Saline water microbial communities from Ace Lake, Antarctica - #1237 | ecosystem: Environmental > Aquatic > Non-marine Saline and Alkaline > Saline | place: Antarctica: Ace Lake... | reverse complement strand
AATACCAACTAGAGGACGAGACCGAGCAGGATGTTTGGACTCTCTCCCACCAAGAGCGCAGGGCAATGGGCATCGAGGCTCTTCCTCAGTCACTCGACCATGCAATAAAAAAGCTAGAGGACTCCGAGCTAGCTGCTGAAGTCCTGGGAGAGTCGGTGTTCAACTTCGTTCTTGCAAATAAGCGCAACGAATGGGCTGACTATCGTGCCCAGGTGACCCCGTATGAGATTGATCAAAACCTTAAAACCCTCTAAATGGTTATCGGTAGATTCAATTCGCTAAGTGACATAGTTCGACTGGGGTTCGAGTCGCTAAGCGTTGCCAAAGATAACTTGGTCCAGCTAGAGAAGGTTATTGGTTCGAGCTTTCAGGGTTGCGTATCCGCATTTGAAACTTCCGCTTCACCGGACAGGGCTTTGGCTCATCTTTTGGAGCTTGCAAATAATCACCCGAAGCTGACATTAGAGGCGCTTTCTGGTTCCTCAGGCGCTAAGCGATTGATCGCAATCCTGGGAGCATCCGACGGTTTGGCAGAATTTTTGAGTCGCCACCCCTCTGAACTGTCACTGTTTAGTCGGGCCCAGTTGTTGCCATCGAGCATTATCGTAACTGCCGATTCCAGACTTGATCTTCGGGTGTCGTACCGCAAACAGCTTCTGGCGATCGCTGATTGGGATCTGGGGCAGCTAGAGCCTAGTGAGGGCGTTATTGCTGTGACGCATGCGTTGAGCAGGCTAGCCGATGCAGCCTTGGAGGCCGGGTTAGTCGTCGCGAGGTCCGAGCTCATCGCCGACGGAAGGATTTCTCAGGAGAAATCAGACAACTGCCGATTAGCAGTTATCGCCATGGGCAAGACTGGTGCCGACGAATTGAACTATGTCAGCGACGTTGATGTCATTTATGTTGCTGATGGGCCAGAGGAGTATGCGATCGCGACTGCTACTCAATTAGCCCAGCGATTGGGTTTGGTTATCAACGAGGCCTCTGCTGAGCCCGGGCTCTGGGAAGTAGACCCCAACCTTAGACCCGAGGGTAAGAATGGAGCGCTTGTCAGGTCCGTTGGTGCTCATGCGGCACACTATGCAAAATGGGCTGAGCCCTGGGAGTTCCAAGCATTGCTGAAGGCGAGGTTTGCAGCGGGTGATCGGGAGCTTGGCAATCAATATCTTGGAGAGGTAAAACCCCAAATATGGGGAAATAGAGAGCGTTCAAATCTGGTCCAGCATGCCAGGCAAATGCGCAAACGCGTCATTGACCAAATTCCAATGGAGGAAAAAGAGCTCAACATCAAGTTGGGCCGCGGTGGACTGCGCGATGTCGAATTTACCGTTCAGCTCCTTCAGCTCGTCCACGGCGTTGCTGATGAAACCATTCGAGAAGCAGGCACATTTCCAGCCATCCAAGCATTGGCTGATGCTGGACTTTTGGGTCGAGACGACGCTCTGGCGCTGCAAAAGCAGTACAGGTTGCTTCGGGTTATCGAGCACAGGCTGCAGCTTACGAAGCTTCGTAGGACTCATCTGGTTCCAACTGATCCCTCGGACCTCAGAAGAATTGCTCGTGGGGTCAATCCACGGATGAGTGCCGAGGACCTGCGAGAGATGTGGCTTAATAGTCGCCAAGAGGTAGCGAGTCTCCACGACACTATTTTCTTCCGACCTTTGTTGGCTGCCACCGCCGCACTCTCACCTGGAGAGATTTCACTGACGGCCAGCGAAACGGAGAACAGGCTCATCTCTCTTGGATTTACAGACCCCAAGGGCGCGATGAGACATCTTCACGCACTAAGTCAAGGCATGTCACGTGGGGCAACGATCCAGCGCTCTCTTCTCCCTGTTTTGTTGCGCTGGATGGCCGAAGGGATGAATCCTGATGGGGCGTTACTCAGCTTTAGAAGACTTAGCGAATTGCTGGGGGACAAGCACTGGTTCCTAAAGATGCTCCGAGACTCTTCGGGGGCAGCTGAGCGATTAATGCAAGCGCTGTCGAACTCTGTCTACATTTCCAGGCTGCTCGAGTACACGCCAGAGTCAACGGCGTGGTTTGCAGATGAATCTAAGCTTCAGCCCACTGACAGGGATTCGTTAGAGGCCGAAGCGAAATCATTCTTGGCCAGAAACCTGGGGTTCGAGAAAGCGGCCGAAGGCCTAAAGTTCATTCGGCGCAGGGAAGTGCTGAGAATTGCAATTGGCGCCACTTTGGGAAATCTACAAATTCCTCAGATTGCAAGAGCTCTGAGTGAAGTTACTGAGATATATCTAGGCGCAATGCTTCTGGTTGCTTTGCGAAAGTCCAGCATAGACATGGATGTAAGTATCGTGGCGATGGGACGACTTGGCGGGCAGGAGTTGGGTTTCGGTTCAGATGCCGACGTGATGCTTGTCTATAAGAACGATGACCCAAAAGCTCAGGGCATGGCCGAGACTCTCACCGGGGACTTTATAGCCTTGGTTAAAGATTCAATCTTGGTGTTTGAGCTTGATCTCGATCTACGCCCTGAAGGAAAAAACGGGCCGCGCATAAAGTCTTTCAGCGCCTACGAGGGTTACTACGAGAAGTGGGCCGAAACTTGGGAGTTTCAAGCCCTACTCCGGGCGCGACCCATGTCTGGATCTCAGGGCCTTAGGGATTCATTCACGAATCTCATTGATAGATATCGCTATCCCAAAGAGCTATCAAATAGACAGCTTGTATCGATTCGCTTAGTAAAGGCGCGGGTCGAAAACGAGAGGCTTCCTAAGGGTATCGACGCGAACAGGCATTTGAAGCTTGGCCCCGGCGCAATAAGCGACGTCGAGTGGCTTGTTCAGTTGTTGCAGCTTAGATATGCCGGTAACAATCCGGAGCTTAGAAGTCTCAGCACACTTGACACTCTGGCTTCTCTGGTCAAGCTTGGCTATGTGAATGCCGCTGATTCGCGTGTGCTAGAAGAGGCTTGGATCATGGCTAGCAGAGTGCGCAGTGCTCAGGTCCTTGCCCTAGATAAGTCGTCAGACGAGCTACCGATTGACCGCTACAAGCTCGAGGCGATAGCAAGAGTTCTGGAGTTTCAACCCGGCTCAGCTACCGAGCTCGAAGAGCGTTACCTTGCAGTCACGAGGCGCTCAAGAGCGGTATTTCAAAAGCTGTTTTTGGAATAGAAAGAGCCGGGTAGAAAACCCACCCGGCTCTTGTCTAGTTGGCCTAAGTCTTACACGCCGTAGTAAAGCTCGAACTCGTAAGGGTGAGGTCGCTGCGCCATCGGCTTGATCTCTTTTTCACGCTTGTAGTCGATCCAGTTTTCAATCAGATCCTTGGTGAAGACGTTGCCTTCCATTAGGTACTCGTGATCTTCTTCGAGCGCCTTCAGTACCGACTCCAAGTCCCCAGGAACCTGAGGAATCATCTTGGCTTCCTCTGGTGGAAGCTCGTAGAGGTCCTTGTCAACAGGCTCATGGGGTTCGATACGGTTCTTGATTCCATCAAGGCCAGCCATAAGCTGAGCGGCAAATGCCAGGTATGGGTTTCCAGAGCTATCCGGAGCCCTAAATTCAATGCGCTTTGCCTTGGGGTTCGAACCAGTCATTGGGATTCGAATTGCTGCAGATCGGTTTCCAGCGGAGTACACAAGGTTTACTGGAGCCTCAAAGCCCGGTACCAAGCGATGGTAAGAGTTGATAGAAGGGTTAGTGAAAGCAAGAAGGCTTGGAGCGTGCTTCAAGATACCACCGATGTACCAGCGCGCTAGATCCGAAAGAGAGCCGTAGCCAGCCTCGTCATAGAACAGTGGCTTGCCATCTTTCCAAAGCGACTGGTGAACGTGCATTCCAGATCCGTTGTCGTTGAACAATGGCTTGGGCATGAAGGTCGCGGTCTTGCCGTACTGGTGCGCAACGTTTTTCACGATGTACTTGAACTTTAGAAGGTCGTCCGCGGACTTGACCAGCGTGTCAAAGCGGTAGTTGATCTCACACTGTCCGGCAGTTCCAACCTCGTGGTGGCTGCGCTCAACGCTAAGTCCTGCATCCTCTAGCTCCAACACGATCGCATCACGGATGTCAGCCAAGTGGTCAACGGGGGAGACTGGGAAGTAACCACCCTTATAAGGAGTCTTGTTTCCTAGGTTTCCGCCCTCTTCTTTCCTAGCGGAGTTCCAGGCGCCTTCGATCGAGTCAACGATGTGGAAGGCAGTGTTTGACTTCACTTCGTAGCGAACGTCGTCAAAGATAAAAAACTCTGCTTCAGGAGCAAAAAATGCCGTGTCAGCAATTCCAGTCGACTGCAGGTACCGCTCCGCCTTGTGGGCTACCTGACGAGGGTCACGGTGATAAAGCTCACCATTCCTTGGGTTATAAATGTCGAAGTTCATTATCAGAGTCTTCTCAACTCGGAATGGGTCTTCCCACGCTGTTGTGACATCAGGGATCAGCTGCATGTCACTCTCGTGAATGGACGCGAAGCCACGAATTGAGGAGGCATCAAACAGCTGTCCAATTGCAAAAAACTCTTCATCAATTTGCGAAACTGGCAGGTTGAAGTGCTGTTGCACTCCGGGCATATCAGTAAACCGAACGTCCACAAACTTGATGTTGTGTTCCTTGATGTACTGCAGTGCCTCTGAGGCTGTTTTGAACATTGAGGTACCTCTCTTGGGTGATTACGGGTATTTCTACTTACTCAGGCTTAAAGCTAGCGAATCAATGTTTCAGAAATGTTAAACTTTGCGCTTTGGAGCTCTAACTCGATTGGGATCAATTCCCTTTGGAATCGGAACCGAGGCGTGTGCACCCAAAGCGTCAAGCCTGTTTGAAACGGCAGTTACTTCGCCACGGCTTAGAGATTTTGGAAGTTTATAGACGTGCTTTAGCAATCGATAGATTCGCACGCCGGAGTCGTCCACGGTTACTTTAATCTTGTGAACCGCTGCGCCAGGGGCCGATCTTAGAACTTTCCTTGCTTCATCATCAAGCATTTGTTGAACTCGGGCCGACGTACCTTCGGAGATAAGAACTACACCAGGCCGACCAATCATGCGATAGATCGCTTCTCTTGTCTTGGCGTTTACTGCCACCGGCATCGAGGAGGTTCTCCAACCACGTTTAATCTGTGAGTCCAAGACAGCACCTACGGCACCTGCTTGACCTTCGATTTGCATGTAGGCGTTCTTCTCGGCCTTCTTACTCATAACAATCATGGAAAACAGCACGCCGGTTATCAGTCCAGAAAGACCCCAGAGGACCAATGTGAAAATGTTTCCGTCTCCTGTTACAAAGCCAACCGCTAGGCCGACGGCAATGGATACAAGCAGTACTAGCGCCGCAAGCCATGCTGAGGATGGGTCAGATTTGGCCGTTGTCTTATAAACGCGCCACAGCTGTCTGAAGCGTCCTGGAGGTTTCTTGTCTTTAGCCACGGGGAATAGTTTACTCAGGCAACCGCGCTTGCTTGCGCAAACTCGACCTTGTCGGCTAGATGCTTCAGTTCTTCGGGGATCTCACGGCCCTTTGCCATCATTGACTTGGCCCAAAGTCTGCCCGCACGATAGCTGGAGCGGACCAACGGGCCGGCCAGTACTCCTAGGTAGCCAATTTCTTCAGCGGCCTGAGAAAGTTCAACGAATTCCTGAGGCTTTACCCATCGCTCAACGGGGTGATGCCTTGGAGATGGCCTTAGGTACTGGGTGATTGTGATGATGTCTGTTCCGGCATCGTGCAGGTCTTGAAGAGCCTGAAGCACCTCTGGTATTTCCTCGCCCATTCCCAGGATCAAGTTGGACTTGGTCACCATTCCAGCGGCCCGGCCCTGGCTCAGAACGTCTAAGGAACGGTCATAGGTGAATGCAGGTCGAATTCTTTTGAAAATTCTTGGCACTGTCTCGACGTTATGAGCGAAGACCTGTGGGTTGGTGTCGAATACTTTTTGCAGCAGCTCCGGCCTGCCCGAGAAGTCCGGAATGAGTATTTCAACACCGGTTCCCGGCGACTGCTTCATAATCTGCCTTATTGTCTCGGCGTAAAGCCAAGCTCCCTCATCGGGAAGGTCATCACGGGCGACCCCGGTGACGGTCGCATAACGGAGATTCATTTGCTTCACCGAGGAACCAACTCGGCGTGGCTCATCCGCATCGAAAGCAGCTGGTTTTCCAGTGTCTATTTGGCAGAAATCGCATCTTCTGGTGCACTGGCTTCCGCCAATGAGGAATGTCGCTTCTCGATCTTCCCAGCATTCAAAAATGTTCGGGCAGCCGGCTTCCTGACATACGGTGTGGAGCTCTTTTTCTTTAACAAGACTTTGCAGTTTTTGATACTCGGGGCCCATTTTGGCGGTGGTTCTGATCCACTCTGGTTTTCGCTCGATGGGAACCTCGCTGTTACGAACTTCAAGTCGGAGCAACTTTCGCTCTGGTTTAGCTTCTGACATTCGGTATTTCTCCCATCTGCTGCTCTACAAGCGTAGCTGCTTGAGCTGGTGAGATATCAATTCCAGCCAGTTTCGACAAAGTTGTCGCTTTGGCATCGTCAATGCCGCACGCAATTATGTGCTCAAAGGGCTCAAGCGAGTTGTTGCAGTTGAGTGCGAAGCCGTGCATAGTTACTTTTTCGCTTACTCGAATCCCGATTGAAGCAAGCTTTTGAAAACCCTCATCGGTATTTACCCAAACACCGGTTCGACCCTGGACTCGTTCTCCAGTGACACCAAACTTTGCTGCGACACCAATTAGAATCCCCTCTAACCATCGGACGTAGCCGACCACGTCGATTGGTTGAGGTAGGTGCATAATCGGGTAGCCAATCAGTTGCCCTGGCCCGTGCCAGGTTATTTTTCCGCCACGGTTAGTCTCGATAAATTCAGAGCCATCATCCGGTAGTTCGTGTTCTTCGGTTCGCTTGCCCGCCGTGTAGACGGCCTTGTGCTCAAGAAGAAGCACTGTGTTCGGCCTTAGATTGGCGGCTACCTCGGAGTGAGTTTTTAGCTGTATCTCGACCCCTGTGCGGTAATCCACAAAGTTGGGGTCTAATCCAACTCTTTCAAATTCAGGCATTACTAGCGTGTTCACCCGTCTTGATGTTAGATGCCAAGATTGGCTTCAAAGTTACCGGCTTCAAGTCTCGTCTTGACTTGCATTAGGTAGCGAGAAGCATCCGCTCCGTCAATAATTCTGTGGTCATAGCTCAGCGCCAAGTAGACCATGGAACGTATGCCGATTGCATCGTTGCCATCGGCGTCCTTGACCACTGCTGCGCGCTTCGTGACGATGCCGGTGCCCAAAATTGCTGACTGAGGCAGGAAGACAACCGGTGTATCAAATAGCGCTCCACGGCTACCAGTATTCGTGAGGGTGAAGGTTCCTCCGGAGAGTTCATCTGGAGTGAGCTTGTTGCTTCTTGTGCGCTCAGCCATGTCGGCGATTGCCTGCGCCATGGTCGAGATTGACATGTGTGCTGCGTCCTTTAGAACTGGAGTCAGCAACCCTCTTTCAGTGTCAACCGCAAACGAGATGTTGTCTGAGCCGTGATAAACAATGTTCGTGTCTTCCACGGAGGCGTTAATAACTGGATTGGCCGCTAGTGCCTCGGCAGCTGCCAGCGTAAAGAACGGCATAAATGAAAGCTTGGTTCCGGCCTTTTGGGTGAACTCTGCCTGGACACGCTGTCTCATTTCGGCGATCTTAGTAACGTCAACTTCAACGACCGATGTCAGCTGAGCACTCTGTTGCATTGAAGCAACCGCTCGTTCAGATAGTACTTTTCTGAGTCTTGACATTGGAACTGTGGTTCCACGAAGCGGTGATGCTTCATCAGCTGGGGCGTGAGCAGCAGCCGGGGCTGTCTTCGAGGTTGCTGCGGTTAGGTCTTCTTTTCTAATTCGACCGCCAACGCCGGATCCTCGAATAGTTCCTAGGTCTATCCCCATCTCCGAGGCAAGTTTTCGGACTATAGGTGTGACGTAGTTCGGATCGCTTGAAGTTTCTTGGTTTGAAGCTACTGGAGCTGTTGCGGCAGGGGCAACAGGTGCAGGAGCAACAGGCGCCGGCTGTTCTGGGGCTACTGGTGGAGTAGCAACAGGCGCCGGAGTAGCAACAGTAGCTACAGGAGCAGCCGGTGCGGTGGCTACCGGTGCCGGGGGAGCAATAGGAGCAGCCGGTGCGGTGGCTACCGGTGCCGGGGGAGCAATAGGAGCAACAGGAGCGGCTTCAGCCGGAGTGGTTTTGGCCTCTGGAGCAGCGGGGGCAGTTTCGGCCGGGGCAGCCGCGGTAGCCTCACCGACGATGGCAAGGACTGCACCGACATCAACGGTCTCATCTTCTTGGACCATGATTTGGGTGAGGATTCCGGCGAATGGGGACGGAATTTCGGTGTCTACCTTGTCTGTGGAAACTTCCACTAGCGGTTCATCGACGGCTACCGAGTCTCCGATGTTCTTCAGCCATCGTGTCACTGTTCCTTCGGTGACGGATTCTCCCAATGCCGGAAGTATTACTTCGCTCATCTTGGATACCTATCTCTACTGTTCTTAGTTATGCGTGGGCGTGAAGAGGTTTGCCGGCTAGGGCGAGGTGTGCCTCGCCGATGGCTTCATTCATTGTTGGGTGGGCGTGGATTAGGGGTGCAACGTCCTCTGGGTAAGCCTCCCAGTTAATTATTAGCTGCGCCTCACCAATTTGCTCGCCGGCTCTTGAGCCGATCATATGGAAGCCGATAACTGGACCGTCTACCTCGCGAATCAATTTGATGACTCCTGCAGTTCCCAGGATGTTGCTCTTGCCATTACCAGCAAGGTTGTATTCGTAAATCGAAATCTTGTCTGCGCCAAACTTTTCTTTTGCTTGCGCCTCGGTTAGTCCGACGGAAGCTATTTCAGGCTCGCAATATGTCACTCGAGGAATTCCCATTTCGTCAACTACCACGGGCTTAAGGCCTGCGATTTCCTCGGCCACAAATATTCCTTGCATGAAGCCTCGGTGAGCAAGCTGCAGTCCAGGTGTCATGTCACCGACTGCATAAACTTGGGGGAGGTTTGTCTGGAGCCTTTCGTTGGTTAGAACAAATCCACGGTCCATCGTTATGCCCTGCTCTTCAAATCCAAAGCCTGTGGCATTTGGTCCACGACCGACGGCCACTAGAAGAAGATCAGCGGCAACGCTATCGCCGTTGTCCAGTGTGACAACAACGCCATTGTCATCCTGGGTTACTTGGCTGAACTTATTTCCAAGTTTTAGCTCCATGCCACGCTTTTTATAAGCGCGCTCTAGACCCTTGCTCATGGCGGGGTCCTCGTTGGGCACTAGTCGGTCAAAGCCTTCAATGATTGTTACTTCAGCTCCGAACGACCTCCAAATGGAGGCGAATTCGACACCAATCACGCCACCGCCGAGGATTGCAACCTTGTTCGGAACCCAGTCCATTTGCAGGGCTTGATCGCTTGTTATTACCCGACCTGTGATTTCTACGCCAAGGGTTTTTGTTACCGAACCTGTTGCAAGAAGCACATTGGTTCCCGTATAAACCTCGGTACCCACGGTGATCGACTTAGGTCCGGTTAGGTGACCTTCTCCTTGTACTGAGGTTATGTTTTTGGAGCCGACTAGCCCAGTCAAACCTTTGTAGAGTTTGTCAACGATGGAATCCCGGTACTTGTTTACCTGAACCATGTCGATGCTCTGGAAGGTGGCATTCACTCCGAAGTGGGCGGCTTCTTTAGTGGTGTCGGCTACCTCGGCTGAGTGCAACAACGCTTTGGTTGGAATGCAACCGCGGTGTAGGCAGGTGCCACCGAGTTTGTCTCGTTCGATAAGTGCCACTGTTAGCCCAAGTTGTGCTGCACGAAGGGCAGCCGCATAGCCACCGCTTCCGCTGCCAAGGATCACAAGGTCAAAATTATTCTCTGCCATAAAAAACTCCAAAAAACGCGGCTTGTGGGATCAACTCTACTACTTAGCTAGAACTCAAGTTCTTGGCCATTTGCACGAGTGTGCGAATAGCAACCCCGGAGGCACCCTTTGGGGTAGAGGCGAACGGACCTCCGTCATTATTTGCTGGACCGGCGATGTCCAAGTGCGCCCAAGATGCTTCTGGGTTTACAAACTCGCTCAGAAACCAGCCAGCGATAAGCATTCCACCGGCCCGGTTTCCAATCTTCACGTTTGTTAGATCTGCAATGTCGGAATCTAGCAGGGGCCTCAGTTCAGCTGGCAAAGGCATCTGCCACATCAGCTCGTCCGATTCGATAGCCGCCGCTTGAATCAGCTTGACCGCCTCGCCGTGACCCATCACGCCCGCATATCTATTTCCAAGGGCGATCGTGGCAGCGCCGGTCAGGGTGGCGACATCGACGATGTGATCGACGTTCATTTCGGACAGAATTGACAGACCGTCCGCCATCACTAGCCTGCCCTCAGCGTCGGTGTTTAGTACTTCAACAGTCTTGCCATTTCTCATGGTCAGTACGTCGCCAGGTCTAGTTGCTTGGCCGGACGGCATGTTTTCAGCAACGCAGAGTATGGCTGTTACGTTCAGGGCCAACTTTTGCTCTGCAATTGCAAGAACGGCGGCCATTACTGTTGCAGCGCCGGCCATGTCGTATTTCATCCCGACCATCGATTCTGCTGGCTTCAAAGAAAGCCCACCGGTATCAAAGGTGATTCCCTTACCAACCAGTCCAAGGTGCTGGCCGCCGCCGCGATACGTCATCTTTATAAGTCTCGGTGGTCTCTCCGAACCTTTTCCGACTCCCAAGATTCCACCGCAATTTTCCTTGGCTAACCTTGCTTCATCCCAGACTTCTATCTCAATCGGGAGTCCGGTGCTTGCGGCAAGGCAGATCTCTGCAAGCTTCTCGGGCCACAAGTCGTTGGCAGGTGTGTTGATTATCTGCCGTGCTTGAACGATTCTGCTAGCAAGGTTCAGGGACTGAGACAGGTCCGATCCAAGGTGCTGCTCATCTACAATGAGCTCGATCGCTAATAACTCCGATGTTGATTTTTTGTATTCTGAGGGAGTGTCCATTCCAAGCAGGCAACCCTCGGCTGCCAGCAGAATCTCTTCTGCTGTTGCCTTTGTCAAATCAATGCTCAGGTGAGAAACCCCTTTTGACGCCCTTACGGCAGCTGCACCGAAGTTCCTGTAATTGATGGCGTCTCCACAGCCGATTACGGACAAGACCACATCGTCCCCGGGCACTCGGGCAGAGTGTTCTAATTTCGCGGATGCTCCGTACTCGATCAGTGCATCAGGGAGCGCAGAGACTGCCCAGTCGGATTGGGAATTTCCGCTTGTTTTCGGGACCGCTAGGTGTGTGAACTTACTGGTTCTAATTGCACTCAATGTGATGTTTTGCATATTCGTAAGTTTAGGTCGGTTAGGCTTAAAGGGTGAACCAGCTATACGAACAATTCAGTCATGCCGAGATTCCATCTGGACTACCGATGGTCGCACTGATCTCGGGGTTTAGCGATTCAGGGAGCACGATTTCTCAGCTGTCTGATCACTTTTTTTCGGAGCTGAATCACGAATTGGTCCTGAGTTTTGACAACGATGAATTTTTGGATTATCGATCACGGCGCCCAGCGCTTTTTTTTGAGAAGGACCACATCGAGTCTTATGAACCGCCGTCGCTATCCGTGCACCTTGTGTTCGACGAAGCGCAGCAGCCGTTCTTGCTGTTGGAGGGTTATGAGCCGGATTTGAAATGGGAGGCATTTGCTGCGAGTCTCCTTGAAATCATTCAGCGCTTTCGGGTCTCAAATTTCACTTGGGTTCATTCCATCCCATTTCCGATTCCCCACACCAGACCTGTTGGGGTCACGGTCTCGGGCAATCGCAAGGACATGATTGAAAGGTTTTCCGAATGGAAACCCCAGACTCAGGTTCCGGGAAACGTGACGCACCTACTGGAATTTCGTTTGAGCGCACAGGGTGTAAACACGGCTGGGTTTGTGCTTTTGGTACCTCACTACTTGGCTGACAACGAGGTTCCTAATGCCGCGATTACGGGCCTAGAGCTAATCAGCGCGGCAACTGGGCTGGTGTTTCCATCGGATCAGCTACGTGACGATGCCGGAAAGTTTGAAACGAAGGTCAAGAGCCAAATAGAGGACAACCCTGAATTGAGTAAATTGGTGCAAACTCTTGAGGCCGGTTACGCGAGTGGGGGCTCTGGTCCTTCAAAAGCACCCATCAGCAAACCCTCAGGGGAGCCTCGAAGTGTTGACGAGCTCACCGAAGAGCTGGAAAATTATCTTTCAACGATGAGAAAAAATACTGACTCTAAGGAATAAAATCATGGACAATTTCCTTTAAATGTGAAAGACGGCAACAATTAGTGGCATACTAGCTGTTCGAAACCCTTTCAGGTCGCATGACTTGACAAGGGTTTAAAGTCTGCCCAAGAGCGAGGTCTATCATCGCAACAGTGTCAAAGGCGAAAGCCAAGGAAGCTTCATCAGAGAAAGCCGTCAAGGCTGATCCTAAGAAGGCAATCGTAAAGCCGGCAAGGGCCGCGCCAAAAACAGAGTCCGACGCACACGTTAAGGCTGCCGAGAAGAAAACAACGACAAAGCCCAAGGCCAAAAAAGAGGCTTCGGTAGAAGACATCGTTTCGGAGGCAACTTCAGCGGTTGATTTGAGCCTGGATACCGACTTAGATCCCGTAACTGCAGCCATC
>Ga0222691_1000559_pt1 | contig 12706 bp, 16 predicted proteins | sample AntAcemetage1237_FD_179839 | JGI IMG/M metagenome (GOLD analysis project Ga0222691, IMG submission 179839) | Saline water microbial communities from Ace Lake, Antarctica - #1237 | ecosystem: Environmental > Aquatic > Non-marine Saline and Alkaline > Saline | place: Antarctica: Ace Lake... | reverse complement strand
CCGTGAAGAAGCTAGCGTTCGCCGAACGTTCCGCAGACTTTAGCAACATCCCAACCTTAGATGATCCTAAACATCCGCCCGTAAATCCAGCGCCCGAGAACCTAGACTGGCAATCAGAACTTGAGGTCAACAGAAAGACAGGGAACGCGATGCCAACCTATTGCAACCTTGGGTTAATAATACAGAACGATGCAATCCTGAAAGGAACATACATGGACATGTTCGCAGACCAACCAAAAACACAGGGCGGCCTGCCGTGGGATGACCGCAAGTGTCTGCGATGCTGGTCGGACACGGATGACGCGGCGTTGCGGATGTACGTGGAAAAAAAGTACGGCGTGTCCAACGTTGGGAAACTCAAGGACGCCTTTACCGTATGCCTGCTTCGAGAGCATCCTGTACGTGAGTATTTCAGTCATATAGTATGGGATGGAATACCCCGAATTGAACGCCTGCTCATAGACTTTCTTGGTGTGGCCGACACACCCTACGCGCGGATAGTCACACGCAAGACCCTTATCGCAGCCGTGGCACGTATCATGACGCCGGGTTGTAAGTTTGACAACATGCTTACCCTGGTAGGCAAACAAGGATCGATGAAGTCCACATTAATCCGCATCCTCGGGGACCCCTGGTACACGGACTCCATGCGTCGAATCGACGATAAGGACGCTATGGAAAATCTACAAGCCGCGTGGATAATTGAGATGGCCGAATTGGCCGCTCTGAAAAATATGCCAGAAGAAAAAGTTAAAAACTTTTTGTCATCAGGCGCCGATAAATATCGTGCCAGCTATGCAAGCCGTAGCATCTACCACCCACGCCAGTGTATTTTCATCGGCACCACGAACAACATGGAATATCTAAACGACCCGACAGGTTCACGCCGGTACTGGTCGGTGCTGTGTGAGCGCGCAGCCGCCACAAAGGATCCATATACCATAGACAACGCGTACCGTAATCAGCTATGGGCTGAAGCCAAAGCCTACTTTGAGGCAGGCGAAGTGTTGCACCTTGGTACTGAGTGGGACGATGTGGTAACGGCTCAGCAAGAAAGGTTTTATGAAACGTCCCCATGGGAAAACACGATATTGGACTATGTTAACACTGCGCGGCCTGTAGACTGGCACAGAATGCCCATGACTGCGCGTCTTGCATGGATAAGCGGCGTGGGGGCACTAGATGCGGAAGTAAGCCTTGCGCCCTTGCAGTCCGTGAGCGTCAAACAGTTATGGCTTGAGGCCCTTGGTGGCGTAGAGAATAAGTTGAAGCGTTCCGAACACCAGCAAATCAAAGCCATTCTTGCCAGACACCCTGCGTTGGTAGAGGCCCAGATACTCCATGCTGACGTGGTGCACGGTAGGCAGCGTGGATTTACAAGAATACAGTAGGTGGTGAGCAAGAGATGTATAAAGATTGTCTGACGGACCCAAGGAACGGCGGGTCCTGCTATCTGAAAGCGTTCAGTTCTGCGTGGAGCTTAAGGTTAGTTGCGCACCTATGAGTTAAAGCCCTTACATCCAATCTGGACATAAGGGCTTTTTTGTACCTTTATACGCGGGACATTAGGAACGAAAAGACCGCGAGGCACAGCCCACCTAAGGCCGTAACCAACAGAGACACTATGCCTATGAGTACCTTTTGCATTATGTCGCGCATGTACTTTGATAACCCTTTGACGTCTATAACTATGGTGTCTAATTTTGCCTCTTGCTTCACGTTTGCAACCTCCAGGCTTTTTGTCCTAAACTCTAGCGATAGGATCCTATCATGATTAGCACAGCTTGCAACGGTATGTGGGTTGTCCATGGCTTACCGGCCCCCTCCCTGTTATGTATCTATTATACACCGCATGGGTATTTCGTGGTAGGTAATATGGTCTGACTTGTCAAGCCAATACGCAAATTAAGTGAAAGGGAACTCCATCAGTATACTAGTCTGCGCGCCCTTAATCTCTATGTTACAGTTATAGAATATTAAGGTACTGCTTGCCCCGTTTTGTATCTTGATGTTGGTTAGCCTGTCAGCAACAAAGCCCGTCGGCAGTGTCAAAGATATCCGCCCCACCCCCGCAAATAAACCGTCTGAATAGAATATACCGGGCACGTATGACGTATCGTTTATATAGGCTTTAGTCGCGTTAAGTATCAGCGCTATGGCGCTTGCCTCGGGCATCGGCGTTGTAAACAAGAAGCTGTGAACAACGGATATGTGCGCCGGCACAATGTCTCGTACCTTAGCATACAGGTTAGCGTCCGCATACGCGCCGTCATACCGCAGTGATACCGAATAGTCACTGAGGTATGTTATAGAGGCAAGTGTTGCGTACGGTGCTATGGCCAACGCGAGGTTCTCAAAGTTGCCCTTGGTCCCTCCGAATAAAAGTGTCTGGACGCGTTGGCGCCGACTTGTAACTGTGGACCCATCCGGCACCACAAGCTTCAACATTTTTTCCCATCGGCCTATTCCTATTTCGGTCATGGTATCCGCAAAGGCCTGCGTGATTATGTCGGCTATCTCAACCTTGAGGGCTGCAAGTTCGTAGGATTCCGTTTCTAGTATTTCCATCATTTCCAGAATGGACGAGTAGAGGTCCTCTGGCAAGTACGATTTAAGCGCTGTAAATTCTTCTGGCTGCCCCATGGCGCACCCCCTTTAGGTAAATACTGAAAGCCCTATTACTGCAACCTCTTCCTGCGCGATTACTATATTAGCCGTGCCCAGGTTAACGGTCAGACTTGCGTAGTCTAGCACACCCTCTATGCCCAACAACAGGTTAGCTATCGTGTTGTACCGTATAGGCGTGCCCGCAGTTGTAAAAGCCACCGACGCTAGGTACGCTATTAACTCTGCGTCAAACAGGCCTTTTATGGTCGGCAGGTCCGCGCCGCCCTCTATGGTCAACGTAGCCACCACGGCTATAGTCACCTCGGCGGCGGTTAGAACCTCCACGCGCGCGCCTATGGGTGCCTGTCCCGCTCCGTTACCGTCCTGGTCTGGGTCTATGTAGGTCTGCGCCGCGTCGATGATAAAACTATTCGCGCCGCGTAAACTAGAGTTCAGGACGTATACATCCACGTTGTACGTACCGACACGATCCGGCTGCGGTATGCACCTTGCAGCACCTACACCCGTTACGGACTCACCCCATGCTTTGTAATGCGCGGCGGACCCTGCAAATACCGGATAGTTTACGTCGTCTATGTACCGCGCGTATAAGTCTGCGTCCGTCTCTTCGTCCGTTCCAGCCTCCACGATGCCCGCCATAAACGCATATTCCAGCGTAGGGTATGCAACGATAGGTATCAGGTCACCTATGGGTTCATTTCCTGCCAGCCCCGGAGTTTCACACGTTAACCATGTGTAACTTGGTCCGCCTGAGATATCCGTTACCACGTAGATAAGGGCGGACCCAGCGATGGCGAACCGGACGCCTAGCGCGGGTTGTATCAATCCGAAGCCCGCAGACCTGATAGCAGGTGTGGCCGCTTTACGGATTACGCCACGTTCTACCGCTCGGCGTTCTAAAAATGACCCCGTGGCTGTGTCAGCGTATACGTTGTCTGACGTTACCCCCAGGTTAATGTAACTTTCAGACAACGCGGCCGCCACTGGCGCGAGGGCGTCAAAGATGATGCTGCCCTCGCGCTTATCGACGTTCGTCGTGACGCGGCCCATCATGTCCGTTAAGATATTGTCGTATGTTTTATCCTCATATGGCAATTTGCACACCTGCTTCCACTGTCCCCAGATTTGTTAGTACATCAAACGTTACCAAAGCGTTGTCTCCACTAAAATCAAACAAAAAATTGTCAACTGACACTATGCGTGCATCCCATAACAGGGCGTCGGTTAGTGTCCGAATTATTTCGGCCTGCGCGTACTCCCGGGGCTTACCGAGGACGTTCCAGAACTCGACTCCATAATCAAACGAATAGATAACGCTTACATACCGTTCCGTTTGCGTTATCTTATAAATCGCCTGCTTTATGGCGTCAAGGTCGTCGGTTAGGCCCACGATACGCGTATCCGTCAGTTTGTACGTACGGTTGGTCTGCTCGGTAACGTCAATCTCTGTGCCTATAGGCACGCTTGCGGCTGTTGGAATCATGTTAACGCCTCCAATCTATCCAGGATGACAAAACGTTGCCCTGCTGACACTCTCAGTAACAACACTACGTCATCCACGACGAGTCCGTATTTCAAGGTTACGTCCGCCATCTTTGTGCCTACAATCGCATGGTCGTGTTCCAGCGCTGTGTGGTTGTGGCTCTGAAAGCTGTTATCCCCGATACCTGTTACACCGTTTGAGTTAATTATAACGGTCTCCGTTTCCGTGAACCACCAGGGTACTGGGGCGGGCGTTATGTCGGCGCGGACGGTGTGTTCCCGGACCGCGTTAGTAAGTAGCAAGGCGGCCGCGGGTATCGCTAGCTTATCGCCAACTAACACGGTCAAAGGGTCAACACTGGTAACCGTACCGATTAGTACATCAGCGGGCATGTTTCGGTCCGTCACCGATTGTGCTAGGTTCTTTATTACGTCAGATAGCATTATATCACCGCCAGGGTTAGGTCCATCGTGTGGCCTGTTGTATCTAGTGTATGCTTCGCACTCTCGACTAACAACCGCAAGTTTAGGTTTAAGGCGTCAAGCTGAACGAAGAGGGTTGACCCTCCGCGCACCCTTGTGTCACCAATAGCCCCGTCAAGGCTAAAGTCTTTCGTCACTCTGTTCTTGAGTGCTGACAGTGCGTTCATTTTGTCGGTTATTTGCTCCGGTGTTTCGTTATCGTTTACCTTCTCGTAGTATTGCAAGATGCCCCACAAGGTCTGGTTGGTGCTGTCTTGTGCTACGTAGACGTCACGTTTCTTTGTGTCCGGGTTGTCCCGGACTAACTTAAACGTGTTATAGGTGTCAGAGTCGATGGACTCAGAATACTTGTAGCCCGTCACGTTGGCCTTGTCACCTAGCTGCAACAGTAAGCCGCTGGCCTTTACGTCGCCAAGGGTCAGTTCGCCGAAATTATCATACAGATAAAACATTTCGCCCGTGGCGATTAGGGTTTTATCCAGTGCCTTTAAGATTACATCCAGCCCCATTTTGTTATCCTCAAGCAGGGTGGGTATGACGTACGATGTGTCTATTAGGCTTGCAGTCTTAAGTCCAAACGTGGAGGCTATCTTTGAGATAACCTCCGTGGCCGTTTTGCTAGAAAACACAAACGTGTCTTTATTCTTGAGGTACCTTAGCTGGTCGTAGGCCGTTATGCGCTCGGACCCCGTGCGGTCTGTTTCGTACTTGAACACGTAGCCGTAAAACACTTTCTGCCCGTCCAGCTTAAAGCGCACTATGGAACCCATGGGCGGTCGGATATATTTGGGCAACGTAAAGGTCAGTTTGCCGGGTCTTCCCTTCCGCTGTGTGTCCCACTTAATGTTGGTGGCGTTGTCCTGCAAGTCGAACGTTACGCCACTTTTTGGGTCCTGCAACAGTAATTCTATCATGGGAGTTTCAACTCCTGGCCGATGCTAATAAAGTTGGGGTTGCTTATCCCATTTAGCGTGGCGATCTCAGGGTACCTGGCGCCATCACCTAGGTGGCGCTTTGCTATCGCCCATAGCGTGTCGCCTGAAACTACAGTATAGACTGGTGGCGCTTCGTACGTGTCAGCCCTCGGCTGTCCCTCTGTTTTCTCAATTTTAGTTACACCCGCCTCCGCAACTAACGACACTGTGCGCGGTCCGTACTTGCGGAACTCTCGGAGGGCTATCATATACTCAAGGTCACCAACACCCAGTCCGCCCTCCGATATTTCTAGGTCGGTTATGGACGCTATCAGACTGACAGGGTATCCAGACCCGGTCAGCACAAACTTGACCACCTTGCCCAAATCGTGCCAGCGTTGCATCTGGTCTGCATACCGCGATGGGTGGATGAAGCTCTCTGTCTCACAGTAGGGTCCAAAAACGCCCGGAAAAAACGACGATAGCTTAATTTTACGCAGGTTCCTTTTTTCAACCTGCCCGACTTCCCCAAGGCCTATAATCTGGTAGCTCGTGAAGTCGCTGCTGTTTGAAACCCCCAGCTTTTCTGGGTTAACTGGCAGTTGTATGAGGTTCTTGCCATCTACCTCGGACAGATAAAATTTATATCCCATCAGTTATACACCCCCTCTGCGCCGGATTGCAGAGCATCCAATAACTGCACCTCAATTTTCTTGAGTATGCCCTCCACATCCGCGTTCTCATTAACTGTATCTATCCGCGTATTGACCTGCGGCGTCAAGGTTACGAAGTTCTGTACAAACTTCATTTCCGAAAGCTCCGTCAGAAGCTTCAAGTCCTCGTCGGCAATATTAACATCGCCCTTTATCGTACCTATGTCCCCTATTTCTTTGCCGGGGCCCATAACGTCCTTGAGTCCCCCACCTAGTCCTCCGGGGCCACTAAGTCCTGGTGGTAAGTTGCCCATACCGCCTGCTGATATTCCGCCTGAGGTTAGGCCTGTGGGTAACATGTCAGTAAGTGACGCCAAGCCGTGATTCATCCAGCCTAAACCTGTGGACGCCAGTTGCTGACCACCTGCCTGACCGAGGTCAAACGCGGCCTTGTAGTCCACAAGGTCATAGGTTTCTTCAGGGCTCGCGGATGTTAGTTGCGGGCTCGATTCCATAACGCTGGCCTTGAAGCCCTCCGCGCGTCCTAAGGCCCCTGTAACCAGCCCTCCCACGGCAATTTCTATGCCGGGTATGCTGTTTATAATGGCCTCTATGCCGGAGGCCGCTGCGCCCATCTGGTTGATTATACTAATAGCCAGGTCGGCAAATAGGAGCTTCACCGCGTTTACAGGATCTATCCACACGTTGTGGAAAAAGTGTTTAAAAGCAATGAAGTTGTTCATAACCCCGAACACCATATTCTGGATGTGCGCTGTCAGGACGGCCATGGTGCCGCCTACATAACCCGCGACCTGTATAACGGTGTCCTGCATGTAAAGAAATGCATACACTAGTAGGCCAATGGCTGCACCTATAAGCAATATGTACCAATTGGCTATCAACCATGCTGTTATCAGTGCGATAACTACCCCAAGCTGCGCGTAGAGGGCACCCGTTAGGGCTATGACGGCTGGGATAGCTACAGCTATGAGTGCGCCACCTAGCGCATAGGCAAACGGCTCGATTATAGGCCACAATTCCATCCAGATCTCGTATAGGTCCTGTATGGCCCCAAACATCCAGCCGATAGCCAGTGCGGCGTATGCAGCCCCCTGGCCTACCGCCACCATAGCTTCTATAAACACAGGACTGTTAAGGCCTTCGATGACCATCTGGACCGCTGGCCCCATTTCGTACACAAATATGTTCGCGATGCGCTGCCAGGTAGTGCCAAAGGTCCGAGGCATTGACTGGAACCGTGCCTCAATATCATCTGCCCCCGCAAGCACAGCATCCTTGAGTATCTGCGATGTTATGAGGCCGTCGGATGCTAAGGCCTTGAGGGCCCCGACGTTTGCTACGCCCAGCTGCTCCGCGATGACGTTAGTGATTATAGGCGCCTGCTCGGATATAGAGTTGAATTCTTCACCGCGCAGGAAACCAGACCCTAAGGCCTGCGTAAGCTGTATGAGTGACCCACGGGTTTCCTGCGCGTTACTACCGCCTGCCGTGTACCCTTTTTGTATAATCTCAGAGAACCTGATAATCTCGCTTGTGGACCCAAAGGCCGACTTAGCGTTGGTGCCTATTTTAGACACCAACATACCGAGGTCTGTATAAGACCCTCTAGCCCTCTGCGCCGCATCGAAAATCTGGGCTTGCAGCTGCTTGGTCGTTTGGAGGCCGTCGTTCATGTAGTCGACACGTGCCCGTATTTTAGTCTGTTCGTCAAAAAATTCGGCGACATTAGAAACACCGCGCATCAATCGCCCTGCTAATTCAAGGCCCTGGTTAACGTACACCAACGCATTACCAAAGGACCGCCACGACTGACGCAAGAAGTCCATAAGGTTGGACCCTTCGGCACCGCGGCGGTTAAGAGCTGCTAAGTCAGCTTCTAGTTCGCGCAAGACATGCGAGTAATCCCGCGTTGCCGCAGCCGCGGCGCGTACCGATATTATTGTGGTGTTGTAGTTGTTGGTAGTATTCTGCTGGGCACTACTGGCCGCGCGGCTTGCAGACTCCATTTCGCGCAGCTGCCTTTGATAGCTGCGCGTCGCGCGCTCAGCCTGATCGGTAGCCGCCAAAGCCCTGCGAATACCCGCTGTATAGTTGTCGGTCAGGGATAGAATAGTCTCTACCCGGCGCACCTCATTAGCCATGTTTCACCCCTACTTTTTACTTCGCGACTTAGATAGTTCCGTCAAACAGGCAAAAATAAATGCCCGATCTCTGTCGGGCATCTCCATTAACTGCCGCGGCAGGATGTTAAATTCGCTCAACGCCGCCAACGCATACCGGGCTAGTCCGTCATCGTTGGCAAAGAGTTTTTTGCGTCAGCTTGTAACTTTTTGAAATCGACGAACCCTGACAGCTTTTGTATTTCCCCAGCTAGTGCCTGTATTTCACCAGGTAACAATATTTTCTTTACGTAAGCCTGCGAAGAGTGAACCCCCACCGCGTCATGCGAGGCCTTGTCGCGCATATTGGGCATTACGCACCCTTGGATTAGAATCTCAACGTTAGCCGCTGAAAAATCAATCTCTAGGCCGTCCTCTTTGAACTTACGGGTCTTCTTTGCGATTGCCCCCATAACGTCCTCACTGACAACCTGTATTGTAAAAGGCATTTCGCCGAATCTGTCACCCAATATTATGTCCAATTGCTTGTCGTTCACGTCTTTATTAGCGTTCAAAAATTCTTGAAGATTCATTGCTTTGTCTTTGATCATGTCGTTTGCCTGCTCTCTATTTATATTAGTTGCTAATTTCTGTGAAATGGTCTAGGTACTCTAGGCCCTCGAACGTAAAAGGTAGGGACTCGCTCAAAGCGTCATCGGCCACTGCATCCAGTTTACCAAGGATAATGCTATTGAGGTTGCAACGTTTGAGTAACACAGTCTGCTTGCCTGCAGCACTTGCCGGGTCTGCATTGACCATTTGTAAATCAAAATACAAGGCTTTACCGGTCTTTACGTAAGATGCAGCTTGCTCGCGGAATATCTTACGCATGTAGTGTAGTTCCAACGTCCCGCTACCACGCACGCCGTTTACCTTGTGACCCTCGAACCGCCGGCCCATGCCTTTTATGACACCCTTGATATACTCCAGGGTTGCCTCCGCCGTTTTGCAGTCAAACAACTCGTACACGCTACCGTCGATAACGGCTGTTGCAATACCCTCTTTACCGCTGATTGTGTTTTCCACATTGTTCAATGGCATTCTATCCACCTACTCTCTCCGTTATCTAACGTACGCGTTTACATAAATCTTGTTAATGGAACCTACAGGCTCCAAGTACCCCTCGATGGTAGTCGCGTCCGCTGCAAGGCCTGCGGATATTAACAGGTCTACCGCTGCATCAAAGTTAGTAAACGTGCCGTCTGCAATCTTGTCGTCCATGTAGCCAATGATGCGTCCTTTGAGGACGTTGCGCCCGTTGTCGTTGTTGTCCAACTGACCAATTACGCCAACTTCTGCGATAGTCGCCACGTCGCGGATCCAGCCGAATAGTGCGCGCACTACGCGGTTAGCTTTGAAGTCTGAATTTTTAATGGCTGTGGTAGTTGTCAAGCTGTTGATATCATATTCAACGCGTGCCTTACCGTCTTTCGCCGTAAACACAAATTCGCCAGCCACGATAGCGGCTTCGATCTGTGCCCCTGTGTACTTGGTGTCTACGTCCGATGTACCCTCGTATACAGAGTACGTCAAGTCACCGTTAGAACCTGCGGCTGCGGATGCTCCCGCAACCCATGCAACCGCTTGTGCCGCTGCGAGGATTGTACCGTCAGCTAATACCACGCCGTTCTTGACGTTTGTGATAGCCTCATAGTCCGCTACGTACCCAGCAACATACATATGGATCATGTTGCCCTGATTTTCTACCTGGTCAATTACCCAGGCTTTGTAGCTATCTTTGATACCAGAGTCCGTCACGTCGTACAACCCAAAAGTATTAAACTGATACGGTTCGATCGTTGTCCTGAAAGTCCCGTGGTTGCCTGCGGTCACCGCGATAGTAGTACCCGATGCTAACGCTGTGCCTGCCGTTGCAGTAAGCACACCCGTGCCGGTCCAGTCCACGTACAGACTGTCAGCAAGATTAGCGACCGTGTCGATGCTTACCTGCTGTTCAACTAGTTCGGTGCCCAGATATAGGTTAACAGTAAACAAACCGCCGCCCTCGGACACAATAACCACATTGAATGTGTTGCCTGTAGTCCCTGAGTACTTGGCCGTGGTGATCAAATTACCCACCGTGCCTGTTGCCTTGATGCCCGTGTTGGCGTTCAACCTAAATGCCAACACTTTAACCGCGCGCTTGAGTGCTTCAGCCAGCGGTTGAATGGACGTAAGCGCCTCACCGAAAATCGGGCGTGTGTCCGTTGCAGCTGTAATTTCCTGCACTACCTGCTCAGGACCCCAATCGAGATCGAGCGGTAACGCCACTACACCTTGCAGTCCTTGCGGTACATCTGGCGCCGTGCTTTTGAGGTTAACGTACACCCCTGGTCGTGCTTTGTTCTGGCTCGCCCATTTACCTGCCATTAGATTACCCGCCCTTCTTCGGCCTTGAGTAGCTTGCGCACTTCTTCAGCCGTAAAACTGTCTTTCCCCTCTTTGTCTAGCCCGGACTGTAGCACGTACTGTAGCATTGCCTTATCGGCTGTATACAGGGCGCTAGTCTTGAGTATATGCGTCTTGTGTATAAGGTCCTCTAAGACGCCTGTGTCCAGCTTGGGTTCTTTTTCCTTCATTTAATCACCCCGTCAATGTCAACTGTATTAATTTTATCAGTCACAGCACGTTCTGTAAACACAGTGTGACTGATCGTAAACGTAAAGTGCAACGCATTGTCACCGTGTGTTGTAGCCCTCTGCGTGCAATGATATATCTTTGACTCGGATTCGACGTAAATAAACTGTTCGACCAGGTTATCACCCATGGCCACTAGCACACTATCCGTGTTCTGTTGGGCCGCTGGTAGTGCGAATATAAGCTCAAAGTCCATCTTGTGCAGGCTCCGGCGTTGTAAGCCACGTTCCGTTCCGTTCTCAACTGTCTGGATCCTAAAGCACGGCTCCGCGAAACCCTGCTGTATGTCATCAGTATACACAGGGTATGCATATAGTGTGTCTAGCTTGGCAGCAATTGCAGCCTTAAAAGTGTTAGTCATTATCTAACCCCCATCCGTTGCGACATGTAGCGTGCTAAGCGGACCGCTGACCCGCGCGTGGACCTCTTCAGCGTAAAGTCACCCCGAACATACCCGCCCTTTGGCCCAACGTACATACCGCCACTGGCACTTGGGTCATAGCGGAACACGTTACCCACCCATTCACCAGGCACAAAATGCGACCGAAAGCCATACTCAAGGTAGTATGCATAATCTGCGTTGTTCCAGACACGTTTGGTCCAGGTGTTACCCGAGCGTTTAACAGGTCCTGCTTGCCAGCTCGCCCTGTAGTACCCAGTATTAACGCGCGACAGGCGCTTAGCGTCCGCAAGGACCGTCATGCCCTCAATCTCTAGGGCCTGACGGGCAAAGGTTGGGAACTGTCTTACATCGTTTTGCAGCACCTGAGAAAGCTGCTCAAACACGTTGCGTGACATCAAGACCCCTCACGCCCTTTCCGTGCGGCGTAACCCTGTCTGCAAGCTTGACGGGTATGGCATGGGTTCCCCAGCCGTGTAGTACCGCACAACGCCGCTGGCGGATATCGTGACCGTTATCCTGTCACCCGCCTGTATGTCAACAGCAGGCCTTGTGAACAACACGGCGTCATACCGGATGCTTGCGGACTCACCTTGTGCTTGAGTCGGCCGGCTGTATGACTTGTTAGATAGCCGACAAGGTACGTCCGTGTACACTGGTGCGTACGTCAAGGCCGTTATCTTATCCAAGCCCTTGACCGCGGTATTGCGTGATATGGTGCAGGTGTCTTTGCGGAGGGCTGCCAGCGCATCGTCCATACTCATATTACACCATCCTCAACTTACGGTACTGTGCCAGGCGGCCTGCAAAATAGGTCTGCCACGTGGTGCTTGCGTTGCTGTCTGCAAATTTAACCTTGCTGTCACCCTCTTGTACCTCAGATACGCCATCAAACCCAGCGGCCACCTTGTCAGCTATCTCGTCACTGAGCGACACTATAGCCTTAGGTACGACAAGGGCTTTCACAATGACCTCACCGCTTTCGTCAACTAAGGTCTCTGTAACTGTCAGGACACCTGCAGCCACGCCAGCGAGCAGATATACACCCTCATTTAAGACGCTGCCCGTTATGCGTATGTACTGACCCGCCAGGTACGCCAGTGCAAAATCGCCCGTGATTGTTTTACCTGCCGCGTCAAAGACAACGACTCCGCTCTCACAGGTTACCGCAAAGTCGTTGTTTAGATAGTCGAACAGTTCATCCAGCATGCTCTCACCTCGTGCATATTATACCCTACGGCTAATCTTTTATCAAAACATGGGTAAAACCAGCAAAACAGGCTTAAAATCGTTCAAATAGTGCTTTATGGTTAACGTTTCGAGTCGGAA
>Ga0222691_1000553_pt1 | contig 12776 bp, 12 predicted proteins | sample AntAcemetage1237_FD_179839 | JGI IMG/M metagenome (GOLD analysis project Ga0222691, IMG submission 179839) | Saline water microbial communities from Ace Lake, Antarctica - #1237 | ecosystem: Environmental > Aquatic > Non-marine Saline and Alkaline > Saline | place: Antarctica: Ace Lake... | reverse complement strand
AGAGTTAGCTTGATCGAAGAAGCTGGATACATCTCCAACAAACCCGCCCTCCATACTTCCCGTTACATCGTTAAGTTCTGGATGATCAACAATCCTTTGAAGCAGGCTAACCGCTCTATCTTGATAGCCCTTAGCTTTATCTAGCCGTCTTTGTTCTGATCTAACCTCTCCAGCTTTCTGCATTCCTTCTGCAACACTTGGGGCATTATCAATGGCCGCTTGAAGTTGCGCCATTTCCGCCGGGCTCGCATTAGGATAGGACTTTTTAAGTGCTTGCGGGGCTTGTTGCTGGAGTGCGGCTTCTGCGCCTTTATCTCTTAAAGTTTGGATCTGTTCTATGCCTGCCGTTCCTCCGCCTGCCGCCACAAATAAAGCGTTAGCAGTTGCTCTTTCTTCGCCCTCAAATCCTCTTAATAAAACTTCGGGAGTGGTTAGTTCTGGCTCCGCTGACTCTCTATTTGATGCCAGTACATTTTGGTTGCTATCCAATAACACCTCGTTATTTTTAAGAACTGTATTCTCTTCTTTGGGAGCCTGAATTCCCGCTTGAGCCATTAAAGATGCGACCATCGGCTGTAATTCGGTAGACGCTTTGCTTAAAAGCTCAGATGCGGCTTCTGGTGATTGCTTGATTCCAGCTAAAACACCATCCCACCTTGACGTGTCCTTGCCGCCTTTGATCATTCTCTCTCTAATATTCATCCCAACCTGACCGGCAGCGTCCACGTTGCCCTCTTGAACAAGGTTGTTCATAGTGCCGATATCGAGAATCATGGCCTGCATAGCTCTTGCATCAAGCTCTTTCTGTCCTCGATCTAGACTGCGGTTATTGAGAGTGATGTTTTGCTCGTTCACCACTTTGCTTTGCTCTGCGCTAGCGAGTCTTATATCCCTGTTTTGCGAGGCTGTAGCTAAGTTGCTTTCGTCCAGCTTTTCTTGTCTGCGCTTCTCGCCTAATTGAAGTAAAGGCTGGGAGAAACTTACATTGTTTCCCATTAAAGGGATTCTTGCGTCTAATGGCATGGGTGTCTCCGTTAGTTATTAAGCGCGATTGTTGTGAGGTCCAGCAAGCCGGTTTTTAAGCTATTAGCTTGGGCTATTTCGCCGGCGGCAGCAACATTGCCAGCACCCATAACCACGTCGGCAGTATTGGCCGCGTTACCCGTTAAGATGTTTGCTTTGTTGATGCCTCTGTTAGCTTCAAGTTCAGCGTTAGCGGCAGCCTCACCAGTGTTTATGTTGGCTAGATTCGCTCCTTCTCTGGTGTAGACATTTGCTACTTGGGTTGCCGTTCCTGTGGTTATGTCTGCGAGGTTCACGGCGGCGGCGTTTTCATTATTTGAAATCTGCGTCGCGTTGCTGCCGGTTAAGTTTGCAATATTGGTTCCGCGAGCGGTTTCTATGCTCGCCAAATCTCTACCGGCGGTCGTCTCAATCGTAGCTAAGTCCTTGCCTCTTCCAACGCTTAAATCTGCAATATCCTTTCCTGCGTTAGTGGTGATATTTGCCTTATTGATTCCGGCGGTTTGAACTAATTGCGCGAGACTTTGGCCTGCCGCTTGCTCTATGCCAGAAACGGCGTTTGCTCTAATAATTTCAGCATTGCCAACTTGAGCGGATGCGTTCATTCCTGTATTAACTAGATTCTGTCTTTGAGTGATTGCTGTGTCTAAAAGCTGATTACCAAACTCTAAAAGCCTATTCCTTAGCTCTAGTGAAGTTTCGCCCGCGGCAACTCTTCCCTTTGCTGCTTGGTTGGCCAGCAATCTTCGTTCCGCCTGGTTAGCAAATTCATCAAAGAATGGATTGTCTAAAATGAAATCTCTTTGTGCTTCTGGATCATTGACTAACTTTTCCAAACCCTCGACAGTGACTTTGCCCGCATCAAGATAGGGCTGGAAATCACTTCGTATGGCCTTCACGCCCCTGTCTTGGGCCGCTACCGCTCCCGCCCTAGCAACGTCTATCTTTTCTTCTGCTGAGTCTGTGGAGTCCTGAATGATCTTGTTAGATAAGTCTCTCGCTGACTCAACTCCAGTTATGGCATCCGAGTAGCCGGACATAACCGCGGCGGCGGATTTCTCTCTTGCTGCGCTGATTAATGCACTGGAAGCTACCGCTGTATTGTTTATTTCTTCTTTTTGAAGGCCGAATGATTCTAAAAGTCTAGCTGTGGTGTTATCCCTTGCGGTTGTTATGTCGTCACGAGCCATTAGCCCGCCCGCTACTAAAGCGGTCCTTGCATTTGTAGACGAATCGGTAATGTTGCCTCGCGCCGTTGTTGCGCCTATGGCAACATCTGCTAGGGCTGTGTCGGTTGTTTCATCAATTCCGGTTGTGGCTATATCCACATTTTCCTCAAAGATATCCAAAGCTCGATTAGCCGCGTCTGTTTGAGCGTCGGTTGCGTCACCAGCCGCCTTGTATCCTAGCCAAGCGCCCAGCAAGCCGCCCACTGTTGATATTATACTTTCCAGGTTGCTCCCTGAAGGTTCGCCGCCGTTTGTGTTGTTTCCGCCCGAGTTATTTCCTGTCCCGCTTCCTTCGCCGCCTGAACCGCCGCCCGAACTTCCAGAGAAGATGCCGCCAAGACCCGCGCCGATAATTGCAGCTCCAGCCAGTGTCGCAATCTTTCCTAAGTCCATGCTGTTTGATTCAGCAACACCGTTAATCGCATCAATTTTTGCCTGCTCATCCATTTCCGCATTATCAATTACAGATTGAACCTCGGCCGCGATTCTGGCATCTCTATCGGCTATTGACTCATTATCTGGGTTATTCTCGCCGCCCGTGTTTCCATCGCCCGCGTCAGTGCTTCCGCCGCTATTGTTAGGCATAGTATTTGTATAGTCGGTTACGCCTGCCGCCACAGCAGCTTGAGGGTTAGCGTAAACAGTCCCGTCAGGACCGTATACTTGCTGCATGGTTCCTATAGTTCCATCCGTCGGGTCTGTAGTGGTAGTCCCATCAGTTCCGGTAGGATTTCTAATCTCTCTTTGCTCGCCAATTATTCTGTTGGCTTCTTCCACAGAAACGCCAAAAGCCTCGGCTGCTTGCTTAACAGTGACCTCTCCCGAATCTATAGCCGCTAAAATATCATCTACTTTCTGAGCGTTTGTTTGCTCACCTACAGCTAAATCTGCAAGAGTAGGGTCTGCGGTCCCGCCAGATTCTCCGCTTGGAGTTGCAGAGCCACCACCGCTACTTCCGCCTCCAATGGCTATTCCTGAAATTCCTTTAACGATAGCTGAAACCAAGTTGGCCGCAGTTGATCCTCCAGAAGACCCGTCAGGAGTAACCTTAGCTAAGTCTATTAGGCCGTTTTCGTCTTGACGCACTCCATAGGCAGATCCTGCCTGCCTAGCAGCATCAGAATCAGGGTCTAAGTTTAAATTTATGCCAAAATCAGACCATACGGCAGTTAAAGCCGCTGATCTTTGTGAAGGATCTAATCCCGCTCTTTCGGCCTGACTACCAACAATTTGAGCTATTCTAAGGGCTTTTTCAGCGTTAGATTTCTCTTTATTGCCTTTAATGTCGAATATGAGCCCCTCTAACTGATCAGGAGATAGGATAACATTTGATTCCGGGTTAAGGAAACCAAGGTAGCCGAAACCAGTACCGAAGCCAGAAGCCGACTCATCTTTTCCTATTTGACCTTCGCCACCGTCTAAATCTGTTGAAAAAACAGCCCTGCCATTCTCATCAATGATGTATATTCCATTAGCATTTTCACCATTGCCTCTTGGCTGATTCGCATCAATAGAACCTACTATTTCACCCATATTTCTATCCTTTGACGACAGCCCCATCGACTGTGATTGTGATTGCGTTGTTTATGCTGTTTTGAAAAGCTAGGTTTCCGCCTGTCATTATCCAGTAGACACTTAGCTCAAGAGATTCATTAGCGGCTAATGACTTGTCATAACAGCGAGCCGTTGACTGATCATAAGTTGTGCCGTCATTGTCTAAAAACAGTCTAAATGTTGCCGGTGATCCGGTGGTGTTACATAAGGTAATGCTTTTAATAATTGCGGTTTCAGAGCTTGCGGGGGCATAAATACTCACGGCACTTGTAGAGTTTTCTCTGTGCTGTGCTAGTTGTTTTTCTTGGAACATTAAGCCACCAGTAATGCGTATCGTTTAAGGAGTTCTTTGTCGTTTTCAGCGCCTTCAACCAATAGTCGAATAGTCTCTCGCTGCTTCTCAAAGTAAGACTTAACTTCTGCGTTTTTGGTTAAGGCTGGAGGTATTTTCCGAGGGGCTGGATTGTTCATATCCCTATCTGCGCCTCTATCGCTGCTGCGTGCCAGTTTGTGTAATTTGGGTCGGTTGAGGTGATCTTGAAAACCCAAGTTTCGTAGGATTGTCCTATCTCAAACTCTACAATTGTCTTAACGCCTAGTTTCCCGACATTGCCACGAATCTCGGTGCTAAAGTTTTCACCATCTTGGGAGTATTGGAGCATTACCTGTGGCTCAGTAGCCGCCGCATCACCTTTCCCTGTGGCTCCTGTTAGTCTGAGAAAAGATACTTCAACTTCTTTCCCTGGTTGTCTAAAAATACCGCCATGCACAGGCGCTAGAATTCGAGTCCTTTTAATCGGGCTTCCATTTTCGGTATAGGTTTCTTCGTCTAACTCTAAGATGTTTCCTGTCTCGTCAGCGACAAAGTGTTTCCCATAGGCAAAAGCGTAACTATTACCAAGATACCTACCACCTGAAACTCCAGACGAAAGCTCAAACGCTTCGCCCCTAGCCTCTCGGCTGATTCCTTTTGGATAGATAAAAGTTCGATCAGCAGACGGGAACTTAATGACATAAAACCACTGTGCATCAATCTGCATGGTCCAGCCAATAGCGTCAGACTTGTTTGCGAACTTTCTTATTTCTCTAACTATTGTAAGAGGGAATAAGGGGGTTGGGACTGAGCCGTTTAAGTAATAAACCTGATTATCGTCGCCAAGGAAATAAAGAAACTCATCGTCATTGGCTATTGAATTCTGAGCGCCTAGACCGACCGCGATAGTGCCATCCTCTATTCTTTGTACTGGCGGATTTCCTGTACCGTTGTTCCACCATTGCTCAATAGTTTTCGAGCCAAACATATAAATAACAGTGCCTAAAGCGAATGGCCTAATCAATACATCAGACTTAGACTCTGCGGTTCCGTAATTTAAAGCATTGATATCAAGCGGAAGCCCAACATCGGATATGGAAAACCTACCATTTGCCCCTCCGCCATCATAGATAGCCTGACTGTTAAGGACCGTAACAGTATTTGGGGTTTCAAAGTCTGGATCTGTTCCAGCCGTTAAAGTAGCCCCATCCCATTCGTAAGGTACGCCGTCAGCAGTTAAAACAACGCTAGACCCAATGCCGTCAAACACAGCTCGCGAATCACCGGGTACGCTTCCTAGGGATGTGTGAGCACCAGATGAATCAACAGAGTACAAAACGGTTCCGCTCAGCTTGTACAGAATTCCATTATGCTCAAACATGCCACGGTCTAGCCCTGTTCCGGTAGCGAATGATTTAAGACCATAAAAAGACTCTAAGACAAACCGTGACTTTTCGTTTCCCGCCTCTTGCCTTTGGGGAAAGTAATTAATAGTCCTCTGTGCGGTCAGGCTCAAATCCGTGTGACGATGAGAGCCGCCCGCCAAGGCTATCGGGATATAAGTCATTAGTAGTCTGTTGCCTCATCTAAAGAATCAAACTTACGTCCAGCATCCATAATTTCTGGAATGGCTGAACTGTTCTTTTCCCTAATTCGGCTCATTCGATCAGGGGAAACGCCGTAATTATTTGTTGCTGAATAAGCCATCATTGCAGCTACTTGATCAGCGACCTCGTCAGGGATTACAGACCCGTTAGCTTTGGCCCATGTGTTTAGGCGTTTAGCTTTTAGCCTTGCATAGGTTCGGTCGTAGCTTTTATTCAACTCCAAAACAAGCGCGTTATTGATAGCTTGTCCCGGAGTTCTTCTGCCAAGTAATCCCGCCGCTGTGTCGCGCACTTCTGCTAGAGTTGCCATTCGTTACGCCTTCTTGTTTTGTTTTACTTCTTGAAAGCACATATTGCCTGTCAGCTTTCCAATTACAAATTCATCTGAAACCTCAACAGCCGGACCGTTAAGTTTGAATTTCACCTTCCCCATAAAGTTAATTTCTTCTGGGGGTGTATCTCCATGACCTACATATTTAAATTTCATTCAGTGCCACCACTCCTATTGATTATATTTACAACCATTGTTTTAAGAACACGACCCCTCCCGCCTGAGCAAAAATTAATGCCCAAGAAAGAAGGGGTCGATATTCGATTTACTTACTACAAGTTATTGAAGTATGTAATACACGCCAACTGAGAGCGTGCCAGTTCCGCCAGTGGCGGCAGCTGCGTTAGCCTCTACCTGTATCACTGTTTCTGCGGTAAACGTCACCGGACCGTTTTTTAGGCTTCCGTTAAGCGGAAAGTATATTTGGGCTTCTGGTTTGATGCCTGCTACAGCATCGCCAGTCCATACGCCCAAATTGCCAAACCCGTCAGGGTCGGCAGCTTCGTTCCCGTTAGCAGCCCAACCAACATCCATATCAAGGGTTTCCGTTCCGGTATCCAGATCGTCCGCCCTAACAAAGCCATCAACCACAACAGCGCCCGCAGGGATGCGGCACATTTCAAAAATGTCGCCGTCCTCCACGTTTGCTGCTATTTCATAGACCCCGTAGGCGACCTTCACGGTGCCCGCTTCGCCTATCCCCACAACTGGGGTATAAGCTTTTGCCCTATCTGCTGTTAATGTTTCAGCAACCATAATGCCTCCTGTTAAGCGTCAGCAGATGCGGAATGAAAGACCGTCACCATGCCGTGCTGCTTGTTGTTGTAGAACGTCTTTTTGATGTCGTGCTTCATAGAAACAGCAACACCATTAAGATGGTCATAATCGTCTTCTTTCTTGCGCTTAAATTCAGCGTTTCGACCCATGACAAAAGCCACGGCTTGAGCGCCACACAAGAAAGCAACGCCAACACGAGAAGATGAGCCCCCCGCATTGTCTAGGCCGTCACCAGTAGCTCCAGAACCCCAAACACCGCTATACTGGTTTGAAGAGTCACCGCCATCAATGAAAACGTCCATGTCGCATACTTCTTTGACAATCACGCCATCGTAGAAAAGATCGCCATCTGCAAAGATAGGATTCTCTTTAACGTCACGAGGTCGCGCTTCTCGGTTTGCAGAAGCAATAGTCGAGTCGTTTTTAAGATCACGAAAGCCAAAACTGCCGATATACATAACGTAAGTGGCAGATTTGCTTCGACCCAATTTAACGGGGCGAATCTTAGGACGCGCTAGATTGGCTCGACGCTTGGCAAGAGTTACCAGTGCGGCAGTCATCTTGTCGTTAGTCGTGTCGATCGTTCCGAGCGAAGCGGTATGATCACCAGCGGAATAGTTGCTAATCAGAGCGCCGTATAAGATGCGGTCAGGGTTGTTTGTATTCCAAGTGTCCATCTGTCCTGCGGTTGCCGCAACAGCGCCATAAGCGCCACCAGTGCCGCCGTAATTGGCATAAGTACCGCCAGCTTCGATTGCGCCTAGAGCCTGAGTGATTTGATCGCGCTTGAGTTCCATCGCCCAATCCATAAGACCAGGACGAGCCTCTTCAAACAGATCAAATTCAGCCAGTTCGTTTTCTTCGTTATCAACCAACACGCCTTGCCTGTAATAGGTGGGCTGCATTGTTTGAGCGTAGTTGGAAAGGGCTTGTTCGTTGCCGCTTAACTGTGTCGAACCAGTAACACCCGCTCCGCCGACCTTGCCGACCAATGGAATGGAGATTTTTTTAAGGTTCTTGTTAGTTTGAATGATGGAATTGACATCGTTGCCAATCGCATCGCCGTAGATACCGTCACGAACATACTCGCGACGAATTTCTTTCTGAAAGCGGGTTGTTTTATTACCCGCGCTAATTGTACTCGCAGTCATTTAGTGCCTCGTTAATTATCGAAGGCATCTACTCTGTCGCCAGAATCCTTATCTTTAGATTCAGCGTTAGGGCCGGATGCCGTTGCATTAGTAAAGTTAGGCAAATCGGTTGCAGAGATTCCGCTAGATTCAAGTTCAGCCAAAAGTTTCTTGCGCTCGTCAGCACGGACTTTATCTTCGTAATCGTCCGAGGTTCTTTCGAGAACTTTTTCGTGCTCTTTGGCGTGGTTGTAAGCGAATTTCGCAGGATTGGGAGAGGCATTGAACTGATCGACCAACTTTTTGTCGGTGATATTCCCGTCAGCGTCAGCAATCAAGCCACGAAAAATCTTTTCAGAGTCTTCGTAGTCTTCATGTGCGTCACGCATTAAATCTTGGGAAAGTTCAATTTTGTTTTTCAGGCTGTTAGCGTCACTTTTCCCTAGAATATATTTGTTATATCCATCGGGGTTAGTTACAGGGTCAGGAATTACCTCCTTTACCTGCTGCTCAACCTTTGCTTCCGCGTCCTGTCGTTTTTTTCTTTCTGCTTGGAGTGCCTTTCTGAGTCCGGCAGTTTCATTACTTTCGTTTTTAGAGGTTGATGCTTCCTCTGTTGATTCGACTTCAGCCGTTTCGGTTTCCGCGTCCTCGTTTACATCAGTCTCGGTATCAGTCTCGACTTGCGCCGTTTCCTCAACTTCGTCAAAAACATCAGTGTTTTCACTATCCATCTTTCCTTCCTAACGCCCGACTATGTGCGGCGACCACTTTATCGTCCGAAACCCCGACGGCGGGTGATGCTATACAACAACTTGAGGATTAGGATCAGGGTTTTCCTGAATCATCTGATTCTCAAGTTGTTGCGTAATTGATGTGATTTGGTTTTTCAGAGCCTTGGAGTCAATTTCCCTCGTTTCAGCCTGAGTTTTTTCGATTTTCGCGCCCTTCTCGGCCATAACAATCTCCATCTGTTGATCTTGGTTGGCTTGCTCGGCTTGGGCTTGTGCCGCTCTGCGCTTTTCGAGTTTCTTGATCAAATCATCCTTTCCTCTAATCTGGGAAAGCTCGATAAGTTCAATAACGTCAATATCTCCCTTCTGAGCGAAGGTGGCGATGAGCTCGAACTGCTCTTGTTGGATATTTATAACGTCGAATGATTGGTCAATAATGATATCAACGTCTAATTCCGCTGTGGGGTTGCGAGTTTCAACAACTTCATTCAATCGAGGGTTTTCAGTCTCCATTAACACTTGTAAAATTTGCTCTGATTGCTGCCTTGCTTGTAATGGGAGTGAATCGTCTTCAATATTTTCCATCAGAAGAGTTTGGGCTGTGACTTCCGCATTCAATCCAACCCATCTAAGGTCGTCTTGATCGTCAGTGACCCGAATCCATTTTTCATCATTCCAAAATTGCTTAATGCGGAACCAGATTTGCTCATAAACACGCTTTTCAAACCCTCTCAAGAGAGAATACTGCCGGTTTAGTTCAATCGTGCCCGCTGCCTGGAGTTTTCCAATAGCTTTGCCGGATAATTCGCCTTGTGCGCCGTTGCCCGCTAACTGGGCATTGAAAGAAGTCGCGTCTAGCTCGCTTTTGGCGTCGAGGTAAAGATTGAACTGAGCATTACTCATGTCTTGGTTAGGCAAGATTCCGAAATCTTCACCTAGCTTTGCATTAGCTTCTAACTGAATATGTCCATCGGGTTTCTTTAGCTCGTTTTTAACAGATTGAACATCCGTAACCGCCGTAGCGTTGCCAAAAGTCTGTCTTGTTGAGTTTAAGTGTAAAAACTTGCTTCTACGGTGGTTGATTTCGTCTTGTTGGGAGATAAACCCCGCCACTTCACCGTATCTGTTGTTATCTCTGTCGATATTTGACGAAACCAACTCAATCGGGTTCATCGGCATATTGTCTTCATCAAGAAAAGGTGAATCCTGCTCTTTTTTAATGATTGTATCGCCAGAAAAGACGGTTAATTTCCACTTTCCCTTTTTAATGTGGAAGTGCATCGCAATTCGTAAACGTCTTCGGCCTTGGTTGTCGTACCATCGAGGTCTATCGGCGTTTGTTTCTTCGCCGTCAACCGGAGCGTCAATTATTTCCTCTGCTTTTTTCTTGGAGATGTTAAAAGTGTCAACAGCCTGATCTTCATCCATCCACAGCCACATGCCCATGAAGCGAGCGTCTTTAAAATCCTTTTTACGAGAATGTGGGTCGAAGTAAATTCTATCCCAGGGGATTTGGTCTAATAATATCTCAACGCCCCGGGGGGTCTTCTTTACTCCGGTGAAAACACCGCCATATCCCTCAACAAAGAAATCCTCCGCAACGTCCATTCTGGTAATGTCGAAATTATTGTTATCAACAACAAATCTAAGCGCGTCAGTAATTACATGTGAGGATTTTTCGTGCTTTGACGTTCTAGGAAAGGCTTTTGGATCTGATTTTCTTAGATCATAAAGACCCACTAATCCCTCTACTTTTGGCCGAACTCTATTAACAACTATAGCGGCCTGCTTTCGAGACTCTAGCTTTTTTGCTTCTTCTTCGGTCCACTGTTTTGAGTCGTAGTAATCCCGACACTTTTGGGACAGCCTTCTCGCTAGATCAGTATCATTTAAGAACTGCTCGACTTGTTCTTTAGGGGTTGCCATAAAATCCTCTATGCTGTTTTCCAGTCACCACCAGGCTCTTCATCAAAACCATACTCGTCTCTGACTAGCTTTAATTTAGGAGCCGAAGGAGCTACCGCGCCATGCATTCCGTCGATCATTCTTCCAAACAATCCGCATACATCCGCTTTGTCGTCATATTTACTTTTGGGGAATCTACATAGCTGGGCAACTAAGTCGTCAGCCCATGATGTGTTTTTAGGTAAGTAGATTTTTCCCTGCTTGGCACGGGCTTGAAATGATCTTAGGTTGGTTGCTTTGTCTGCGATTGCGGGGAACCATTCCATCGTGAAATAGACTTTGCGTTCGCGCATTCTTTTATTCAAATAAGGTTCTGATGCTCGGCGTATCATTCCCGCTTCTGCGCCCCACTTAACCGGACCATGTTTTTCGGCTAAATCAAGCTGAGCATCTATCCATACATCCATTGGCTTTTGGCCGTACCACCAATCTAATAGATAAAGGTCATCATTAGGATCAATGCCCGCTATCCCCAGCTCAGTGAAATCGCCCTTACCATCACTTAGCGCACAATCTCCCGCACCGTACTTTCGTAAATGTTCAGGGGGTTCGTCGTACCACTTGAAATCCTCAACAGTGAAGTAAGCGTTTTCATCGGGAATTGGGTCGCAAAGGTACTGACAAGAGAAGTCATAAATACCCGCAAACTTTTTGTTATCTAAATATTCTTGAGAAAATAAAACAGGCTTTCCTGATGACGTTCCATCCTCGGTCGCAGGATGTACTCTAGGGACCGCTGCGCCTCTTTCTATAATGTCGGAGTAAGTATCACCGTCAGCATAGAAAGTGCCTGCATAACGCTCTACGCCACCCTCAGTACCCAGTGAGAGACTTAATCCCCATGCCTGAGTTGTTTTCTTGATCATCTCAATAGAACGAGCTGATTCTAGGGTTACAACATCATCATAAGACCTAATGACATAGTGCATTCCCGTAGGCTGCCCATCAACCAAACCAGAAGCCTCAACAGTCGCTTCGCGAGGGTTCGATTTACGCCTAACAATCAACCCGTCGTCTTCTGACCACTTGCCAGATTCTTTCTTAGGGTTTTGATACAAAATATCAGGAAATAATAATTTTAAATTTTCGTTATCTTCAAACTCGACTTTAATTTGGCGTAGAAATTTTTTCGCAGAAGGTCGGTTAAAAGAGAAAATGCCAATAGTGACTTCTCGTCCTTTCCACTCAGGTAAAGGGTCTTCCCCATGACTTGCGAGAATATCCTGAATGTTCTTACCAAAAGTAATAATGGTCGATTTGTAGTGTTCTCGTGACCAGATATCAATATGGTTATTGGGTTCCTCCTGGACCTCCCTGCAACGATGGAATATCCAATCCCTTTCCATGTCCTCCCGTCTTAGTGCGTACCTCAGAAGAAAGTAAAGATCGACCCGGCATAACAATCTCTCCGTCGATAATCTCTCCGCCTGTGGCAACTCCGACAAGCGAAGCAAAAGCGGCGGATATTCCGACAAGTTTTTCGGCAGTATCGTCTGTAATAGCGATGTGTTCAGTTGGTTTTCCATCTAGTCTTAATCCAACCTCTTTAACTGCCATTGCGAAGTGTTCACTGTTTCTATCCTGTGCCGCCTCAACAACCTCACGGGCTATTAGGTAAAGTTCCTCTGCCTGCTCACACTTACCCTTCTTAGATAGGGCTCGCTCGATAGCGGACTTCCAAGGACGTTGTGCGCTTTGATTGCGATTGCCATGAGGGGCTCCATTGCTGCCGGGGGGAAATACGCTTTGGGGCATAGTGATTCCAAAAAAAATATAAATTTATGGGAGGGAGGGTTCCTGTAATACAGAGCCGACCCCCTAGCTCCTGCTCACAGGGGTGCTACCCCCCTCTCTTTCAAAAAGCCGTTATTGCCGGTTTATGGGTATTGCCAGATCGCTATTTCCGGTAATAGTAATTACTGGAATTAGTGAATCCAATGAATTCAATGACTTAGCTGTTTTAGGGCCGATATAAGTGGAAATAATGGGTATTTGGCGAGCATCACCACTTGTTATCCAGTTGGTGTAAACCCGCGAATATCGCATCCCCCGAAATATGAGGGATGATGTTTAGTGGTCTGTAGAGCTATCCGAGGGCTCAGCCGCGATTAGT
>Ga0222691_1000551_pt1 | contig 12793 bp, 20 predicted proteins | sample AntAcemetage1237_FD_179839 | JGI IMG/M metagenome (GOLD analysis project Ga0222691, IMG submission 179839) | Saline water microbial communities from Ace Lake, Antarctica - #1237 | ecosystem: Environmental > Aquatic > Non-marine Saline and Alkaline > Saline | place: Antarctica: Ace Lake... | reverse complement strand
ACTTCTTAATTTATAGGATTAATAATGGCTAGAATATTATCAGGCGCAGATTTCGGGGTACGATTCCCAGGTCAAGGTGGGGTCGCTAATAATGATTTTGCTACCAATTTATCAACCCAATTACTCGGTCAGCATTTTATTAACCAGCGGCAAGATGAGTTAAATGAGCGTGAGAGGGTTGCAGGTGAGCAGAAAGCGGCACAATTACAGCAAGTTCAGGGTGAGAAAACACGTTTAACCGGTATTTTTACACAGCTTGAGCGAATCAAAGGCTTAACCGATCCAATCCAGCAACGCAATGAACTGGCTAAGTTAGGCTCAAAGGAAGTTAGCGAAGGTCGTGACGGGAATTTATTTATTGAAGCATTAAACGCCGATGCTCCAGACCAGCTAAACCTTAATATCTCAAGGTTATCGACTCATGCCGGTAATTTGGCGGGTCAGGTTGACGAGGTTTTGAAGGCGAATAAGGTTGAATCAGGCGGAAAAGCTGGATTACCATCAGCAAAGACAGAGATTGACGAGCTAACTGGATCAACTATTCAGGTCATACCCACAGGCCCAGGCACTAGTGAAGTGATTGTGACTAATCCAGCAGGTGACAGGGTTGAAGGTCAATCGAGGTTAGATGTTCTTAAAAACTCAAGATTAGCGGCAGAACATAAAGAAACAACATCTACTAATTTAGCCGTTAAAAAGGCGCGTGAAGTTGCGGGTGCGCAAGCTAGGCAGTCAAGAATATCTGAAGTCACAAAAGAATATGGTGATCAAAGACGGTTAGCACAATCATCCGAAATTAGGTTACGAGAGGCTAGTATTTTAGCTGAAAAAGCTACTCAAGGGTTGAGCGGTGATCTTAAAATAGGCTTTGCTAAGTTATTCCCTAGTATTGACGTTTCTGATGAGGCGGCATTGGGTGCGGCGTTAAAAACATTAGCCTTGGATCAATTGCAGAAATTTAAAGGGCCGACAACTGATTTTGAGTTTGGTGTAACTGAGGATATTTCTGGTAAATTAGGCGACCCAAAGACAGCGAATATAGCCAGGATTAAATCACTACAGCGGAATAATTGGTTTGTTAAACGTCAAGCGGAACAGTTTAGATCTCACGTTAAAGCGGGTGGGGACGCTGAATCATTTGATTTTAATTTCGGTGAGCCTATAAAAACGAAACGCGGTGTAGTGACGCTTAGAGACCTTCAAGACACTGCTGTACATAATAATATATCTGTTGATGATGTCCTTAAAAGGCTGAACCAATAATGGCTGTTTTAGATTTAGCGACTGCCGAAAAGTTACCCGATCAACCTGTTATCGATCAGCCAGTAGGTAGAGTTCTGGATTTAGACACAGGGAAACCAGTAGAGCAATTCTCTGAAGCTAGTCGATGGGGTGTTTACCCGCACAGGTTATTAGGTCAGGCAGCATCAACAAAGCAAGAAGAATTTATACCTGAAGAATCAAATGAATCAAACGAAACAAGAGCAACTGAAGAACTACCGGAAATTGCTTTCAGTGGCCTTTTATCTGGTAGTGATCCCATTAAGATTGCGAAGGTTGCTACGGCTATTTTACTAACTCCAGACCCTAGAGAGATAGGTAATATATTAACCGCAACATTCCCAGAGATAGGAATCATAGAAGACGAAAAAGGAAACTTAATTGCTGGTAATAATAAAACCGGCGTTGAAGCTGTTATCAATAAGCCTGGCATGTCTCCCATTGATGTACTGCAAGTATTAGGAATAGGCGCGGCATTTACACCACCAGCTCAAGTTGCTGGATTAGTCCGAGGGTTAACGGTAAAAGCGATTACAGGCGCGGCGGGTGCTGGCGTTGTTCAAACTGGCATTGAATCCATGCAAGAAACTATGGGAGGCGATCTTGATGAAGAGGAGATATTCATAGCTACGGCTCTAGGTGGTACGGCTGAAGTAGTTATGCCAATTATCCAGGGCTTGAGAAATATGCGGCAAGCTCGGAAGTTAAACGTAGAAGAAAGCGAGATAGAGCAAGCCGTACCAGCTATTGCCAATGCTGATGAGAATGCAGCGGGGCTTAAAGGATCAACGGGTGTTGATGTAGGTTTATTCCCGGCTCAAAAAACACAAGTCCCTAGTCAGTTACAAAAACAAAGACTCATGCCTCAATTAGATGCCGGTTCGCAGGCAGCTTTAAAGGCATTGAATAAACAAAACGAAGAAGTATTCAACGCAACTATTAAATTAATTGATTCGGTTGCGCCTCAGTCAGTATCAGGTGAAGCGCCAGGTAAGCTAATGACAGCAGCCATGAGAGTAATAAAGGCACAAAAACTAGTTAGAAAAGAGGCGGCTCAATTCGGGGTGGTAGTAAAAGCGGCAGATGAAGCGGGAGTTATTGTTGATATAACGCCTATTAAATCTCAAATAGAAGCACTTTTTGATATCTCCGTTCAATCGGGAGAGTTAGAGCGCACCATGATTAGAATGAATAAATTTCTAACTCCTAGAAAAGGGAAGGATAATTTAACATTCAGCCAAGTCCAGAGCGCAAAGAAAGAAATGGATGCAATAATTAACGCTATACCAGGATCAGATAAGGCGGTAGATCCACAGGTTTTAGGTAAGGTTATTGATATTAAACAATCATTAGTTGAGCAGATGAAAATTGCATATCCGCCATTTCGTGAAGCGTCCGAAACATTTGCGCGTGAATCTGGGCCGGTTGAAGAGATACAAAGGTCATTAATTGGTCGGCTGTCTAAAACATCAGACGCTCAATTAAAAAATATTTCATCTGAGATATTCAACCCCAGAACAAGTGCTATGGATATATCTAAGGCTAGAGCGTCTATTGAAAGTATTGACCCTTATGCGTGGCGAGATATTGTAAGGAACGAGCTTGATTTTCGGGTCGGTAGTTTGGAGTCTCAAATTAAAGATGCTGGTTCTGATTCGGTTGCCAACATGCCCGCATTATTAAAGCGCAGTTTATTTGGTAATTCAAAACAAAGAGAAGTTTTGTATAGGTCATTAACTCGTGAGCAAACTAAAAACTTTCGTTATTTGGAGCGGGTTTTAGGCCGGGCGGCATCAGGTCGGGCGGCGGGCAGTCCTACAGCGTCATTTACGGAAATAATTAGAGAGTTGCGCGGTAAATTAGGGGTTCTAAAAGATATTTTTACACAGCCTTTAAGAACTATTCAAGAGACGGGTGATACCTCATTATTCAATAGAAAAGTAAAAGCATTAACTGATGTTATGTTTGATCCAAAATGGCAGCCAAGATTGAGTGAAATTAGATCATTTGATCCAAATTCCCCAGCAGCGGCAAGGGCTATGGCTCAATTAGTTGATGATTCAATATCGACTGGTTTAGATGATATGAAGGCAGACGAATGACTCAAGTATTCGATGAAGACCAGCAACACACTGATCCATTAACTAACACTCTATTAGTCGGTGGTAAAGTTTACATCGGAGACCCTGGCGTTGATCCGGTAGCTAATCCGTTAGACGTCTATGATAACCGAGAGTTTACGGGTTCTGCATTAGCACAGCCTTTAATCATTAGTTCAAACGGGCGTGTATCAAGCAAAATGTGGGTTTCTGGTAAATATTCACTAAAGATTGATGATTCTGCCGATGCTCAAAAATACCTAGAATTGCAAAATGGTTATGACACAGCGGTCGGTAATGTTCAGACATCTGGATCCATTGGTGTTAACGATATAGTAGCGACAGGCTCACCGACTCAGATAGCTTATATAGATAATACGACTTACATAGTTACGGCCCCTGAAGACAACACAGGCCCGATGACGATCAATATAGACACGATAGGAATCAAGTCGATCAGGAAAGGCCATGACCAGTTACTAGCTGCCGGTGATATCAAAGCAAGCATGAGAATAGTGCTTGTTTATAATATTTCTGATGATTGGATGGAATTGCAGTCAGGTGTTTTGGGGGGTATATTTCCTAGCGGTATTGATGTTACTGGCGCAGTAGAAATAGACGGTGATATTTTAGACTCTAACGCTAATGAAATAATATCATTAACGCCCATTGCCTCAGCAGTTAATGATATCAGTGTAACTAACGCCGCGACTGGTGATTCGCCTGTGATATCGGCAGTCGGTGATGATACCAATATAAATTTAAATTTATCAGGGAAGGGGACGGGGAACCCTTTTGTTATTAGCGGTGGTTTAAGGTTCCCCACAACTCAAATAGCATCACCAGTAACAACTACTTTAGACGATTACCAGGAGGGTACTAAAGCTATAGCAGTATCCTGCGGTACGTCAGGCACAGTTACCCTTAACTTTAATAATAATATTTACTCATATACTAAAATAGGGAGGCTCGTTTTTATCCAAGGCGCTATATTAGTTGATAGTGTCAGCTCCCCACTTGGCACATTGAGTATAACTAACTTTGAACACACATCTCAAAGTGGTGATGAAACTTCAGATTATGCGGCTATCACTATGAATGTAAGTTCTGTTGCATCTCCATTAGGTGGAGGTGTTACTGGTGTAATAGGGCCGAGTTCAACAGGGTTAATAATATTACCCAATGACACATCGCAATCGTCTTCTGATGTTGCGGCGACAATGCAAGCGGGAACACTTATATATTTTAGCGGTTGCTACACTACGGAATAATCATGGCTTCATTAATCACAGAACACCAGCAATGGTTCGATTCAACGACTGGCGAGTTACTTGTAAATGGTAATGTTTATATAGGGACTGTTGGACTAGACCCTGAAGATAATCTGATAACAATTTATTCAGATAGGGCTTTAACTACGCCTATCGCTAATCCACAAACAACAGATGCTAATGGGCAAACAACCAATAAAATATGGATTCCAGGGAAGTATTCGATAACCGTTACAAATTCCGCTGATGTCAATAAATACACTGAGTTAGATAATGGGGATATAAATCCAGACCAGGGCATCAAAGTCGCTAGTATTGCCGCGCTATTAACGGTTAATACTGTTCAGAATCAATTCGTTACGGTGTTAGGTTTTAATTCTGTCGGAGATAATGGGGGTGGGCGGTTTTATTGGAGCTCAACAACAAACAAAAACACTCATAATGGTGGTTTAATCATAAGCAACACTGTGCCTTTAACCGCGAATTTACAAGAATTTTTAGACGGTACAAATGATTCAAACCCATCAGGAACTGGATGTTGGTTAAGGATATATTCTGGCAATATTTTGTTTGAATGGTTTGGAACGGACGGGACGAGGGCTAATGACAGCATAGCTATTCGATCTGCGGTTTCAGCAGCGGCAGGCAATCCGATATCGTTATTAATTAATCGATATTTTTATGACGGAGCTACTATTGAAATATCAGCGATTCGAATTCACGGTTCAGGGATGCCTCAAGTCAATTCAGGAAAAACCGCGCTCGAAAATGGTTCGATTATTGATGGAACTTTCGCATTTATCTGCAATGACGCTGAGTTTAAGGATTTCGGGGTAGATGTGGGTTCAGGAAGCGCGGCGGCGGATGGTGACGCATTGAGAGTGTCAGCAACCACGTTAAATGCCGGTGGGCATCTTCATACGCAGAATATAGTGGGATTATGCAAGACTTCCAGCGTTGCTTATCATGCGCTTTTATTCCAAAGTTTTCTAAAGCATACCGGCGACAATCTTCACGGGATTTACGGCCTATTTGGGTTTGTTAGTAAATGTCAGAATGTTGATTTGGGCTTAATTCATACAATAGAAAATGACGAGTCAGGTGTACTGCTAAAGTCTGATACAGGGTTTGGTAGATGCGGCGATGTGTCAATACAGCGAGTTATATGTGATTGTAGCGCAGCACAAAAAAGAGGATTTCACGTACAGAGCAGTGACGCTCCTTTGCGTGATGTCCAAATCGGTATAATCAAATCAGATGGAGCAGAAGAAAATGTATTGTTGCAATGTGGCGCTAGCGGTATTGAGCTTAGAAATATAAGTATTGACACTATTTTAAGCAAAAATTCTCAGTCAAAAGATTTGGGGGTTGACTGCATCAGCGGCACTGCGTCTATATTTAATGTTAATGTCGGCAAATTAGTAACAGAAGGAACTCAAATATTTGGCATTCGGGTCATTGGAAACGGTGACACTGATGATTTAAACATCGAGTCCGCGTTTATAAATTACGCGACTGGAATAACACAAGCTGTGATGAATGATTCTTGTTTTATCGGCAACCGTACAACTAAATCAAGAATAGGTGATTTAACTATATTATTAAACTTCACCACGGCACAAATAGGCGGCATAACATACAGTAATTTAAGTGATACAAATGTTTTAGGCTCGAGGGTTGCGACGGTTTACGGCGCTGGAATAACAAACGGGTTGAGTGAACCGTCATTAACGGGGACAGGTAATTCAGTCACTATCCCAGTCAATGTGTCCGGTGATAGTTTTAGCATTATTAGAGCTGCACCAACCGCCACAGGTGTTGAGGTAGATGAGTTTGTCGAAGCTGTCACGGGTGCTGATAATTTCGTAAAAGGGCATAGATTAGTTATATTGAATAACTCGCTATACGCGATGGATGTTCTTCACGGGCCAAGCAATGGTATTTACAATACTGCTGGAGCGACTAAAACCATCGCTCAAAATGAATCAGCAACATGGGTTCACGGCGGTTCAGATGTCTGGCATGGCGTTACTTAAAAACAGATATCACAAGAGCAGTAAGTACGATTCCCGCCACTAGCTAGACTGCCAGATTCGCAACGCTTAGAGCCTTCTCTACTAGGCCCATAATCGATATGTCCAGGCGTACCGACATTTACTATTAGGTCTTTCTTTTTATCGCTATGAACTTGAGTCTTTATAGCCTTATTGCCTTTGCGTGTTGTTTGGCGTAGTCGATACGGGTTTTAAGCTCTACCTGTGCGCGCTCATCCCATACGCTTAAAAAACTTAGAGGTTCGGACAGTAGTTCAGTGCTCGCTAGCCGATCAATAACAGCCTGAAGCCTGTCTATTTCATCTTCAAGTTCAATGATTCTGTCAATGCTCATAATAACTCCAGTTAAGTTGACCTGAAAAAATACAGTTATCAGGGATTACGTTTTACTAGGTTCTCGCCTAGCTCGATGACCGGCTTTGTCAAGACCGGCAACTTGTATCCTCTCGCTCAGACCAATGACGCGAGGGAATTCTATTTACGCAAGGTTCCAACATAAAGACATAACGCGCCGACAAATAAAGTCCAGATCAATATAATAACTAGAGCTTCATTCGGCACTATATAAACCGTACTATCGATTTTAAGTAGTAGTCCGTTCATCACACACCCGCCTCTTTCATCATTTCCCAAATAAACTCAAACCCGAAAGCGTTTGCAATCATGCGCTGGGATTTTGCGGAAGGGTTATATTTAGCGCTCTCAAGATTGCAGATGTAAGACGGTGATAACCCAGATTCTTTACTAAGCATCGTTTGAGTCCATCCTTTACTGCGGCGGGCCTTTATCAGCCAAATATCGAAACGGTTCATTTCTATCTCCTAGTCTGCAAAAAATTGTTAATCCTGGCGTTATTCGCTTCATGGTCGTGAATCAAACCGCCAGCGCGAAGCCATTGACTATTTTGCCAGTTAGTCATACGCCTTAGCTTTGCCTGCTCTGGACTAATAGGGGTACGTCTATTATGAGATAGCTTGCCTTTACGGATAAATCCATTAACCCCGTTACGTTTAAAGTAATTATCGGCTAATGCTTTCTTGCCTTTCTTCAATAGCCTGTTCAATCTGTTTTTAATGCTCATTGTTAATCCTGTTTAGTTGATACGTGAATGCTATTTAATAATTAATGACTACGTTTGCAATCATCTTTTTCGCGATAAGCTCAACCGCTAGTTTTGCATCAGCTTTTGATAATCCGCCCTTTTCAAAGCATGCTAGAGCTTCGTTATTGATCTTTTTACTATGCTTGAGATTAGCCTCGCGCCTTTCTGTTTCCTTATCATCCCTGACTTTCTGGTCGTGTTGTCGTTGTACTTCTGCGTCGATAGCTGCCTGCTTATCTAATGCGGCTTTAAATTCAGCGGCTATACGGTCGCTTTCTACACGTTCAGCTGATTCTTTAGCTTCCTGCTTTGCTATTTCTGCTTGATCAATAACCCTTTGTTCGGCTTTCCGCGTTTCTTCTTCAGCGTCCTTTATAGCCTGAGCGTTTCGGGCCTTTTCAGCTTCAGCGGCTTCGAGTGCTATTTTTTCATTACGTTCGGCCAGTTCCTTTGCTTCGATAGCTTCACGCTCAATACGGGTTTTTTCAGCAAGATCGAAAGCCTCCTTATTATCACGATCCAATTTATCGTTTAACAGTAACCCCATTTCGTGATCGTTTTCTAACTGTTCGGCTAGCTTTTTAGATGCAAGTGCGGCGGCTTCTTCAAGTAGCTTTTCTTTTTGCTTTGCTTCGTACTGTGTTAAAGGTAAACGAGTTTCATCACGTAAGGCGTCCAAAGTGTCACGGGCTAGCTTGCGCTCAGCGTTGATCGGCTTGATTTGAGCATTCAATACATCGGTCAGGGTTTTGCCCATATCGTCAAGCAAAGTTTTCGATCGGCTAACTTTCGAAGCATTGCTAGCTATTGCTTTCCGCCCTTTGTCTGTTGTGGTGTCAGGCACTTCAGTCGATATTTCTTTTTTAATCGCGTCCAGGATTGGCTGGATACCTCCCGAACTAAAAATATCAGTCGGTACTAATTGGCCTAGATTCTCAATTGTTACTATTTCTTTTGGCATTCTCTATACTCCGGTTAATCTTTCAAGTTAGGTACATGGCCTGTAATTGCATTTTTTGCCGCAAACCATTCATTCCCAGTCATTAATTTTACTTCCTTAATATCAAACATACCGCCCTTTGACGCGGCAACTCGCAATGCTCCCAATAAATCATCCGAGAAGCCCAAATAAACTTCAGCGGCGGCTAATAAATCACCATCGGCTAACCTATCTTTTAAGTCACAGATTGACGGTAAATATTCCCTGATAACCTCGTTTCTTTTAATCCATTCGTTAGTGACATCGATAACGGTCTTTACCTTACCTGTAGCGGCTCCGTCATCGTCATCGTCTTCAGATGCAGAAGCAAGGCCAAGTATCGCGTATAAAGTATAACGCTGTAGATAAGTGACTGTAGAGCCTAGAGCCTGAATAGCGTTCTTGCTTCCGCTGGTATCAGACAAGGCATTCATTGAGGTGCATTCTTGATGACCGAGCTGATGGGTAGCGTAGCAAGCAACATCAATCAATCCTTCTGTTTGTTCAATTTTCCAGTTATACGACAACCCATGATTTGATAAAGGTTCTTTTATCAGTCTTATCGTATGGGCTAAAGTCGCATACTTGCTGTTGTGACCTTTTGCGTTTTTGTCGATTTCTGGGCAATCAGCCCTAAACCCAGTCATAGCGCTAGCAAATGCTTTTCTAGCTTCGTTAGCCTCCCAATTTTGCTGTAGAGCCATTAACTTTTCAAGTCGGTCTAAGTCTGCACCCTGCTCAACAGCAAGCTGTAAGAGCGTTGCGGGCGTTGTAGGTGCTACTGGCTTTAATTCGGTTGGTTCAATTTGTGCTAATTCTGACATTTAATAATCTCCTTTTCAGGTTGTTGGTTAACTCGCCTTGCCGCTAAATTCGACCGATCAAAGTTATTGATGAACTTCAACCATGCAGGTGAACGTGCGCGTATTTCGGCGGATGTGAATATTTTGGAATAGCTTGTTTTCACAAATTACACCTTTCAGCCGCAAATTTAATAGCATCGTCAAACCGCATGTTTAATTCAGTTCGCGCGAAATATACCAGGGCTGTGAAGCTCATTCGATAACCTCGATAAATTTAATAAAATTAGCATCAACACCATCTCCCAATTCCTGTGCTGCCGCTGATATGCTTTCGTACTGATAAACTCCTAGTCCGGTAAAATGCTCAATTACATAAATCTCTCTAGCCTCCGCCTTGACCTTCTCAGCTTCAACACGTTTGTACAATGTAATAGCATCACTACAATAATTTTTTGGTGAGCAAACTTTACACTCTTGAAACCTACCGCCAAGAAAACAACCGGTAAACTCTGTTTGGGCGGGTCTTACTCTGTAAATCTTCCGATAAAAATCCCACATTTCATTTTTAGTAATGCTGAACGAGTCGTCAATATCATCAATAACGATACACTCAATAACCGCCCCATCATCAGCAGCTAATACAACAGCGGCTATCTCTTTGTTTGTCATGCGTTCCATATCTAATCCTCTTTTAAAAGTTCAACTGTGAACATCGATTCAGGGTTTAACATAACTTGCCGCAATCTAGCCCATGCAACAGTTTCAGACACGTATGACAATGGTTTATTTTTATTGTCAGTCACCCATTCACCATCGCATTTAACGCCGACAGTGTTCATGTTTTATGATCAAGTGATAATAAATTAGCCTTTGCTTTTTTGAGCGAATCAAGTTGGAATTGAAATTCCGCGCGCAATTTATTTTCTGCTTCGTTGATGTTAATGAGCGCTAGTTCTCTACATTCGGACACTAAATCATCGTTAATATCTACGTTCACAGCTCCTACGTGAATGTATTTCATTCTAGTAATATTAAATTCGTGGTCGGCTTCTATACCCGCATGAAAGCAGTTCATATATGCGCCCGACATAAATCTCTGTACATTATGTATGTAAATATTTAGTTTCATTCTAAAATCCTCTATTGTTATCGTAAAAATCATCATGCAAGTCAGCGCAACGGTCAGCATAAGCATCTTTAAATCCGAGTTGTACGAGCCGTTCTATTTCTGACTCATGTACTAACTCGACAATTTCGCGGCCTTCGAACATAATTGAAAATACTGTCAATTCATCATCTTCGGCTGGTTCCCAATATGTCTGAGCTTGACCAGCGCTATAGTCGAAAAAGACCTCAACATCTAGCTCTACTTCTTCTTCACCTAGATAAACCTGACAATACATTATTTAAACCCAGTCGGTTTTGCCGGTGAATTTTTAATAATATTCTTGATAATAGGCTTCCATACTTTCCACCAATCTAACGCGCCGGTCTCCATTTCATTAATGGTTTCGTCGTCGAATTCCCACCAATCTTTGATATCGTGACTCTCGCAGCCGATCTGCATTACCTTGTCGGTGTAACTGATGTCGTATGTATCAATTTGAAGAGATTTGATTTCTGATCTATTGCCTATTACTGATTCAATTCTAATGTTTGATAGATCGGAACCGCGAAGATCGGAATAGCTAAGATCGGAACCGTTAAGATCGGAATAGCTAAGATCGGAACCGCGAAGATCGGAATAGCTAAGATCGGAATAGCTAAGATCGGAACCGTTAAGATCGGAATAGCTAAGATCGGAACCGCGAAGATCGGAACCGCGAAGATTGGAACCGTTAAGATCGGAATAGCTAAGATCGGAACCGCGAAGATTGGCCCTTTCTCCGCCGTCATCGTTCAGCCATAACTTGTGATTTTCTAAAATTAAATTTAATTCAGTTTTATTCATTTGTTTATCCCCTTTATTATTTCTGATATTTCTTTTGGGTAATGATCAGAGGCTATCTCTTGCGCTAGAGATTGGAATTTATCTTTGCATTCCTTTATTTTGGATAATGCCCCATTCGCAACAACCTTATTTATGATCTGCTTTCTAATTTCGTTAGTTAATCGTGCCATGTTCGGCCCTCGTTTCTTATTTAATGTCCAGCTAATATACACGCTGTAAATTTAAATACAATATATATTGTAATTATTTAATACATGCTGTAAATTGCGAGAATGATAAATTCTGAATTTAATAAGTTTATAAAACGAGCTGGCGGCGATAAGAACGCTGCCTCTATATTAGGTTGCTCTCAAGGCATGATTAGCCATATGAGAGTCGGCAGGCGCGAGATTAATAAGGCTTATGCAAAAACAATCTGGCTAAAGTTTCCGCGTATTAATAGACTTAAATTGCTTTACCCAGAAACTACAGATATAAAACCACTTGGAGAAAAGGCATGAATTACGAAATAGCTTTATATGATTTTAAACCCGATGGGCCTTGTGTCCTGATTAGATTTAAGGGTTAATTATGAGCAAAAAATACTATAAATGTATATCAAGAAATGGATCTATATCAGAAGGTAATTACCCGTCATTAAGGCGGCTAATAGGCCGGTTATTTTTTGGTGAAAAATTCACCGTGATTGGTGACTGGATAGAGTTTTCAAATTAATTGAGTTATCCGCGAAAATATCCCTCCTTGTGTTTTCGTGGACATTGTGCCGGTCTTCGGGCCGGTTCTTTTTTATAGAATATTTTGATTGTGGCTGTAGCTCAGAATTTGCTTAGAGCGCTGGACTGTGTGCCGGAGGTCGTGGGTTAGAGTCCTGCCAGCCACATTCAAATTATTTTAACAACTGGATAGAGAAATGGAATCAACTTCAACTAATCAAGATAAACCGTTCACAATGGATATGTTGCTAGAAGCTCAAACATTGCTTAAAGCGTTAACGCCAAAAGGCGCGCCGGATAACTTAAACGTAATTTTTGGGCAGACTGGGTTAAGAATAATTAAAAATAAACTAATGCCTAATAACACAGTTATTGTGAGCAACGATTTATTTGATGTTCTATTCAGCGCATCAAAAAAAGAGGATAAATAATGAAACACAGTAAACCTATCGAAAAAGTAAGTAATCGCGGCTGGATCTGGATTTGGATATTAATCGGCTGTTCTGTATTTTGGTACAGCGTTATTCAGGTTTTTAATTG
>Ga0222691_1000545_pt1 | contig 12840 bp, 12 predicted proteins | sample AntAcemetage1237_FD_179839 | JGI IMG/M metagenome (GOLD analysis project Ga0222691, IMG submission 179839) | Saline water microbial communities from Ace Lake, Antarctica - #1237 | ecosystem: Environmental > Aquatic > Non-marine Saline and Alkaline > Saline | place: Antarctica: Ace Lake... | reverse complement strand
CCGCTTCCTACGCCGCCGACGCCGCCCGCGCCGCCAACGCCGCCGCCGACGCCGCCGACGCCGCCGCCCGCGCCGCCAACGCCGCCAACGCCGCCAGCGCCGATTGGGAGGGCGCCCTAACCATGCTCGATGGTGTGTTGGCGATTGGCCCGCAGTCTGCGGGTTTCTCTGCCGACACAGAGGCGCGCGTTGCTGCTTATAGGGAACGGGTGGCGGTATGACCGACATCAACCAAGCAGGGCTGGAAGCGGCGCAACTAGCTATAGCTAAATGTACGGCGGTTGGGCGCACCACCCTAGAAGACCACGCCTATGAAGCCGTCACCGCATATCTAGAAGCCACAAAGGGTGAGGAAGACACACCACAAGCCACAGACGATGATCTGGTGGAGCGATTAGAGTTTGTCCGCGAGTTGCTGGCGAGCTTGGCATACCTATCGTATGCAGATGACGTGAAAGCAGCAGCCGCCCGCATCGAACAGCTTGAGGCCAACCGGGCGCAGGGCGAGGCTATATGCAGTGAGATTATGCCGGTTTGGGTGTGCGCCGATAGTATGACGATAGACGGGCTGGACGCGGCGGCTGATATGGTATTCACTTGTCCTCCATACGCAGACTTGGAGGTTTATAGCGATGACCCAAAAGATATATCAACAATGCCATATGATCGGTTCATTGAAGCATATTCAGCGATCATCGAAAAGACATGTGGCAAGCTTAAGGCAGACAGGTTCGCCGTGGTCGTTGTGGGCGAAGTCCGAAACAAAAAGGGCGGCTACTACAACTTCGTCGGAGACACTATCCAAGCGTTCAAAAATGCAGGGATGACATACTACAACGAGATGATTCTGATTACGGCGGCTGGAAGCCTTCCGATCCGCGTCGGTGGGCAATTCAACGCCAGCCGCAAGATCGGCAAGACGCATCAGAACGTGCTAGTGTTTGTCAAGGGTGACGGCAAGAAGGCCACGAAGGCGTGCGGTCACGTGGATATCAAGACGGAACTACCAGAGGACAGCGGGGAAGCTTTTTCCCCCAATATGAGAAATGGCGCGTAAAGCAACAGGAAAAGCCAACGGACGGCCTGCGTTCAAGCCGACTGATGACGACCGCAAAACGGTTGAACTCATGTGCGCTGTTGGCATACCGCACGAAGGTATCGCGCTGTGCATTCAGGATGGGATTGACGACAAGACACTGCGTAAGCATTTCAGGGTTGAACTGACAACATCCAAGATCAGGGCTGATGCCAAGGTGGCGGGTTCGCTGTTCCAGCAGGCCATCGCAGGCAACGTGAACGCGCAGAAATGGTGGACCGCATCACGCATGGGCTGGAAGGAAACCAGCGTGCAAGAGCATCAAGGCAAGGACGGCACTCCGCTTGTCCTGTGGGGTGGCAATGCAAAAGAGTAAGCCAGCCTATATTGTGGGGCGCGCGTCGGATGTGTTCGACGATTTCATGCAACCATCGCGCTACAAGGCACTATTCGGCGGCAGGGGATCGGCAAAAAGTCACTTCTTTGCAGAGGCTATGATTGCCAACGCGGCGGAAAACAGCGGGTTCCGTGCGGCCTGTATCCGTGAGGTCCAGAAGACCTTGAAGGAATCGGCTAAGCGGCTGCTGGAAGACAAGATAGCCGAAATGGGCTATTCGGACAGGTTCCGCATCCTGAATGACCAGATTATATGCCCCGGCAACGGTGTGATTATCTTCCAGGGTATGCAAGACCACACCGCCGAATCTATAAAAAGTCTCGAAGGATTTCAGATTGCGTGGGTTGAGGAATCACAAACATTATCCTCTCGCTCCCTTGAGTTACTTCGACCCACGATCCGCGCGGCCGGCTCTGAATTGTGGTTCTCATGGAACCCGCGCAACAGGGCTGACGCTGTTGATGCGTTCTTCCGGGGACCGATGCCGCCAGAAGACGCCATCATTCGAGAGATCAACTTCACCGATAACAAGCTGTTTCCCGCCGAACTGGAAGCCGACAGGCTGCACGACCATAAGGCCAACCCGGATCGTTACGCCCATATATGGCTTGGGGACTACGAGCCCGAGGCGTTGGGTGCCATCTGGACGCGACAGGTCATTGAGGCCAACAGGGTTGTTGAACCGCCAGCTATCGAACGCATCCTGGTGGGCATTGACCCCGCCGTTACCGACACAGCCGTATCTGATGAACATGGTGTGTCTGTCTGTGCGCTTGGTTCGGACGGTCACGGCTATGTGCTGGAAGACGCCAGTCTCAAAGGCGGGCCGGTCCAATGGGCGCAGCGGGCGCTGGCGATGTACGACAAGTATGAGGCAGACGCCATCGTTGTAGAGATTAATCAGGGCGGCGATATGGTTAAGCACACCATTGAGAGCCAGGGCCGGGGCGCACGGATCATTGAGGTTCGCGCCACACGCGGCAAGCATGTTCGCGCCGAGCCAATTTCTGCGCTATACTCCACCAATCGCATTCACCACGTTGGATCAATGCCAGAAATGGAAGATCAGTTGTGCAAGTTCACCTCGTCTGGCTATGAGGGGTCCGACAGCCCAGACAGGGCCGAAGCAATGATATGGTGCATGACCGAACTATTCCCCGGAATTACGCGGGTGAAGTCCAAGGAAGAAACATTTACGCACGTTGGGGGCGGTTCAGCATGGATGGGATGACCGAAGACAAGCGCCGCCTACGAATGGCCCGCTTTGCAATGCACAAGAACGCGGTACACAAATACGCCCGCCGCATGGCCCTTGAGGACATGAGCGAAGACGAAGCGCGGATGCACTATGCCGAAACGATGAAGAACTACGACCAGATCATCGAACTTGCGGCAGATGACCCATTGAGGCTTGACGCCGCCGAGGAAGATATGGCAGCGGGTTTCGCATTGCCGCAGGACATTGGATAGTCTATAAATAGTCCGATTAAGCCCGCCGTGAGGCGCGCACCCCATTGATGGATGAATACATGGCAAAGCGCGGCACCGAAGATGACCTGATGAAGGACGCGCTTGACCGCTTCCAGGAGAGCCAAGAGGCGTCAGACTTCAATCGGGAGAACTACTACGAAGACGTGAAATTCGCGCGCTTGGCAGATCAGTGGCCCGACAAGGTCAGAGCGCAGCGTGAGCAGGAAGGCCGCCCGGCTCTGGTTATCAACCGTTTGCCGTCCCTTATCCGCTCTGTTGTGAACGAAGCCCGCCAAGGCCGACCGGCCATCAAGGTTTCCCCTGTTGACAGCAACGCCGACGAAGACACCGCAGAGGTAATCAGCGGCCTTATCAAGAACATCGAACGTCAGTCCGTAGCCAGCGTGGCTTATGACACCGCGATTGACCATGCCGTGACAGGCGGGTTCGGGTTCTTCCGGATTGATATTGACTATGCCCACGACGAGACATTCGAGTTAGAGGCGCGCATCAAGCGCATTGCCAACCCGCTGTCTGTTCACTGGGACACGTCCAGCACCTCGTTTGATGCGTCGGATTGGGAGTTTGCCTTTATTAGCGACATGTTGAGCAAGGACGAGTTCAAGGCGCGCTACCCAGAAGCCTCGCTTGTTCCGTTCGATGGCGACAGCCGCGACGAGAACAGCGAACTATGGATGCACGAAGACCAGATTCGCGTGGCCGAATGGTTCCAGCGTGTGAAGAAAGAAACCAATCTTCTTGAGGTTAGCTTCCCCAACGCGCAGACAGGTGAACCCGAGTTGCGCGCCATCCGTGAAGAAAGCCTGCCCAACATGGCGCGGCAATTCTTCGGCGCTGGCGAAATGGACATTGATGGGCTGAAGGACACGGACTTGGTTGAGGGCTTTATGGCTGTGTCCGGTGTTCAGGTTCTCCGTGAGCGCATGGTTGATGGCTATGATGTAAAGCGCCGGATTATCGACGGCGTTGAGGTTCTGGAAGAAGAAGATTGGCCGGGCCAGCGCATTCCTGTCTGCCCGGTTTGGGGTGATGAAGTCTATATCGACGGGCGGCGTCACTTCCGCAGCCTGATTCGCGATGCCAAAGACCCGCAGATGATGTTCAACTTCTGGCGTTCAGCGACGACCGAACTTGTGGCACTCGCGCCGAAGGCTCCGTGGGTTGGTCCGAAGGGCTTTGTCCCCAAGGGGCAAGAGGGCAAGTGGGCAAGCGCGAACGCACGCAGCCACGCATTCCTTGAGTATGACGGTTCCACGCCACCGCAGCGCCAGGCGTTCGCAGGCGTTCCGTCCGGGGCGATAAATGAAGCCACGATGGCCGCAAACGACCTGAGCGACATTACAGGCATTTACCCGTCAGCCATTGGCGCACGGTCGAACGAAACCAGCGGCAAGGCCATCATGGCGCGAGAACGTCAGGGCGACGTGTCGAACTTCCATTTCATCGACAACCTCAACCGCGCCATCACATACGCGGGCAAGATTCTGGTGGAGATTATGCCAGCCGTTTACAGCCCGAAAGAAGCCATCCGCATCTTGGGTGAAGACGACGCGGCGAAGATTGTCCAACTGACGATGGAGGACGGCGGCAGTAACCAGGCGGGACTGAACGGGCAGAAGCGGCTTTATAACCTGACTGTCGGCAAGTACGATGTGGACGTGAAGACCGGGCCATCCTTTGCCACGCAGCGCGAGGAAACCCGCGAGACGCTAATTGAGATCATGCGACAGGTTCCAGACGCGGCGGCGTTCGTTGGCGACGTTCTGCTTGACCACATGGACTTTGTTGGTGCCGACAAGGTTGCCAAGCGCCTCAAGTCCCTGTTGCCACCAGAGGTTCGCCAAGCCGAAGACGCAGAGGAAAACAGCGACAACCCAGAAATGGCGGCGATGCAGCAGCAGTTGCAGGCCAAAGACCAGCAGATGCAACAGGCACAGCAAGCGGTAATGGCTGAGATTGAGAAGCTGCAGGCCGAGAACGAGGCTATCAAGCAGTCTAAACAGGCTGACATGATGAAGGCGCAAGCCGATACGCAAGCCAAGATGCGTGAACTTGACTTGAAAGAACGCGAACTGGTGTTGAAAGAGAACGAGGCCCAGAAGCCCGCCGACAACCTTAGGATTGCGGCAGACGTTGAAATGCAGCGCGAGCGCATGGCGTTCGATGCCGAACAGGCTGAGAAGGACCGCGAACTGGAAATCATCAAGCTGGTCATGGCGAAAGAAGGCGACGGCATGGACGCGGACAGCGCACGGGACGAAGCAGAACGCGAGGCGAGTCAGATATTCTTCCAGCGTGACGAAATGGGCAACATTATCAGCGCGACCAAGATGGACGTGGAAGGCGAAATCCAGTAATGCCAATGAATGACATGCTAGGCGGTGCGCCCAAGGGGCGTGGACGCGGCACGTCTACCAACGGTGCGTCAATGGTGGACTTCATCAAGCGCGCCTGGAACAGCAACCCGCTGGAATCTGCGCGGACATACCTGAACAACCCGGACCCCGAGGGATACCAGCGCGCCAACGTGCTGCCCTATGCGACGAATGCGGACGGCGGTACAGAGTGGGCAGTCCCGTCGATGGGCCGCGACATTATGCGTGAGGGATTGGCTGGCCTTGAGGCTCCCAAGCGTGTGTTTGATGGCGAAGTTACCCCGGAGCAGGGCGCGTTTGATACGGCGCTTGCCACGATGGGCGCGGGCCTTGTTGGCGGTCGATATGTGCCGAAGGGCGCACTAACCGCGAACGTCTGGCAGGGCGGGCCGCACAAGTACGGGCCGGAAGGTGCCGCGAAGTCTCTGGATCACATTGGCAAGGGCGAAGGCGCACAGGCTTACGGGTGGGGCCGGTATGATGCGGGAAGCGAGGCCGTTGGCAGACAGTACCAAGAACAGGTTTCCGGTGACTTTTGGGTGACCCCTGACGGAGAATTGTTCAACCCGACCACATTGGAACACATGAACGCCCGCTCTAGAATAGGGCGCAATCCTGATATTGACGCCGAACTACCAGAACTTCGCGAGATTGCCAAAAGGCAAGACGGGACCGACGCTGGCGCGATGATGCAGCGGGATATTGCGAAACTTGAGGCGTTGCAGAAAAAGGGCGGGCTGTCGCCATCTGACGGCAACCTCTACAAGCACGACCTCCCCGACGAAGACATAGCGCGGTATCTGGACTGGGATAAGCCGCTGAGTGAGCAGCCGGAGAGTGTGCGGGCGGCGGTGCAAGGCTTGGTGGACACCAACCCAAGCGAAAACATGAGCAAAATGTTTTCGCTTAATGGGCAATTGCGTGGCGATGTTCCGGGTGAAAGCCTCTTAAGGACGCTCGAAAAAGTTACGGGGTCCAAACAAGCCGCATCCGAAGCCCTTGGCGAAGCTGGCATCCCCGGCCTGAAATACCTCGACGGAATGAGTCGCGGCGCTGGCGAAGGAACCCGCAACTACGTCACATGGGACCAAGACGTGCTTGACCGCATGAAGCTGCTTGAGCGCAACGGCGAGGATATGACCCTCGCAATGGGCGGTTCCCCCGAGGCATACGCAATGACGAACATGCTAGGCGGCAACCAGCAGCCGCAGCAGGGCATGACCCAAGGGCAGATGGCCCGCTGGCTTGCTGACCCGAGGAATATGTAATGGCTGAACCATTGCCATGCGAATGATTGATTAGGGTGTTATGTTAGCAACAATGTGTTATAAGTAACAGAGTTTTTGAAATTAAAGGCCCGCCGTGATGGCGCGCTGTTCCCACGCCGAAAGGCAAGAAGGAGATTTTTACAGTGAGCGACACAAACCACGACGTAGTTCCGCAGGAAAGCGTTGTCGATTTGCCTTCCACCCATGAGGCACTGGAGCCGCAAGCCGAACTGGAAGAAATTCCAGAGGAAGCCGAAGCCCCTGAACCTGATGCAGAGGAAGAACCTGTTTCGCTAGACGGTCCTGAAGCCGATCCAGAAGCGCCCGAGGAAGACGTATCCGAGGACGACGAAGGGGAAGCCGAAGAAGATTCCAAGGAAACTGCCGAAGTCATTGAATTTGATTTTGGCGGGAACAAACTTGAGGTCAAGGCAGGCGAAGTACCGCCCGAACTGGCTGAAAAGATTGACACCTTCTCCAAGGAAATCTGGGCCGACTATACGAAAAAGTCGCAAGCCAATGCTGAATCAGCCAAAAGTCTTGGTGCCAGAGCCGCCGCCCTGGACAACATCGAGACGCTAACGGGCGAGGCATTGGATGTCTTTTCGAGAGGCAAAGGCATCAAAGCAGAAATTGAGCAACTTTCGGCAGTTAACATGCAAGCACTGTGGCAGTCCGACCCGGACAGGGCGCGGATGCTTTCAGACACGCTGTCAGCAAAGCAGGCTGAATTACACGGCATCATCGAATCCGTTGACCAGTACGAGCAGAACATTAGCAGCGCACGACAAGGCGAACTTGAGCGGCGCGCTGCCGAAGGGAAGCAAGTTCTGGATCGCAAGTATAAGGGCTTTTCAAGTGATGTAGCCCCGAAACTTGAGGCGTATGCAGTTGAGCAAGGCATCCCGGAGGCCGAAGCAAAAACTTGGGCTTCCTCTCCTGTCGTTGCTGAATTTGCCTACAAGGCGATGCTCTACGATCAGATGCAGAAGGCGAAGACGCCGAAAGAAGCACCCAAGACGGCCAAGCCGGTCAGCGCCATGAAGAACAAGGGTGGCAGCCGGACTTCATCAAATCCGAACAATATGTCTTTTTCGGAACTGGGCAAGGTCTTGGGTATCTCATAACTCAATTTCTAAGGAGGCCACACGATGGCTACAAACGTTACACTTACTGCTGATATTATCGCCAAGGCGGCGGTTATGCAGTTGGACAACAATCTTGTCATGGGCAAGAAGGTTTTCCGTGGATATGAATCCGAGTTCTCGAAGAACGTCAACGGCTATGAGGTTGGATCGTCCATCACCATTCGCCGCCCGATGGACTTCACGGTGCGTGATGGCGCAACGATGAGCGTGCAGGACGTGACCGAAGGCACAACCACGCTGTCTGTTGACCAGCGTAAGGGTGTTGACTTCTCGTTCACGTCTCAGGATTTGACCCTCAACATCGGCCAGTTGTCCGACCGGGTTATTAAGCCCGCGATGATCCAGCTTGCCAACCAGATCGACACCGATCTGATGGCCCTTTACAAGGATGTCCCCAACTGGGTCGGCACTCCGGGCCAGACGATCAACTCGAATCAGGACTTCTCCAAAGGACCGGAGCGGCTTGATGAGTTGGCAATCCCGATGGATGGCCGTTGTGCCGTTCTCGCGCCTGCCGATCACTGGGGGCTTGTCGGCGCTCAGACCAACCTTCTCAATGACCGTCTGGTAGGCGATGCCTACAAGAATGGTTCTCTTGGGATGATTGGTGGTGTTGACACCTACATGAGCCAGAATGTGCCGTCGCACACTGTTGGCGCTGATGTGGGCGGCACGGTCAACCAGGCAGTCAGCGCGGCGACCGTCACTTACACGTCCGTCAAGGACACCAACCAGCAGACAATCACGGTCGCAAGTCTAGACCTGAATGCCGGTGACGTGTTCACTGTTGCTGACGTGTACGAAGTCAACCCGGTCACGAAAGCCTCCACGGGTACGCTCAAGCAGTTTACCTGCGTTTCTTACGCAGCTAACAGCCTGGTCTTCTCCCCGGCTATCGTTTGGACGGGCGCTTTCCAGACTGCCGCAATCACGTCTGGCGTGACGGACTTGAACGCCAAGGCCATCACGGGCGTCGGCACCGCAGCCACGGCATACCGTCAGAACATGATCTTCCGCAAAGACGCCTTTGCGTTGGTCACTGTTCCGCTGGCATCGCCTCCGGGTGCAGTTGACGTTTCGCGTCAGTCATACAAGGGCATGAACATTCGCGTCATCCCTGTCTATGATGGCACGAATGACGTGTCCAAATGGCGTCTTGACGTTCTCTACGGTGTGAAGGCCGTCGATCCGCGTCAGGCCGTTCGTATCTCTGGCACAGCCTAAAGGAGGGTTGAAAAATGGCCGCAACTTCAAATAGTACCGCCAGCACCGAATATGTCGGTGATGGTAACTCAGTCGGAACCTGCGTCGGGCAGTCTGGTGAAAAGATTGGCTTTTACGGTCTTGCCGTTCCGATTGAAAAGCAGACCGTCACTTCGGTCGGCACCACAACCGCCACGACGACTCTCAACGAGACTCGTATTGGTCGGTTGGAAACCGCACTGGCCGCAACTGGCCTGATTGCGATGTCCTAAGTGTTTGGGGGAGGCCAGCGCCTCCCCCACTCCCTTCATTTTCTGCGAGGTAATATGTCGCGTCTTTTCATTGATGATGGGTTCCCGGCAGAGGGCGGTGACAAGGTTATGCTTGCCACCCCTGTCTACCAAGACCCCGACGCCAGCTACACATTCGCAATGTCGAAAAGCCGTGAGGCTTTGCACAAGGTCGGCATTCGGTCGGCCTTTGTTTTGTTTTCCGGGAATTGCCATGTGGACGATTCCAGAAACAAGATTGTTTCCGAGTTTCTTAATTCCGATTGCACGTCGCTGGTTTTCATCGACGCCGATGTTTCGTGGGATGAGCGCGACCTTGTTGAGTTGTGCCAGCATGAATTGCCGGTAGTTGGTGGCGTTTACGGTTTCCGCCGCGACGGCACAGACGATGCGATGCCGTTCCAATCAAAGAGCGGCGCAATGGTCGAAGATGGGCTGATTGAAGTCTTGGGCTTGCCAACCGGGTTCATGAAAATTCGGCGCGATGTGCTTGAAGAAATTGTTTTGAAAAGTGAAAATTTCCGAACTAAAAAAGATTCCCTGCCGCTGGTGTTTGAGCGCACGATTGTCGATGGTCTGCGTTGGGGCGGAGATCTGAACTTCTGCCGCAAGGTGCGCGAGTGCGGACATGCCATTTACGGCTGCACCGAGTTTCGTCTAGGCCACACGGGCGCACATGAATCGCATGACAGCCTTGGGGCGTTCATACGGCGGCAGAACGATATTACCATTCCAGTAGTCGCGGACAAGATTAGACGCGGCGTGGACCGCCCAGAGGACTTGATGGAGGCCATTGAGTTCATTGCAAACCCGTGGGGCGCTTGCCTTGAGGTTATGATGGTGGCCGTGGCGGCTGCGCGTCAGGCAGACGGTCCAATCATCGAATCCGGCAGCGGGTTGACGACTATCTTTATGGCAGCGGCAACCGAACACATCGTTTATTGCATCGAACACGATAAGACCTATGCCGAGAAGATGAAGGAAATGGCTCTAGCGTCGGGCGTCGGTAACATTATGATTATCCACGCCGAGATTAAAGACGGCTGGTATGACCTTGAGGGGCTGGAACTGCCCGCGCGTTTTTCTGTTGGCTTAAACGATGGACCGCCACGCGCTCTAGGCGACCGGATGAAGTTCTTTGATTTTCTGTCAGACCGCATTGATTTGATTGTGGCAGACGACGCCGACGAAGCGGCCTATGCCGAGAAGATGAGAAATTGGGCGGGGCGCAATAATCGGGATATTATTTTCCCAGATTTTCGGTCTGCTATCATAAAGGAGAGAGCAGCATGAGCATGGTACAGATTTTCAATATTGACGGTGACGTAGTTTCAGAGGCTTGGATTGGCGATGATTCACCAATGCCTGACGGCTGGCACCGGGATGTCAACAGCGCCATGAAAGCCAACGCTGCCAAACCCAAGCCAGCCAAAGCCGCCGCCAAGGGTAAAGGTAAATCCAAGGCTGTTGAGGTTGAGGTTGAGGCCGAATCCGAAGGCGAGGAATAGCCAGTGAGCCTCCTGACAATCTGCAACGGGATTGCGGACACAACCTCCGGCCCGCGACCGGCGACAATTATAAGCAACACCAACCCGGAGGCGCAATCCTATCTCCGGGCCGTTACCCGTGTTGGCTTGCGATTGATGAAGGTCTACCCGTGGAATATTCTGCGAAAGGAAAACACCTTCACCGCGCCCGGAACTGAAATCCTTGTGGCTGCGGCTTCGATGCCGACCGACTTTGACAGGTTCATCCCGGAGACTTTCTGGAACCGCAGCACGACCGTTTTACTGTCTGGACCCGTACCCGCCTCTCGGTGGCAGTCTCTCAAGGCTGAAACATATGTAGGCGATAACACGATATTCACGTATCGCGGCGGCGACATTCTGGCTATTCCGACAGTCGGCACCGACAGCATGGTGTTTGAATATGTCTCGAATCAGTACATTGAAAGCAGCGGCGGCAGCGCGCAGTCAACCTGGCAGGCCGACGAGGATGTTTCCATTCTCGACGAGGAACTTCTTACCCTCGCGGCTACCTATATTTGGCTTTCTTCCGAGGGCTTGCCTGCTGGTGATGCGTTTGGCGCGTTCAAGGAGTATTTTGACACGCTGCAAGACAACGAGAACGCAACTGAAAACATTGCCGTCACGGGCGATATATTTGCGAATGATGCGCGGCACTGGAACGGAGCGCCTGTCGCGTCTCGCACTGTTTCCGTAGGGTATTAGGATGGCGACAAGCACCGCATTGCCGCCGCCTGTTGGCGGGTGGGATGGCCGGGAGAGTTTGGCGGATATGCCAGAGGATCACGCGGTCAAGATGGAGAATTGGTTTCCGTCTACCGATACGGTTGACGTGCGGCGCGGCCACACTAGCCACGCGACAGGGATGAGTGGCAACGTCGAGACACTGGTTGAATATGTCCCACTAAGCGGCGTGGGCGAATTGTTCGCGGCCAACGGCGGCGCAATTTACGATGTGAGTTCTTCCGGGGCTGTCGGTGCTGCGGTTTCCAGTGGTCACACGAACGACCGCTGGCAGTATGCGAATATTGGCACGGCGGCGGGGCAGTTTGTTCGGCTGGTAAACGGCGCAGACACGCCCTTGCTTTACAACGGTTCGACATGGGCAACCACGGCCATCACTGGCCCGACAGCGGCCAACCTTGTTTGGATTAACGTCCACCAGAAGCGCATGTGGGTGGGTGAGGTCAACAGCCTGTCGGCTTGGTATTTGCCGGTAAATTCAGTCAGTGGCGCGGCCACGGAGTTTCCCCTTGCTGGCGTGTTCAAAATGGGCGGCTATATCATGGCGATGGGGACGTGGACACGCGACAGCGGCGATGGCATGGATGATGTGGCGGTGTTTGTCACGTCCGAAGGTGAAGTCGCGGTTTATCAGGGAATCGACCCGTCCGCTGCGGCAACATGGGCATTGATTGGCGTTTTCCGCATTGGTGAGCCGCTTGGGCGTCGGTGCATGACAAAGGCTGGCTCTGATCTCATTGTAATGACGCAGGACGGCTTTGTACCGCTGACACGCATCCTTACGACAGATCGCAGCCAGAGCCGCATGGTGGCGCTCTCCGACCAGATCAGCAAGCCCGTGAATGACGTGGTGCGAATATATAAGTCTAGCTTTGGCTGGCAACCGATTGTCTACCCGAAAGGCACCTATTTGCTGTTCAACGTGCCGATTACGGCATCAACAGAACAATTTGTGTTCAACACAATCACGGGCGCTCCGTGCAAGTTCACCGGGCAAGATTCTCTCTGTTGGGGATTGTTGGATGATGCGCTGTATTTCGGCGGCAAGGACGGCGTGGTTTATCTGGCCGACAACGGCACCAGTGATAACGGCAGAAACATCGCAGCCGATTGCATCCAGGCGTTCAGTTATTTCGGAAGCCCGCAGATGCGTAAAATGTTCAAGCTGGTTGAGGCTATCTTCCAGAGTGAAGGCAACCCCAACGCGGCGATTGATTGGAACGTGGATTTCAACCTCCTGAATCCAACCAGCACCGCCGAGGCATCACCAACGAACGCCGCACGGTGGGGCATTTCACGGTGGGGCATCGGGACGTGGGGCAGCGCCGGGCAAATCTACAAAGGGTGGCGCAAGGTTCGCGG
>Ga0222691_1000542_pt1 | contig 12891 bp, 19 predicted proteins | sample AntAcemetage1237_FD_179839 | JGI IMG/M metagenome (GOLD analysis project Ga0222691, IMG submission 179839) | Saline water microbial communities from Ace Lake, Antarctica - #1237 | ecosystem: Environmental > Aquatic > Non-marine Saline and Alkaline > Saline | place: Antarctica: Ace Lake... | reverse complement strand
ATCGCAGTCGGGGGGTTTATGTACGTATCAGAGATGAAGACAGATATTGAAGTGCTGAAGTCTCAGGAGACGGTGAGCAAAGATTTCATTCAAGAGATCAGGGCAGACATTAAAGAGATTCGGCGGTTGCTGGTGAATAAATGAGCGATGAGCAATTGATCCTGATGTCCCAGCTTGATGACTGTCTCGTTGCAAAAACATTTGTACATCTTGGCTGGCGCAAGACCGGCTTTCCTGTGATGTGGACATACTGATGCGCGCCAAGATATCAGGAGATTAGGTAATGGCATTAGACCCGGTAACAGCAGGTATCGGACTCGTTGACACGTTTATCAACAAGTTCGTCGGTGACAAAGATTTAGCCGCAAAACTTATGGCAGAGGCAAGAAGCCAGGAGTTCAGCGGTGAATTGTCATTATTGATGGGTCAGATGAAAATCAACAAGGTTGAGGCTGCACACAAAAGCATATTTGTGGCTGGCGCTAGACCTGCGATACTCTGGATCTGCGGCATAGGATTAGGGTACAACACGATTGTACATCCAATTCTTGATATCTGGCTAGAGATGCCAGTGGTCGACCCAACTCTGCTGATGCCGGTTTTGACGGGCATTTTGGGCTTGGGTGGGATGCGTTCGTTCGAAAAATACAAAGGTGTTTCACGCGAGAAATGAAGGTATTAAAAATGGCGGTACTCGCGCCGATAGATCCGAGTAGCCAGAGTGTTAAAGGACAATTAGATGCTTCGGGATTATCACTACTAGCAGCCATATCGCTTGGCGAATCAGTTCTTGGTACAATAGATCCAACAAGTCAAAGCGTTAAAGGCGTTTTAGACCCCACAGGACAAACGGTTTTAGGTGCAATATGAGTATTAAGCAAGGCGAATCGAACAAAACGCTCGATGTTGATGCTGATTATGATATTAGCGGGTTTACTGACCTCACAATGAAGCTCACAGCTCCAAGCGGGGCTATTAAGACGTTTACAAACGGCGTAAGCACAAGAGTCACAGCGCCAGCTACAACCAGCGCAGATTCAATACCTGCGAATGAATACTTTCAACTTGTAACCCTGGCAACTGATCTTGATGAGGCGGGCACCTGGACGGTATGTTGTACGTATACAGACACAGGCACCACGCCAGACACAATATGGCTTACTGATGATGTAACTTTTGTTGTGGGTGCTGCATGTTAAAAAAAGAAAACATCAATACCCGATTCAATAACGCTGTTGACGATGTGGTGAATGAAGTGGCAAAAAATGACTGGAAGAAAGCAATTGAGGCAGCTAAAGAAATTGCCAACATGATCAAATCATCAGGGCTAGGCAAGCAAGCCTACTTTGCAGTGATGGAAAACATCGAAATACAGATCAAGGCGACACTTGGTATAGACGCATTCTTATCTTATCAACGCGCTATCAAGAACAAAGCGGGTCACTTATCGTCAACTGTGATAATACTGCCCGCGTAATGCCTGACTTTAGCGGCTTGCGCCTTAGTCAACCAGAGTTCAACCCTGATCAACTTGGCGGCTTTCTTTCTGTCTCTCATTTGCTTCATTCTTTCTGATGCTGTGTAGCTCATTAAATATATTCCGCTTCGTTGAAAACTGGCGCGGCCACTTTTTCAGGTCTCGGCAGAACGAGCATTTTGTAAGAGTTAAAGAAACAAGCAGGAACCCCGGTGTACGGGTCAGATCTAACTATGTTCTCCATCTTCTGCATTACTTGTCTAACCTGGTTCTCGGTCGCGCCGGTTGAATCTTGCAGGGCCTTGAATTGATCGCTAGTAATAAGATTCGAGCTTTCAAACCAACCCTGCTCAAGCGCTGTTATTGCGAGTTTGCTAATTTGTGTGTGGTAAGGGTTTAGTTCCTCTGCTTCTCTTAATACTTGAGTCTCGAAGTTGATTCTATTTGTAAGTAAGTTTTTCATGTCGTTATTCCATTGGTTTGATTAGGACGCCCGTAGGCGTTTCGGCTCATTAAGCCTCATCAGCTAATCTCTACTGCCAGCGAGCGATTGTCAGCGGCGTTGCCACCACCGGATCTAAGCTTGTCAGCTTTGGCCAGACACCAGTATCGGTCTGCAATGAATGCACCCTCCTTAGACACCAGCCCGTTGTCACGGGCCCAGAAGTTCCAAGCGAAGGATCTACCCAACCCGACAGTCACCTTAGTTGATGGGAATGTGTCGCCTTTGATCACCTCCTCCCATGTGCCGAGGTCACCGTCCCAACGGCTGTGCTTACCCACCATCGCTTTCCATTCCATCGCGAGCGCTTCCATAAATAACTCAGGGTGTGCACCGGCCAACCAAAACAATTCCCATTTTTGACTCGCTGGGCAGAACCAGCATGCAGACTTCACAGGTACTGGGAGTTGGGCACCGATGATCATCTTGATGCACTCAGGCCTTGCGATGTCCATTGTCTGCAGTGGGTAGTTATAAATGAAATCAGCATCTTCGGACTTCAGTTTTTTGCTGCGTCTAATGTCTGCTGGGCTCGCATCATATCCGATCAACTTCACGATCTTTTTGCCTGTCCGCTTGTACTCATCCCAAAGCGGGTGAACTGGTATTGGGTTGTGAGGTGCTTGACAACCTTTGAGGACGTAATCCTGAGGTGCTTGTTTCCACTTGATGCTGCAGCTCTTCATCCCAAACGCCAAACTAGGCAGCGTATCATTGTGTGTATTGTTACCAGCCAATGTGTCGTACGGCGTGCTGTCCAGAGTGACTTTCTTACACCATGTCACGAGTGGAAAGCCGACACTCGCCAACCATTTGTCCATCGTGCGTGCGTGCTCATACGTGTCAGGTTTTTCGCCACCAGTGTCTGCAAAGGTAATGATGTCAGGCGTGATGTTGTGATCGTGCAGCAGCACCAACATGGCAGTGCTATCTACGCCAGCGCCGAAGCATACGTTGATTTTGTGCCCGTCGGCGATCAGTTGTTTGAGTTCTTGCATTGGTCGCACCTCGTGGTTTGATTAGTAGTTTGGTTTAGCTGTAAAAGGGCTGCTTAGTGCCAAACCCTTTTCTTTCAACGAGTTCAAATGCACACGCTGTAATAGCTGGGGAGTGATTGTTTGATTTTTGTAGTTCATATAATACGTCTTCAAGAAGACTGGTCGCGTGCTGCTTAGCTTCAACCTCACACTCTTCAGAAGACATATTTTCCATTCTATTTGCGATTAATTTTTTCATTTTGTTGCTCTCTCTGTTTGGGTTGGTGTGGGATCAGTATACAGCGTAACCGGTTACAATCAAGTGCTAATTGCAAATAAATTCAGAAGGATTTAAAATAACTTTATATTCATACCACAGGACACTCAGAAATGACCCTTACAGCTAAACAGCAAGCATTCTGTGAAGAATACCTAATTGACCTTAACGCAACTCAGGCGGCAATCAGGGCGGGGTATAGCGCAAAGACAGCTAATGTAATAGGGCCAGAGAACCTCGCTAAACCTTGTATTGCGGAAGTTGTCGCGGAATTGCAGGCTAAACGCTCGAATGTAACGCAGATAGACGCTGCATGGGTGCTCACTGAAGCCAAGAAATCATACGACAAATGTAACGCCAATGATGAAATGGCAACGGCTAAAGGTTTCCTGGAGTTGGCGGGCAAGCACGTAAACGTCAAAGCCTTTGATAATACTCAGCAGGTAGACACCAACATCACCATCGTCTCTAAGAACTATAAAGACGCGTAATTCATTCATCTAACGAGCAAAACGCTATGAATGAGCAAAAATGGAAAACGAAGGAATGCGGGCTAGAGGATGAAAATCCCGAGGATATACAATCTAATCGCCCCTTAGTTGATGAAAAACAGAGAATTCGTGACTATTGGATTAGAAACCCTTCAATGAGAGCAAAGGCGCAAACAAACAGAGAATGGCTTGGCGAGTACGCAGCAGGGATACCAGCTGTAACTGTCAGGCTAGTGAAAGATAATCCGATAGCGGATTGGCTTGAAGCATGACAACTGTCACTCTGCCCAACGATTGGGAGCCGCGAGAGTATCAAGTTCCTTTCTTTGCTGCGATGGATAACGGGTTTAAGCGTGCTTGCTTGGTTGAGCATAGGCGAGCAGGTAAAGACTCTCAGGTTCTAAACTACACCGCCAAATCAATGTTTGATCGTGTTGGTAACTATTGGCACCTGTTCCCGAAGCAGACACAAGCCCGGAAAGCTATCTGGAATGGCATAGACCGACAAGGCCGCAAGATCCTGGATCAAGTGTTCCCTGAAGCGATACGCAAGAACACGCTAAAGCAAGAGATGATGATCGAGCTTGTCAACGGGTCTACATGGCAATTGTGTGGCTCAGATAACTATGATTCACTGGTGGGCGCGAACCCAATAGGAGTGGTATTCAGTGAGTGGCCCCTATGTGACCCTCAGTCATGGGACTTTATACGCCCTATACTGCTTGAAAATGATGGGTGGGCTGCGTTCATATACACGGCAAGAGGCAGGAATCATGGGTTCACACTGTACAACATGGCCAAATCTAACCCTAAGTGGTTCTGTGTCAATCTAACTGTTGATGACACTAAGCGTGAAGATGGAAGCCCTGTAATCACTCCTGAGATGATTCAAGAAGAACGCGACTCAGGCATGAGCGAGGAGAAGATACAGCAAGAGTATTACAATTCGTTTGACGCTCAGATACCTGGGGCTGTATACGGTCGAGAGATGTCGGCAGCGTATGCGGATAAGCGAGTAAGGCCAATCGGTGTTGACCCAAGCGTTGAGGTTCATACATTCTGGGATCTAGGGCGCAATAAGTCATCAGGCAACATGGCTATTTGGTTCGTTCAAGCGGTCAACATGGAAATCAGGCTGATCGGTTACTATCAGAACCACAATGAAGGCATGGCGCACTACATCAATTATCTCCGTGACTTCGAGCAACAACACTCTATTCGCTACGGCAACCACTACGCACCGCACGACATTGGCGTTACTGAACTGATGAACAACAAGACGCGGCAAGCTACAGCACGAGAGATGGGCATTAACTTCCTGATTGTGCCGAGGATCGACCGCATACAGAATGGTCTTGAAGCAACAAAGAAGATATTTCCAAGATTCATATTTGATGATACACGCATGATGACTAACCCGAACTATAACCAGGTTGGCTGTGAACTAGGTGTTAACGCTATTGCATCATATCAATATGTCTACGATGAGCGAACGCAACAGTATAGCGACTCACCGCTGCATGATTGGTGTTCAGATGGTGCCGACGCATTAAGGCAAATAGGTCAAGCATGGACAGACAATCTAAGCAAGAAGCACAGGACGCCGCAGGTGGTGCAGATGAAAACCAACATCAACCCGTTCGCGTGAGAATCTACTACGCGCACTCTGATGGTGATTTCCTGCTTAAACGGTTCTTAAAACATGGCTATTCGCATTGTTTCATGGAAATCAAAGGCATGATTATAGATCCCAGGTTTTACTATGCTGACATATTCGAGTCATTAGGGACGTACGCTCACTATGACTATCAAGACATTGAGATCGAACGAAAAGAAACAGTAAGGCGTACTATCTGGCAGCCTATGACTTGTGTCTCAATAATCAAGGCATTTCTAGGCATTAACAAATGGTATATACTGACACCATACCAACTTTGGAGTTACCTCTATGGGAAGTCGCAAAGCACCAGCAGTCCCTGAACCCACAGCACAAGAGAACGCGTTTGCTAGAAGGTCTGAACTGTCATTGGACAAAGAGATTGACGAAGAGAACAGGCGCAAGCGCTTGTTGATTCGCGGTACGTTGGGATCTGCTTCGCTGCTATCAGGGTTTAATCCTTCTGGTGGTGCAAATGGCAGCAAATTCTCCGGTACGACCTTCGCCGCTAAATCAGGCGGGGCTAAACCTTCGCTGTTGAGTGGCTCTAGCTCTGGGGGCTCCGGCCCGAGCGCTGGCTTCGGCGGTTTACCTGCCGGATTTACATTTAACGAGGTTGCGTAGTGGCTAACTTACCTGCTGGCATCACAATTACATCGTTCAAAGAGCGACATAAGAAAGCGTTTGCTGCTCAGGCTACATGGCAATCACTGTTGTCTGATGCTTATGCGTTCTTTCTGCCGCAACAAGCTACTTGGAGGTTTCAGAATCTAAGCCCAGGTCAAGCACGCGACTATCGAATACTGGATGGATTGCCGGAAGATGCAATGGAAGAAGCGAGTAATGTGGCGAAAGCGGCGATTACTCCCGATTGGCGAACATGGGCGAAGCTGAAACCTGGCTTTGAGTTGCCTGAGGAGGTGAGAGAATCTACGGATGTGCTCGAACAGCTAGAAGATATCACTGATATTCTGTTTAGCCATATCCAGCAAAGTAACTTCAACATTCAAATGTCTACAGCTTACGGTGACTGGCTGATAGGCACGGCGGCTATTGAAACCAGAGAGAATACTGATCCGGATGAGTCTATCCTATCGTACCACGCGTTGAATCAACAGTTTGTCGCATATGAAGAAGGGCCGTTCCAGAATGTAGAATCTGAGTTCAAGTTTAGGGAGGTGCCTGCGCGTAATGTCGAGGCGACTTATCCAGGCGGTGACTTCTCACAAGAAACACGCGACAAGATGAAAGACAAGCCAACGGCAGAGGTTAAATTCTGCGAGGGTTACGTTAAGACCAAAGAAGGTTACTTCATCATCGTGATGGAAGATGAAACAGAACAAGTTGTATGGTCTGAGCCTCAAGGCAAGCACAACCCTATTGCTGTGTTTCGTTACAAAGTTTCTGCGGGCGAGATTAGAGGGCGCGGGCCTGGGGTCAAAGCTTTACCCGACTCCAAGACTTTGAACAAGATTCAAGAGTTTGCATTACAAAAGGCGGCATTAGAACTGTCTGGCATGTATACATCTGTTGATGACGGTATATTTAATGCTAATACGGTCACTATTTCACCTGGCACAATCATTCCCGTAGGCAGTAACGGCAATCAGAACCCTTCATTGCAGAGGCTTGATACCGGTGCTGACCTGGAATTATCCCTATTCGAGCTAGAGCGGATATCAAACAGCATACGGAAAGCATTTTTTAATGATCTGCGCGACCCTAACGGCCCTGTTAGGTCTGCTACTGAAGTGTTTATGAATTCACAGAAGCTATCGAGCCGTATTGGCGGCGCTTTTGGTCGAATCCAAACTGAGGGATTAGTGCCTATACTTAATCGCTCGCTTGAGATCCTGCAAAGACGTGGCATAGTGCCCAACCTTTCGATCAACGGACGGGAAATTACAGTTCAATTCATCTCCCCGTTAGCTCAGGCCCAGTCACAAGAGGAGCTGATAGCGGTACAGACAGCTATTGAAATGTCTATGCAGACATCAGGGCCAGAAATTACGGCGCTGGTTTATGACCTTGAAAAGACTTCTGAGTTTATCGGCAAGAAGACCGGAATGGATGCTGGATTGATTCGAACAGAAGAAGCACGCGAGCAGAAGAAGAAAGAGCTAGCGGAATTGGCTCAAATGGCCGCAGAAGCACAACAAGAACAGCCACAACAGGGCGCTACCCAAGTCGCCTAATGAAATAAACAGCCCGAAAGGATACCTGTATGCTCGATCCAAAGAAAAAAGCCCAAGAAATAGCAGATGAAGCCAATGATCTATCGGCTGCATTTGCGCGGGTGTTCAATACTCCCGATGGTCAAAGAGTGCTAGGTGATTTAAATCAGCATTTCTTGATTAATGACGTACCTCAGAACGGTGATCACGCGTACTTTAGCGGGGCTAAGACCGTGATGGTGTACATACTCAAACATACGCAACAAGGATTAACTTATGCACACACGAGAAAGCCTAGAGCAGACGTTTAACGATGATGGCTATAATGGCCTGAAAGAGATAGGCAAGCTGTTCAGCGTCAAATCAACAGGCGCTGAAGGGCTAATTAAAAAGATACTCACAGCACAGAACGACATACCGCGACCAATGCCAAACAATGCTGAGGTTGAGTTTGTGGGAATGTCAGCGTTAACCGACAAGCGCAGAAATACAGAGGTTCCCTACGGGGATCAAGGCGACTTTGCTAACGGGCTGGTACCGGAGGACAAGGTTGAGATATTGACTGAGGCAATTAACAAGTTCTGTCATCAGTGGGCATTCGAGAAAGTGGAGTTCTTCGCTAAATTACAGGCGTTCAGGCTTTACCGTAAAGGTGTTCATTTGGATTGGATAGGACTCAACGAGTTATCACGGCGATATGATCTTGGGATACCGTTAGCAGCCAAGAGCGCAGCCAAACGATTGTACACGCAACCACAAAAGAGAGCATACACATGAGTGAGCAACAATCAGAGCAAGCAAGCATCCAAGAGCAGGCCGACGAGCAGCGAACGCTGTTAAACGCGCCACCCGCTGAAGAGGGTGGAAACATCCAAACGGCAGAGGGCGAATGGCTCTTATCATCTGACGTTAAAGGCATTGGCGACCGGCCTGAATGGTTCAAAGGTGATAAATACAAGACCGTACAGGCTCAGGCTGAGGCGTATAACGCGCTAGAGTCTAAGTTCGGATCTTTCACCGGTGCCCCAGACGATTACGAGATGGTATTACCTGAAGGTATGGACGTTGAGTTTGATGAGGAACGTCTAGGCGAAGCTAAGACCATGTTCAAAGAAATGGGTATGAATCAGGAAGGCTTCAATAAGGCGATGGAATGGTATCTAGGCGAGATTGCCGGCGATCCCGAAGCAGAACAGGCAACAATGGCGCAACAGGTGCAGGAGGTGTTAGGCGATAAGTCTGCACAGCGGATCAGCCAGGTTAGCGGGGCGCTGTCGAATATGCTTGACGCTAAGACTTATGCTGAAATTGCACCTTATGCTAATACGCCTGAAGCTATACGCTTAGTTGAGGCGGTGATACTTGCGACTGCGCCCAAAGTTCCACCTATTGACGGTGGCACAAATCCAGAGGGCTTCACGATGGCTAAGCTTACCGAGATGAGAAACGAACGGATTAGCGAAGGGCCAAACGCCGGCTCGCTGAGGTTCCATAAAGATCCAGCCTTTCGAAAAGAGATTGACATTTACAGTAAGGCTTTGCATGGAGAGGGATAAAGGGTAGAATAGCAAGTCTAAAGGACACGCCTAACGGCCCCTTGATAGTTAAAGGCTCCGAATCTTTCGGAATACCCTAAAAAACTTTAAATATCATTTATAAGGGGCTCATCATGAGCAAGACTCTTTCAAGTGTGGCGGTGAATGAATTCGATTCAATGGTCCACCAAGAATACCAAGGTAGTTCTGAACTAGACGGCACGTTCACAATGCGTGATAACGTTGTCGCTGACACTTATGACTTCCGTAAAATCGCACGAGGCATGGCAAACCAGAAAGGCACATCGGACGATGTTACGCCTATGGATGTCGCGCACTCTCTCTCTCAAGCAACTTTGTCCAACTGGCTAGCGCCTGAATACACGGATATCTTTGACCAGGCTGAAGTTAACTTCGACGAGAAGTTAGAATTGGCTCAAGTAATCGCTATGGCTCTTGGCCGCCGCGAAGATCAGATAAAGATTGACGCGTTGGATGCTGCTACGCCTGGCACCACGACTGTAAATACTGCAATCGGTGGCGCTGACACAAACCTCAATAAAGCCAAAGTGCTACGTGCATCGAATGCGCTGAATGCTAATGGTGTTCCTCGAACTGATGGTAAGCGCTTTGCTGCTATTACGGCTGATGGACTTGAGGGTTTGCTTCATACTACTGAGGTGACTAGCTCTGATTACGTCCAGATACAAGGGCTGATCACTGGTGATGTCGATAAGTGGATGGGATTCAACTTCAAGATCATTGATGACCGATCAAGCGAAGAAGGCGGATTGACAAAGGCTGGTAACGTCGTGGATTCATGGTTCTGGCATCAGGATGCAATGGGCATTGCTCGTGGTATTCCGATTACTACCGAAGTGAATTATGTGCCTGTTAAAACTTCATGGCTTTCTAATGGTTTCCTTAAGGCCGGTGCAGTTAACCGCGACCCTAAAGGTATCGTGAAAGTTCAATACACTGAGTCATAGGAGAATATTATGGCTTTTGCCAGAAATAGTTTAGCTAAAGTATCATCTTCGGCTAACACCAACGCCAATGCGGTCTGGATGTATACGACTGCTGATGCGATGACTGCTGTTAGGGCTGCTAATTACTTCCTTCCTGCTATCAATGAGATTCGTCTCAATGACATTATCTTTTGTGTCACTGCTACGGGTGGAACGCCGATTTTGACGATTGCTTATTGCAATTCGAATAGCGGCACCGCGATTGATATTACAGATGGATTGGTAATTACCGCAACGGATACTTAACCATGGCTAGCAAGATTGACATTATCTCTCAGGCGTTGATCTTGCTAGGCCATGACGCTATAAACTCGCTTACCGATCCAGGCCGTGTTGTCCGAGTCGCGGCGAGCTTGTACGATCAGGTTAAAGAAGAAGAGCTGACTTCAAGCAATTGGAGTTTTGCTCGATTCAAGGTTCAATTAGCGCAGCTCACAACTGCGCCGATTGACGAATTCACCTACGCTTATCAACTGCCTTCAGATCATTTGAAGACGCTGTTTATAAAGCCTCGGGTACGCTTTAAGAAATACCAAGACAAGATATACACTAACGCTAATGGTCCTATCTATCTGGACTACATAGCGAATGTGAGCGAGTCTAGGTTTGACCCCTCGTTTACTAGAATGCTTTCGTTATCACTGGCTGCTAATTACGCCATACCGATACGCGAAGGGTTCACTACCTCTCAATTGCTCGAACAACGTTACATGAAGGCTAGAAACCGCGCTACACAAGCGGATAGTTCACAGCAAACGCAAGACAGAATAGTTTCAAATCCCTTTATTGCAGCTAGATACGGTTAAGATGCTATGCCTAAAACGAGAACCATACAAAGCAACTTCACAACGGGATTTGTTGATGAACAGCTTATTGGCAGACTTGATTTAGAGCAGTACCGTTCAGGGTGCAAGCAAGCAGAAAACGTTTTAACCCTCCCTCAAGGTCCTATCCGTAGAAGACCTGGCACGTTATTCATTGATACATTGCCCGGAGTCTTCACTCAAAACGCATCAATTCCCACGATGCCCAACGGCGGCACTGCGGCTGACATCATTGATGATGATTCGACCACTAGCACGGTTACAACCACCAATATAGGCACGGTTAACCCTTACATTGTCGCTCAGTATGATTTAGGTGCCGATGTTGATGTGCTATTCGTTGATATTCTGGGGATTGGCTTTAGTGGCGCGGCGACTAATAGCGAGTTTTTGCTTCAATATTCGCCCAATTGTTTCACATGGACAACTATCAAGACGCTTTCGGGCCTTAATGCGACGGCTCAAGACTTTAGAGTGCAGGGTGTTACCGCTAGATACTGGCGAATAGTCCGAATTGGCGCGGCTGATTTAACAACATTGAAGGTTAATCTCAGTGAATTCGTTATTTGGGAGGAGTCCACGGTTTCAAATGTTCGAATGTCTGACTTTGAGCTGACTGACAACGATCAATACCTGCTTGTCTACACTTACCGCAACCTTCGGATCTACAAAAACGATGTAGTGTTGGCTAATCTTGGCACTAAATACCTAGATTCAGAGATACTAAGCATTGAGTTCGCCCAAGCTGACACCGCAATGATCACGGTAATGGAAGAACACGCTCCTAGACGGTTAGTCAGAGGCACAACTGATTCGGATTGGTCCTTTACGGACATACCATTTACCACTGTGACTCAGCTTGACTACAATGACGACTCAAGCCCCGCGCCTACCAGTTACACTTGCCGGTTAACTTTCTCGGACTTTACCGAAGGTGATCGCTTTCAAATTGATATTGGAACGGCATTAACCAAAACAATCAGCTATACCGGCGTCACTGCTACGCTATTCGAGAACATACGCGAGGAAGTACAGAAACTTTATCTCCTCGGTGAGACCGGCGTTAGCGTTGCGGGTACTGCCACGGTGGTCAACATTACACTAGCTGACGCTAGCGCCGGACCCTATGAGGCACCCGTTGCTTTCCCTGTGTCTTCTGCTGATACCGCCGCTGCTATCGTGGGGATAAGAACACAAGCAGGCGTATCAAGAAGGGAAGACGTTTGGAGCGCAACACGAGGCTACCCGCGAACAGTCGCGTTCTATCAGTCACGGATGTATTTTTGGGGCACTAAAAGCAAAGCTCAGTCTCTAATGGGGTCCAGAGTCGGCCAGTTCTTCGACTTCGACACCGGCGAAGGCTTTGATGATGACGCTATCTTCGTTACCCTTAACACTCGGTCACGTAATTCGGCTTCAGCTATTGTGCCTGCTCGGTTGTTGCAGATATTTACCACCTCTGCGGAATTCGCAGTTTCACAGATACCACCAACACCGGGCAACATTACGCCTCAATCCCAGACTAATCACGGCACATCTTCGGTTAACCCTGTAGAAATTGACGGGTCGACCCTGTTTATCGAGCGTAAAGGCCGAACGTTGCGAGAATTCTTGTTCAGTTTGCAGGAGCAAGCGTTTTTAGGCTCGTCACTGTCTTTCTTGGCTCAATCCCTAATCAACATACCTGTAGATATGGTCGCACTTAGGGGGCGCTCTAATGACGATTCAAACTATGTGTTCATTATCAACACAGACGGCACGATGGCCGTCTATAACGTTTTAAGATCGCAGGGTATTGGCGCGTTTACTAAGTGGACAACTAGCGGTTCAATCATTGCAGGCCGCTCGGTTGATGATGTTTTATATTTGACCACTACGCGAAACGGTAAAAATTTACTCGAAAAGCAAAGCGATGATGTTTATACGGATTCGGCTGTATCCAAGACGCA